>ERZ1740067.846-NODE-846-length-22937-cov-7.895551_pt1 | contig 22937 bp, 26 predicted proteins | sample MGYA00581736_ERZ1740067 | MGnify/ENA primary metagenome ERZ1740067 (study PRJEB43018, sample SAMN04849236) | marine metagenome | isolation source: floating plastic debris | place: Pacific Ocean | collected 2008-08-27 | study: EMG produced TPA metagenomics assembly... | reverse complement strand
CGCTCAATAGAGGAGCAGTTGCCAATGTCTTCTTATTCGTCACGGGGCATTGCTTTTTCCACCTTAAGGGTGGAATCTTGCAGAGTGAAACCGTTGAATTTTTCGACAAGAGCATCTGCGCTTGCATCATCTTTAGCGGTCACAAAGCCGAAGCCCCGACACTTGCCAGTCTTTCGGTCTGAGATTAACTTGACCGAAACCAAATTATCCGCATCTTCTGTAAAAATAGCTTCAAATTCTTCGCGCTCTAAACTCCGAGGCAAATTGCCAAAGTATAAACGAACTGACATCGAGAACAACCTCTAACTTTTAAATTCAACAACAATCGTCAAAAGCACTGAAAACAACAAAATGCTTTTGAGACCTCACCTGCAGGTATATGAAAAACTTTCTATCACATTGCTGAGTAGAAAGATCGGCCACACTTTCCACGGAACCATGCTCCTAGAAAATAATTGCATCTAGAAGAACATTCCACCATTATCGTGATGAATCTTGTAAGGAAGTTACAGCAGTAAAGTTGAAGAAAACGTCACAACTGTCTTCATAAACAGGCGCACTGTAATAGCAATTTCCTTAACCGGCCATAACTAAAATATCACGATGTCAGTAGTCCTACGCAAGTTCTCCCAGGCAGAATGCAGTCGCCACAAATAGACTAATTTCAAGCATTACCTTTGTGCTCTCTGCGACTTCTGTCAAGTTTCTTGGGACAACCCCATTGACACCGATATGTATCAACGGGCAAATCGAATTGCAGAGATGAGAATCCGCGTCGTTTTGCAGTGCTAGAGAATGCTCACCAAGACAAATGCTGGACTTTAGCTCTATATTCAAATGCCCGATATTAAAGACAGTGCGACAGTATGCGTTCAAACACCCACAGATCACCAAATAAAAAGCCAATCGACAAATAGCATCGACTGGCCCAGTTGCTGTGTTGAGAGTAGGAGAACCCCATACCCGACTGATAATGGAAAAAGTCGTAGAAAACTCAGTTCTACAGTCCCAATCAGTAAGCAGACAATATTGAGCTCTTTAGTCGAATGTAGCACCCTTTGCTAAAGCTATGCAACATTTCTTCATGTACACCTTACTTTTTGGAGGTTTTGCATTTTTTCGGAGGTTTTGCAAAGGTTATGTATTAAGGGGGCTAAAGATGGGGTCACCTACAGCGACCATTAACAGCAGCTATTGAGCTATTAATAGGGACTGTTTTGCATCAAAAGCCAAAGACCAGAGAATAGCGCGATCGCAGCCAATAACAGTGAGTGCAACGGATGCCCAGCCTGGATAAGGGTGCCATTTGTCAGACGAATTTTATCGACATCTACCCAAGCATGATGACCTCGGCGAAACCAACCCAATACTTGCACTGGCTGACCGTACAGCGTCTTTGGCCTCGCTTGTCGGTTCAGGCTATTTCCCAACGGCCCTAGCACCGAGAAAAAGTGCAACCTTACCAAACCCATTGATGTGTGTAGCATCAAATCTTGGCCCAGCCAATTGGCCACACCTGGACGCCCCGTCAACTGACCAGAAAGCTTAGCTGGCAGACTGCTAGCAGGCAAAAGATCTGGCTCACTAATCCAGTAAGCAAAATCCTGAGAAAGCTTCATCGAAAAAGATAAATCAGGAAAGAAACGGTTCATCCGCATGATGGTGCCAACACTAACCCCCAGCAACCAGCAAAAGTGGAAGAGGCCCATATCTTTATCCATCCAATCGAGCACTGACCACTTAAATTCAGCAGCGAGCGCACCCACACTCAACAGCAATAAGCCAACACTAAGCCCTATCGCACAGCCAACATATGGCGCACCGTGTTGCCAAAGCTGCCGCCAAGTCTGAGCCGGCATGCCCCTTTTCTTTCTTGACACTGCAGCAAACTGAATTTCGGGTGTGAGCTTCCAGTGCTGAGCATAGGCCATCATTAATCGCAATCGATCGCCCAAGGGTGGATGGCTACTCAACACACTCAGCCACAGTCGCAGCGGATTCTGACTATCCCAGGCAAACAGCTGAACGATGGGTAGGTGGCCATAGACTTTCTGGCGAGATATATCCGCAGCCACGGGCAGTAATGGCACCAGCCCTTCGAGCAAAATAGGTGTGTAGCCCTGCTGCTCAATGCTGGAAGCCAGACCAAAAGATAGCTCGGCTAGCGCTCTTGCCAGACCATTGGGATTACCTGTGATTTCAGTCGCAGTGCGATCAGCATAGTAGGTACGCACTCTTGCCATGCCTAAGCAGGGCAGCCTAACTATCCAAAATATACTGTAGAGCAAACTGGAGAACACACCTACCGTTCCCTTGATGATTGGTTTCTGCCGGTTACTCCACAGAGCCAGCTGCCAATGCGCCTGCAATATCGACTGCACAATCAGCATCTGCGCTGATAACAACGGCCAGTACCAGCTTTTCCAATGAGACAGCTCATAGGCGATCAGTGCGGCTAATTCATCTTCCTTAACCTGTTCGAGCAAGCCCTGCGAAACCACTAACCTCCCATTGCGAGGGAGCAATCCATAGGAAAATATCAGGGGAATATCTGTCGGCAGCTGGTGCAGTGTAGGCAGAGACCAGCGTTGTTTTCGGCAGTAGCGATTGATCAACGTAGCCGCTTCAGCAGAGTAAGTACGCAATGTGCTGAGCGCAAGCGGTTCTCGCCCAGAGGTAAGCCGTAACCATCCATCCCACAGCCAAGGGGATGCGATCATAACCACCACCATGAAGATAAACAGTGGCAAAGTGACATCGCGCAAACTGTTCGGGAGCGACATCATTCGAAAAGGCAAAATCCTATCTAAAAAGTTTAGATAGCCGTTAGTTGTGGCAACTGCACGGTGAATCAAGAAACGACATAGAAAATAGAAGGCCAGTGCGCCGCTAATTTGCATAAACCACAGCTGTCCACGCTTGATTTTACCGAGCTTGCGACCTTGATCTAATCGATCCGCATAGCACCAAACAAAGCCGTCTTCTGATTCAGAGGACGCCGGGATAGCCTGAGGCGCAGCTTGAGGAATAGCTTCACTATCTCCATCGCCTCCATTGAGATAGGCGTAATGAAACATGGAAACGTCTTCTGAAACAGTCTCAGCGAGACCACGCTTGAGGACAGTGCGATCGATGGAAGTAGCCTGGTTTGTCGTGTTGCCCTTTGCCAAAGGTACAATGGATGACTCTATAAACTGCGAGTTTTTTGGATTTGCTAAAGCAGTTGCTTGGATCGCAGAGAATCTACCAGCAGGAGGAGTCTTCTCAGGCGTTAATGGTTGAAAGCCGCTATCTACTTTTTTAACGGTTGCCGTTCGAGCATTCTCTTCAAGAACATCCTCAATAGGCTGAAACCCGCTACCACTATGCGCAACAGCATCAGCCGCTGACATGCGCTGCTCAATTTTATTCAGCGTCTCTTTCGACCACTGTTGCAAAGCAGGTTTGCTGCTACTCCCTATTTTCTGACAGAGCGTTTTGGCTTGCTGCCAGCTTTTCTGCCCCATGTACGCGCGTACCAATCCCATGCTGGCCTTGAGCCTATATGAGCTGCTTTGGCAGGTTCTAAGCTGAGAAAGGGTATGAATAGCCTGCCCATAGTCACCCTGCTGATAAGCTGCAATTCCTGCCTTGAACAAGCGTTCTAAATCCGTTGCTGAGTTCATGGGCTGAGTATGCACAAGGGCACAGAAAGCTAGCGATGTATGGCTAGGATACGCAAATTTCACAGAAATCTAGCACGTCACTCCGAGTGACTACCCATTCACACGCACACCCCAAACCCGGTACCATTAAGAAGCGGTTAACAAAACATTAAATCGCTTATTGCACCGTATTTCCTTCACTCACTTTTCATTTATCTGTTTTCCAGCGCCTCACCCTTCGATAATGATCAACCGCTAATGACCGACGTTGCCCTCTTGCTTGTGCTTTCCTCCTCCAGCTTCACGGCATGGTTTCTCAGCATGTTGGTAGGCGGTGGTAGCCCGTTGATTTTGATTCCACTGGTCACCCTGCTGTTGGGTGCACCTGCTGTCGCTCCGGTGCTCACGATTGGGAGCCTACTGGGTAATGTGCAAAGAATTGCACTGTTGTGGCAGCACATTGACTGGTCAATTACACTCTGGCAAATTCCAGGCGTGGTAACGGGGTCTTTACTAGGGGCCTACGCATTTACGCAGGTAGAAGCTGAAGGATTGCAAATTTTTGTAGCGATCGCACTCATCTACATGGTGCTCCACGCCTTATTAAAAAATCGCTTAGCCACTCTGATTGGCAGTCTGGCTAAGCTGCCGACCTTCGAGTTCAGAGCCTGGCACTTTCTCCCCCTGGGCTTCTGCAACGCAGTGGCTTCTGGCCTCGTCGGTAGCACGGGCCCCTTGCTAAATCCTGCCTACCTTAGCTACGGCCTCGAAAAAGAGCGCATGGTAGCCACTCGATCGGCCAGTCTCACCCTCACCCACGTTATTAAAATCATTGCCTACACAGCACTAGGGGTTTTGACACCTAGCCTTGTTGGCTACGGTCTGGTCATCGGTTGTGCAGCATTGCCTGCAAACTGGCTCGGACGAAACGTTCTAGAAAAGATGAGCGCAGCCCAGTTTCAAACGGCCGTTTTTGGATTTATCGGCATCAGCGGCATTTGGATGCTGTGGCAGCAGAGAGCCCTCTTTATTCATTAAATCGCAGGTTCAACCCAATTTTCACTCACCGCATGTTCGCTGACTAAATCACGGTCATGCGTCCTTTTCCAGCATGGCTTCTACGAGCTGATACAAACGCTCTTCGCCCTCACCTTCCAACTGTCGATTTTTTAAATCGATGAGACCTTCAGCCAGCTGCGTAGCTCGCTTTTTGTAAACATTGTTGGTCGAAAGCAAATCGGTAAAGACTTCTTGCTCGACTTCTAACCGGCTCGATTCTTCTGAGATAGGGGAAGCATAGTCGGCCGAATCCACATCGTAGCGGAGTAAAAAGATGAGGGCTTGGCATCTTTCTTGGAGCTGTTTTTGGAGCAATCGCGTATCCACATCCAAGCGGTCAAAGCCTACCGTACCGGTAATGCGTAACTCTACAAGAGGCTGCTGCTCGGGAACGATTTTTTTCGACTTGATGGCTTTTTCTATGATTGCGATCGCACCTGCTTCCACCGATTCAATCGCATCGCCTGTGCGCACTTTTTGCGTCAGCCGCACAATTGACCGCTGCTGATAGTCTGTCTTGAGCTCAGCTTTGATTTTGCCTTTCTTATCAATCTCAACGAGAAATGCCCCTCGATCAAACTGGCTCTCCTCCACATTATTCGCCTCGATCGAGCCAGGGTTAAAAATCCAGCCCTCTTCTGAGTAGCTCTTATGAATATGGCCGAGTGCAAGGTAGTCAATCCCTGCCTGCTGTAGCGGTAACATCTCCCGATATCGCAGCGCCCCTGAATAACGAGCAATCTGCCCCTCTAGCCCATGATGAAACATCAAAATAGACGGCCCCGATACAGGAGGCAATTCACCGAGTGCCCCTGCGATTTGCTCAATGGCTCTTGGCGCTGCCGCTCCGTACCAGCTAGAGCCCAACACCCGCACATCACAATCTAAATCAATGTAGCCCCCTCGGTTCTCGTCCTCATCCCAAGGCGCATAAAACGGATCGCCAGCACTGACATTGCCAGGCTCCAGCAGCTTTAGCATCTTCTCGTCAGACAGGTAACGCAACCAACTCGACTTTGTCCCATAGGGTGCATTGTCATGATTACCCTCAATCGCCAGCACCGGAATATTGGCATCCTTTAGAATTCTGAGGCAGTACTGCGCATGATTGAGAATGGCAGGCTTGATATTTCGATGCTCGAAAAGGTCGCCAGCGATAAGGACAAAATCTACTTTTTCACCAACGGCATATTTTTCTAGAACATCCTTGAGCGCAAAGAAAAAATCCAACGTTCGAGATTTGCTATCGTAGCGGTCGAAGCCGAGGTGAACGTCAGAGATATGAAGAAACTTCGGCATGGCTAAGACAACTCGAGTGTTCTTGTTCAAAGCACTTATTTTAGAACAGACGAACTGCTTATCGGCTGCTTATCCAAACTTTCTTCCAGGGTCAGTCGATTAAACCGCTTCCGATGTAGAAGCCGCCAACTCTTCTAACCGTGCCTGCTGATCTTTTGAAATACAGGTTTGAATCACAGTCTCAATATCACCTTCCAAAACAGCCGGGAGTGAAAAGTTCTGATTTAAGCGATGGTCCGTCACGCGGTTGTCTTTGTAGTTGTAGGTACGAATTTTTTCTGAACGCGAACCGGAGCCCACCTGCGATTTTCGCAAATCACTGATTTCGTCCTGTTGCTCTTGTAGCTTTGCTTCGTACAGTTTGGCTCGGAGAATTTGCATGGCACGTTCGCGATTTTGGAGCTGCGATCGCTCCTCAGTACAAAACACCCGAATACCCGTCGGCTTATGGATCAAATCCACCGCCGTCTCAACTTTGTTCACATTCTGGCCACCCGCACCACCAGAGCGAGCCGTCGTCATCACAATGTCCTTTGGGTCGATATGGATCTCAACATCGTCCACCTCAGGCATCACCGCCACTGTCGCCGTAGACGTATGGACCCGCCCGCCCGACTCTGTTAGTGGTACTCGCTGCACCCGATGTACGCCAGATTCAAACTTCAGCTTGCTATAAACCTGATCTCCCTGGACTTCCATAACGGCTTCTATCACGCCACCCATATCTGCCCGCGATTCGCTCAGCAAACTTGCCTTCCAGCCCTGTCCTTCTGCGTACCGACTATAGAGTCGAAGCAAATCGCCAGCCCAAATGCCTGCTTCATCACCACCTGTGCCAGCCCGAATCTCTAGCATGATGTTCTTATCGTCATTCGGATCACGCGGCAGCAGCAAAATCTTCAGCCGTTTTTCCAAAGCTTCGATAGACTCTTCTAGCTCGGCCACTTCCATGCCAGCCATTTCCTTCATTTCAGGATCGCTAGAAGCTTCTTTATAAATTTCCCTTGCGCCTTTCAGTTCCTCGTCTGTCCGCTGCCACTTGTGATAGGTTTGCACGGTCTCTTCCAAAGAAGCGCGCATTTTGGCAATCTTCTGAAACTCATATGGATCTTTGGCAACGTCTGGGTCTGCCATTCTCCGAGTAAGTTCGTTGAAAGTTTGTTCTACCGAGTCCAGCTTTTGAAGGAGATAAGATTCAGCCATTGCCTACTACCAAATGCGCACGTAAAAGAAATATGTGAGAAACCCTTTTTCAACAACAAATCCGAGCAGCCGACCTTATGCAAGGTCCACCACTCGGATCCGTTATCAACACTATTTTGGCTACTTGTTAGCGTCGTCGCTACCTTCAGTCGTTTCAGCTTCGGTAGACATACCGTACTTACGTAAGAAGCGTTCCACACGACCTTCCGTATCAATGATCTTTTGCGTACCGGTGTAAAAAGGATGATTGCCAGACCATACGTCAACGTTTAACTCAGGCTTAGTAGAGCCAACCGTCGCAACATGCTCGCCATTGCAATACACTTTGGCCTCTGGGTACCACTTAGGATGAATATCAGCTTTTGGCATTGTTCTAGAAAATATGTCTTTGGGAAATGAGTTCGAAAAGATTGAAAAATTAACGCTTCGAGAACTGACCAGCCTTGCGGGCCTTCTTCAAACCGTACTTCTTCCGCTCCTTCTGGCGAGGATCACGCGTGAGGTAGCCTTCGGTCTTCAAGGGGAGTCGGTTATCGGGGTCAAGTACGCACAGTGCACGGGCCACACCGAGCTTGATGGAATCAGCTTGACCTGTCAGGCCACCGCCACGGACATTCACTAGAATATCGTACTCACCTTCCAAGCCAAGCGTTTCTAGCGGCGCCTTAGCAGCCGTTAGGTAAGCAGGATTTGCCTGCAAATATTCCTCACCAGGCTTTTTGTTGATAGTGAGCGTGCCATTGCCAGGCACCAAGCGAACACGAGCCACTGACGACTTACGACGACCCGTGCCCCAATATACAGCGCGATCAGATTGGTCTGCCATGAGTTTTAGTTAGCTCCAGTAGTAGTGTTAACAGTTAAAGTTTTTGGACCTTGAGCCGCATGGGGATGGTCAGGGCCTGCGTAGACCTTCAGTTTGGTGAAGAGCTTACGACCTAGCGTATTTTTTGGCAGCATTCCCTTCACAGCTTTTTCGATGATGCGCTCAGGAATACGGTCTTGCAATTGGTTAAAGGTTTCAGTTTTCATTCCACCGGGACGACCAGAGTGGCGACGATAGAGCTTCTGTTCACTCTTTTTACCAGTCACCACCACTTTTTCAGCGTTTACAACCACTACAAAGTCGCCAACGTCCATATTCGGTGCGTAGTTAGGCTTTTTCTTGCCGCGCAGCACCTGAGCAATTTCAGTAGCTAGTCGACCCAAACGCTGATCAGCGGCATCTACCACATACCATTCGCGTTCGATTTCATTAACAGGAGTAAGGGTAGTTTTCGTGGACATAACGTGTACCGTAATCGTCGTAAGTCTTTTTTCTTTGAAACTGATTCGTGGAAACTGAACTATCTAAGGCCGACCTCACTAGAGTCAGAGTGATCAAACCTAAATTCGGAAGAGATTAAAAACTGAGGTTGAGTATCGACCCAAGCCTCAGGTTCAAAGGGAAAATCTGGATAGCCGACTCGCAGCAAACAAAGACCTTGCGCTGGAGCACTATATTTTACCAAATCACGGCGCTGATTCCGCCAAATGTCTAAAAATTGTGCTGGAGATATCTGCCTGTTGCCGACTTGAACAATCAAGCCCATTACGAGGCGAACCATGCCATACAAAAAGCCCTTTGCCTGTAGCTCAACTTGAATAAAGTCTCGTGAGCGGGTGCATTGTGCTTGCTGCAGCTCTACCCAAGAATGGTTCCTATCTGACCCCGCACGATGAAATGCCGCCAAGTCATGATATCCCACCATAGCTCTAAGAGCCGAATCCATTAGGGTTGCAGTTAATGGTTGGTGGTAGTAATGCCACACGAAGGGCTGCACAAATAAGTTGGGATACCGATTTGTATAGAAGGTGTAGCGATACCTGCGCCAGTCAGCTGAAAACTGAGCATGCCAGTCATTGGAAACAGCTGCAGCCGCACGAATCACAATGTCGTCACAGGTGAGCCGATTGTTAATGATTGCGGCCCAGCGCTCAGCGGGAATCACTTTTGGCGCTTGAAAATGAGCGACCTGAGCAGCAGCGTGAACGCCTGTGTCAGTTCGTCCTGCACCAACAACAGCTGAGCGTGAACCGAGAACATCGGTGATCGCACTCTCGATCTCTCCCTGCACGGTTCGCACATCTTGCTCAGCGGACTGCTTTTGCCAACCATTAAAGCGAGTCCCCTTGTACTGAATCACTAGCGCCACACGCTGAGTGCTTTGCTTACCTTTTGGCAAGTTACTCAGTTGTGCAGACACCTTGGCAGATTTAGAAGATGAAGCCTTTGGCAAATCGCTAGAACTAACAGGAGAAAGAACCAACAGAGCTTAAACCAACACCTAGGTTAGCTCCCCTAAGTTAGCTCAATGATAGCCATGCGAGCATTGTCACCACGACGGCTCACCGTGCGAACAATGCGAGTGTATCCACCGTTGCGATCGGCGTAGCGATCTGGTGCTTGGTCGAATAAAGCATGAACCAGCTGTTTGTCGAAAATGTAGCCCATCGCTTTGCGACGAGATGCTAAGGAACCATCCTTGGCAAGGGTCACCATTTTCTCCACCTGAGAGCGTACGGCTTTGGCACGGACTTCAGTGGTTTTGATGCGGCCATTGCGAATGAGCTCTGTTGTGAGCGATCGCAATAGAGCCTTGCGCTGGTCAGCAGCCTTACCTAATTTTGGGACACGACAACCATGTCGCATTGTTTTATCTCCTTCCTAACTGTGTGAACTAAAAAGCTGAATTAATAGGTGAAACACAAGAAAACAAATTCCCTAGAGCCGAAAAGAACAGCTCTAGGGAAAATTCTCTAAACGGACTTAGCTGGCTTTTCAAGCGGCAGCATAATGCCCAAGTGGACCTGCAAAGCTTCAACCACTTCCTCAGCAGACTTTTGACCAAAGTTTTTGATCTCCAGCAAGTCTTCCTGGGAGTAGTCCAGCAAATCGGAAACCGCGTTGATTTGTGCCCGCTTTAGACAGTTGTAGGCACGTACAGACAACTGCAATTCCTCGATAGGAATCTGATACGTCGGATCTTCTTCCTTGACGTCCTCGTCACGCTTGGGCTCAAGGGTGACATCCTTCAGCGGACTAAACATATCTACCAGTAGCGCTGCCGCTTCACTCATAGACTGTTGCGCCGTCAGCGCCCCGTTAGTCCAAATCTCCATATTCAGGCGATCCTTGGGATGGCCCTCAGCATCAATGAAGTTCTCGACACTGTAGTTCACCTTACGCACAGGCATGAACACCGCATCGATTTGCATGAACTCCACACCGCCCGTTTCCTCGCGGCTACGATCGATTGCCCGGTAGCCTTTACCGCGCTCAATGCGAAACTCCATTTCCAGCTTATGCCCAGCGGAAACAGACGCAATATAGCGATCAGTACTAATCAGCTCTACGTCCGAAGGCAAATCGAAACTAGCAGCCGTTACTTTTGCTGGACCTTGAACAACTAAACGACCAATCTGAGGCTGCGCCGAGTAGCTTTTCAGCACAGTCTCTTTCATGTTCAACAAAATGTCTAAGACATCTTCACGAACACCAGGAATAGTAGAGAACTCGTGACTCGCCCCAGCAATACGCACAGAGGTTACTGCGGTGCCTTCCAGGTTAGAAAGCAACACTCGGCGCAATGCATTTCCTACCGTTGTTCCTTGAGAGCGCCCCAAAGGCTCAATCACAAAACGGCTGTACTGACTCTGATCATCTTCAACAATGGACTCTACACAATTGACGTCAAACTGTGCCATTCACTATCCTCTCCAGGTGCTCAATCTCGACGAATTTTCAACTAGTTTCTTATATCTAATATCTAGAGATTTGTGTCTAGATATTTGGTTATTCAGAAATTAAACGCGACGACGTTTGGGTGGACGGCAGCCATTATGAGGGATAGGGGTCACATCGCGAATGAGTGTAATCTCTAGACCTGCACCTTGCAGCGCCCGAATAGCGGTTTCACGACCTGAGCCAGGTCCGCTTACCTGGACTTCACACTGGCGCATTCCCTGATCAATAGCACGACGTGCAGCACTATCTGCCGCTGTCTGAGCAGCAAACGGCGTTCCCTTCTTCGCACCCTTAAATCCACTCGCCCCTGCTGAGGACCAAGACACCGCATTCCCGCTTGCATCGGTAATCGTTACGATAGTGTTGTTAAAGGTGGATTGAATATGAGCCACCCCATTAGGGATATTTTTCTTTTGCTTACGGGGCCCAGTCTTGCGGATAGGTTTTGCCATGTCTAGTTGTCCAAGTTGTCCAAAGGAATATCGTCTGCGAGTTAATTTAGATGTAAGAGGACTCGCCCTCCTCCATAGCCCTAAGTTCTGAACTACCAGAACCTATTTTTTGACTTCTTTCAATAAGCATTTGCGCATTTTTTCAACTATCTGTCCCAAACGCTTGGGCTAAGGAGGGTTCAAATATTTGAAAATCGCACGAACTGCGGCCTTCCATACAAAAACGCGAACCGACGCTACCTGGATCAAAATGCAAATCGCATGTCTCCAGAAAAGTCAGTGCGCGTATGTGAGTTGGCAACTATTGACACTGGCTAAAATTGACTCAAACGACCAACTCAGCCTTATCAACACTGCCAACCTACTTGCGAGGGGGCTTTTTCTTACCTGCAATAGTTCGTCTGCCAGTGCGGCGAGTACGACTATTGGTGCGGGTGCGCTGACCACGCACTGGCAAACCCATACGATGACGACGACCACGATAGCAACCGATATCCATCAGTCGCTTAATGTTCATATTTACTTGCCGACGGAGGTCACCCTCGATGAGGTAATCGCCTTCAACGGTCTCCCTCAGCTTGATCACATCTGCATCAGCGAGGTCTTTCACACGAACGTTAGGATCAACGCCCGTTTTTTCAAGAATCTCTTGAGACCGACTTAAGCCTACTCCGTAGATGTAGGTCAAGCCGATTTCAATTCGCTTGTCTCTAGGCAGGTCAACGCCTGCAATCCGTGCCACCGATTATTTTCTCCCTTATTTACGAAGCCCGCACCTCATGAAGCAGCTAGATGCAAGCAAGCAATACTACCAAAATTTACCCAAGCAATCTCATATGTAAATAAAAGATTCCTAAAATTCACTGAACTCAATGCTTTTAACTCAACACCTTGAGCTCAATTCCCGAATCTAAAAGTTAGGTAAGGCTGACTAGACGCCTTGCAAATGCCTTAGCTAATCCTCTAGATTATCGGTCGTACCGAATAAACTCTAACCCTGGCGCTGCTTATGCTTTGGGTTAGAGCAAATGACCATTACCCGACCACGACGGCGGATAACTCGACACTTCTCACACATTTTTCGAACCGATGCGCGGACTTTCATGTCCTAATGTTTCTCATTTACTACAGTTTGCAATCCTACCAAATATACAGGCATCCAGCAACATACGATACAGCTTTTGGATTGGAAGGTTCTATACGTCCCTTGGAACGTATAGCGTTAGCCACTTAAATCACTACATTAGAAGCTCTAAAACCGCTGATTTCTGAGGGTTCAGTGGCACGCAAGCGTACGTAACACCAGAGGCATGGTAAGGCCAAGACGCAGTCTTGCATCTGTACGCTTGCAGTAGATTTGGACCGTACAATCTCATCAAAAGATCTCGTCAAAAAAGAGCCAAACAAATTGAAAACTGTTTGACTCTTTTAATTTTTCATTCGTTTCGAGAGGCTCACAAATCCATTACAGATTTGCAAAGACAAGTCCTATGCACCACGCTTCAGAGCGGCTTCTACTTGGCGAAACTCCTGTTCTAAGCGATCTTGTAGTTTCTGGGGAACTGGACGATTGGGATAGGAGCTGTAGTGACCAGCCAGTGCGTTAAGCGCAGTGCGCATTGTTGCAAAAGAGCTGAGGTTGGAAACCGATGAATCGCGGCGGTAGCGAGAAGCAAAGCCATTAATTTTAGCTTTTGCTTCATCTTGGAGCTGCGCTTTGTTGGGAGCATCGGCGGGCAGCGCGATAGATTCACGCAGCGTGTCAATAATTGCAACCGTGTCTTCGGAATAGTTACCGGTGAGGCCATCGCCGGAGCCGCTCACCGAGCTACAGCCAGTGAGGCCAATGACAGCCACCAGCATCAAAGCGAACACGCGGGAAAGTATTTTTTTCATAAGGGTTCGAGGCTGGGCGATGTGTTCGCCATACCTGCTAAGAACGTGAACATATGTAACAGTCTATCTGATGAGGGGACGCTCATCGTAGGCCTATAGGCAGATGGGCCTATCAGGCAGGATAAATTCTGAGCCGTCGGTTGGGCTCATCCCCAAAGCTCAGCGATTTTAGTCTGTAATGTTCTGCCAGCTCGTGCTGCATTTTTCGAATTTTGGGTGATCGCGGCAACAATTCTACCGGCTGGCTCTTTGGAATGACAATTTGCTCTACTGCTAGCCGAGCCTCTTCTAACGCTTCCAGCTCATCGTCAGCGCCACTCCGAGAAAACAGCTCAAGATCAACGTTCTCAGGCATTTCGCCATCACCATCAAGATCGAGTAAACGCCTGAGCGATCGCGTAATCTGCGGAATACTATTCGACTTCACGGTGTAGACCGGAACCTGCCGCGCTTTGGCCACTTGCTTCAACTTGGAATGATTGCGAATGTGAGACCGTAGTGCCAGCACTGCATCAGCAGAGGCGAGTTCTTTGGTGAACTTGACTGGGAGTTGCAGCGATCGCACCACATGATCCAACTGCTGACGGCTAATGCCGTAAGCATAAATTCGAGTGATATCACTATCGTCTAGTTCGTAGTAATCGTCCCCAGCAACCTGCGCCATCTTTTCAGAAGGGATAGGCAGTTGCCGCAGCGAATCATCCAACATAGATTGAAACCGCTGCTGGTCGTCCAACCGCTGACGAGTAGCAGGCGGCCCTACCGTGCGTGGATTACTCAGCCCACTTGGACCAGTTGGAGGCGCCAAGCGACTAGCTCTTTTACCAAATGAATCGGAGCCTAAGGGCACAACGGGCGGCTTCATTTTGCCAGACGTCCGCCAGCCGCCAGGGCTTGCCTGAGCACGCAAGTTACCTGCACGCAGCTTGCCTTTTCTATCTGAGCGCAGAGAAGGCGTTGCCAGCGAAGAATCCCCGGGCATTTCATCTGTGATAACCACTTGATTGTCTGGGCCAAGCGATCGCACCTGCTGCCCCGGCACCCGCCCTCGCAGCAGAAAATCTACCGTGTTCGATACTTCTTCATGCACAACCCAGCGCTGCCGCTCAAGCATTTCCACCGCGATATCAAACGTAGGTGGGGCTTTGCGCTCTAGCACGCTCTTTTGACTGCCTCGTCTGCGGGCTTCATCATCACCAAGGGTCACTGATTGAATTCCACCCACCAAATCAGAGAGTGTCGGGTTTTTAATCAAATTTTCCAACCGGTTACCATGGGCTGTGCCGACTAGCTGTACGCCTCGCTCAGCAATGGTCCTTGCCGCCAAAGCTTCCAGCTCTGTGCCGATCTCGTCGATCACAATCACTTCAGGCATGTGGTTTTCCACCGCCTCAATCATTACCTGATGCTGCTCTTCTGGCCTAGCAACCTGCATCCGCCGCGCTCGGCCAATAGCCGGATGCGGAATATCGCCATCCCCAGCAATCTCGTTCGAGGTGTCGATAATCACCACACGCTTCATCAGGTCATCTGCCAGCACTCGGGCAATCTCTCGCAGGGCAGTCGTTTTACCAACACCAGGACGACCCAGCATCAAAATAGACTTGCCAGTTTCTACCAGATCGCGAATCAGCCCAATCGTGCCAAAAACAGCTCGACCCACCCGACATGTGAGACCAATAATGTCGCCCGAACGGTTGCGCATAGCACTGATTCGGTGCAACGTCTTTTCTAACCCTGCACGATTGTCGCCACCAAAATGGCCCACGCGATCAATGCAATGCTGCAAATCTGCCTTAGAAACTGGCGTTTCAGACAAATACTCCACCGCGTCTGAAAAGCGAGCTTCAGGCTGTCGGCCCAAATCTAAAATCACTTCGATCAGCTGATTTCGCTTGGGATGATCTTCTAACTCCTCACGGATGTATCCAGGTAGAATCGCCAGTAACTGAGGAAGATCGTCTGTCACTTCGGACGATACAAGCTTAGAGGCAGAGGTACCGGATTTTAAACTAGGACTGGCAGAGTCTCTATCTGCCGAAAAACTACTATCAAACTGCTTGTCGTTAAGGCTCGCCATAGAGAACGGATGTTATGCGGAAGACCCCCTGAAAAGGGCATGTGGGGGCTGGGCTTATTCTCATTGCAACAGCAAATGTGTCAATCGCGATGTATTCGTTAAGACTTAACTGCTTGCTTTAGGGGCATTACCAGAGAATTCGCAAGCACCACAGCCTCTAATAAGGCTTGGGGTACTTCTTCAAGATAATGGTTTTGACCAATAACTGACATAAGTAATCGCCGAGCATAGCTTCCGTAGGCGATCCCAGAGACCGCCAGAGCCCCTGTACTACCGCTATTTGACTGCCGTAAAAGCCTCAGTTCACGAAGTTTAAGAACCGTGTACTTGTTGGTGCCACCTGCTAGCTGAACGTGACCGGGCAGATGCGCGGCCAATACTTTTTGCGCCAAGCGAACGGTCTGATGAGTCGTTCCCTTACCAATGTCACCGCTCATAGGACGACCATCGGTCTGCCAAATTAACGTTGGCTCTGAGCGCTTTCCAGAAAAACCCATTAGGTGTTGCAGCGCTCTCAAGTATGCAATCAGGTCATCGCCATCCGGGCAGCTAATAGAAATTAGGCGCAAGTGACCAATCCAGGGATAAATCGTCTCCCATAGCTGTTTGAATGAATGGAGTTGACCGACCTGAGTGTGAATTTCGAGTGCATCAACTTGGGTAAGAACAGATTGGGCGATCGCATCCAATCTCGTTGGCTTTGCCTTTTCCTCAATCAATCCCAGTGGACAAATTGGCAAACAGCGGCCACAACCATAACAGCGATGGCTCACCACACCTGTCCCATCAATCGCTGCCGCCGGACACACCTGCTCGCATGGCCGAGAACAATCACTCGGGCACCGTGCTGGGTCAAACCATGCCTTCCGGAAGTGAGGATCTTTCCCCGCACTCATACTCACCATTAGCAATGGCTGGACGTACCGAGGACATGGGAACGACTGCGGCGAACGTTCAAAGGCTCGGCGCGCAGCCAGAATACCCTCTTTAGCAGCCGCAACTACCGCTAGATCTGCAGCTACATCAATACAGTCTGCACCTGCCAACGTGTAAGCCAGCACCAAATTTCTCACATCAGGCAAAGACTGATAGCTCGCACCGCAAATCAGCTTAAACCAGTGCCCAGACGTCAGCGATCGCAAGGGCAAAAGAACACTCACGTAAGCTACGCAGCAACCGCCTCTTTCAGCGGGAACCAGGTAAAGGCTCGATCACCACCCACTTCTACAACGACCTTCACACGAGGGTCTACAGAAGGTAAGGAAACTAGAAATTCTATTTCTTGACTCGATAGAATATGACCTTCGATGAGCCACAGCAGCAGTCCCTTAGACTTGGGCGGCAGGCTTTGCAGGCGGTAACTTACGACTGGGGGCACAAAGTAGCGATCACCCACTGCCGAAGCGTCCATATTCTTCTTACCAAGGTGGGGTGGCCGCACACCATGTACATCTAATAAGTAAGCTGATAAATCGCCTAAGCCCCTAGCCGACATATAAACACACTCATAACCAGTCGAGCGTACTCTCCTTCGATAGCGCCCTTCGTGTCCACCTTCTAGCGGCACACGGACACCGAGAGCACCTGTTTTTTCCAAGTCGCGAGTAAATTTATTGAATGCCAGCAATGCCATAGGTAACTAGGTGCGAGATATGGATTAAACACAAATATCGTACTTCATAACTCAGTTGCTACACCACCATTAAAAATGTCTTCTACCGACTATTTCAAGCCTGTATCAATTGATGCAGAAATTGAGGTAGTATATAGTTCGCCTAAAAAGCGATGCCCTCAAGGTCACGCTAGGGTCAGTGCCTAGTTACTTGCATTCCATTCGACATTGCAAGCTCGGGAGTTTGTCTAAACTTTCAGAAAGGTTAGACACTGCTCGCAAAGCGTGTATACTTGAAGACTGTCGCCAGAAAATATGGATACTAGAGGAAAGCTACCTAGCTGCGAATTTATTTGTACTAATAGCACCTTAAGGTCTTTGTACAATTTTTCGAAGCTGCTACAAATTCCTCCCAGTCCAAGGCGAAAAGATAGGTTCTGCTAAGGATCTCCGTGCTTTCTTCTTCTTCTGAAAAGGCAAGTAGAAGGTTGAGTTCTCGGCAAGAATCAGGAGCCTATCAAGCGATTTCCAGCGTAGTTGGACAGAGCATATCTATCGCATGCCCTACCCGTGCTCATTTTGATACGGAAGCAAGGGCTCGTGCGTTTGGTTTGTTTCTTTTAGCTGGTTGTGTTGTGTCTAAATCCTGTTGAGAAGAAGAGATTCTTTGAAATTGGACTTGATGTCGTAAAGCGGAGACGGGATTAGTGTCTGTCGGTATTCTTGGTACCAAACTTGGTATGACCCAGGTGTTTGACGAAGCGGGCAATGCAGTGCCTGTCACTGTCATCCAAGCTGGCCCCTGCGTTGTCACGCAGATCAAAACAGAGCAGACAGACGGCTACACGTCTGTGCAAATTGGATACGGAGATGTCAAAGAGAAGGCGTTAAACCAGCCACAGCTTGGTCATCTTAAAAAGTCCGGGGCATCGCCTGTCCGTTATCTGCGCGAGTACCGCGTCAATGACACGGGTGAATTTGAACTGGGTCAGGCCGTTGCGGCAGATCGGTTTGAAGCAGGCCAACTGATTGACGTTAGCGGCATCAGTATTGGTAAGGGTTTCGCTGGCAACCAAAAGCGAAATAATTTCCGCAGAGGTCCGATGTCTCACGGTTCCAAGAACCATCGTGCACCAGGTTCTACGGGTGCTGGTACTACGCCCGGTCGCGTTTACCCTGGTAAGCGTATGGCAGGTCGCATGGGTGGTGAGAAGGTAACTGTTCGCAAGCTCAGTGTTGTGAGAGTGGACAGTGATCGCAACCTACTTTTGGTGAAAGGCGGTGTTCCAGGGAAGGCTGGCAGCGTACTCAACATCACTCCTGCAAACATCGTTGGGCAGTAACACCTGTAGGAACGATTTACGTAGGTTGACAAGTTCAGATTAATAGGCTTTCTCTAGTCCAAATAGATAAGCCTAAGTTAAGCCCCAGCAAATGGGGACATAGCGAAAAACGCAAATAGCTCAAAGCCCTAATACATTCAGCAGCATTTCTAGCTAGCAAGTGTCACTTAGAGATCTCAGAGCATCAGCTCAAGGCATTAGTAGCCCAAACGAAACATCATGGTTGATTGTGTAATTAAAGACTGGCAAGGCAAGGACGCTGGCAAAGCAACCCTTGATCTCAAAGTTGCCAAAGAAGAAAATGCTGCACATATCGTGCATCGTGCGCTTATTCGCCAAATTAACAACGGTCGTCAGGGAACAGCATCAAGCAAAACTCGCGCCGAAGTTCGAGGCGGTGGCCGCAAGCCTTGGAGACAAAAGGGAACGGGTCGCGCTAGAGCAGGTTCCATTCGTTCTCCTTTGTGGAGAGGGGGCGGCGTTATCTTTGGGCCTAAGCCTCGTGACTACAGCACCAAGATGAATCGAAAGGAACGTCGCTTAGCGCTTCGCACGGCATTCCAAGGATGTGCAGACAGTATCGTTGTTGTCGAGGACTTTGCCAGCGAACTGAGCAAGCCAAAGACAAAAGATATGCTGGCAGCCATTGATCGTTGGGGCATTCAGACCGATGAGAAAATTCTAATGGTCTTCAGCGAACGCAACGACAACGTGTATCTGTCACTGAGAAACTTGCCCAATGTACGGATGATTGATGCGACGAACCTCAACGTCTACGACATCTTGCACGCTGAGCACATAGTAGTAACCGCGTCTGCACTAGAGAAGATTCAGGAGGTATACGGTGAGTAAGAGAATTGACGAGCGCGATATTCCCGATATTATTCGCAGGCCGCTAATCACAGAGAAGGCAACTGTTGCGCTGGAGAACAACCAATACACCTTTGAAGTTGCCCCTAAAGCAACCAAGCCTCAAATAAAGGACGCGGTAGAAAAGCTTTTTGATGTCAAGGTCGTTGGCATCAGAACACAAAACCCGCCTCGTAAGAGACGCCGAGTCGGACAGTTTATTGGTCATCGAGCCGCTTATAAACGTGCGGTTGTCACCTTGGCTCCTGACGATAGCATTACGCTTTTCCCAGATGTTTAGCACGCTTAATGCGCTTAATGTTCGTTCCTTCTGAGATTTAATTGCATCAGTAAACGAGCAGGTCAGTGAACAAAGCATAGTTTCATTTTTTTGAACTCTCTTCTAAGTAAACGCGACACACTCAAAAGATAAACAGGTAGCCATGGGCATTCGCTCCTACAGACCATTAACACCCGGCTCGCGAGAGCGTACCGTCTCCGACTTTGCATCGATCACCACCGATAAGCCGGAAAAGTCACTCACTTACTCAGTTCACCGTCCCAAAGGGCGCAACAACCGTGGTGTGATTACCTGTCGCCATCGAGGTGGCGGTCACAAGCGCCGGTATCGTGAAATTGACTTCAGACGCAACAAGCACAATATTCCGGCAAAGGTTGCAACTGTCGAGTACGACCCCAACCGTAATGCTCGCATCGCACTTGTTCACTATGCTGATGGTGAAAAGCGTTATATCCTTCACCCGCTGGGCCTCGAAGTTGGCACCACTATTATTTCTGGTGAAGATGCGCCTTTTGAAGTTGGCAACGCGCTGCCACTACACAGAATTCCGCTGGGTACAACGGTTCACAACGTTGAACTTGTTGCCGGCAGAGGTGGTCAAATGGTTCGAGCAGCGGGTGCAGGTGCGCAGGTCGTGGCTAAGGAAGGCGGCTACGTCACTCTCAAGCTACCTTCTAGTGAGGTCCGTATGGTTCGCCGTGAGTGCTACGCCACTATCGGCCAAGTCGGCAACGTGGAACACCGTAACCTCACCTTAGGGAAGGCAGGCCGCAAGCGCTGGTCTGGTCGTCGCCCTGAAGTTCGTGGCAGTGTCATGAACCCGGTTGATCACCCACATGGTGGTGGTGAAGGTCGTGCACCCATTGGCCGCAGCGGCCCGGTAACTCCTTGGGGCAAACCCGCACTGGGATACAAAACACGCAAAAAGAAGAAAGGGAGTGACTCACTAATCGTACGTCGCCGACGTCGGTCTTCTAAGCGTGGACGCGGCGGACGTAACGCATAGCATTAGCGTCAACGTCAAACAGGTATTCTCGAGCATTAAATTCTTAGCAAGCATTCAATACTGACTTTCAGGTACAACGCATGTCTCGTTCCCTAAAGAAGGGGCCATTTGTGGCAGACCACCTTCTAACAAAAATTGAAAAGCTCAACGCCAAAAACGAAAAGCAAGTTGTCAAAACTTGGTCTCGGGCGTCGACTATCATCCCTCAGTTTATTGGCCATACGGTCGCTGTTCACAATGGTCGCCAGCATGTTCCCGTTTTTATTAACGAGCAGATGGTAGGACACAAGCTCGGTGAATTTGCACCGACAAGAACTTTCCGTGGCCACGCTAAAAGCGACAAAAAGGCACGGCGCTAAGAGGATACATAACCCATGATTGATATTGATTCAGAATCACAAGTGAAGGCAACGGCCAAGTTCGTGCGGATGTCTCCTCGCAAAGTACGTCGCGTTCTCGACCAGATTCGAGGTCGCTCTTACCGAGAGGCGCTTATTATGCTTGAGTTTATGCCTTACAAAGCCTGTGAGCCCATTCTCAAAGTCTTACGTTCGGCAGTTGCTAATGCAGAGCACAATAACGGACTCGACCCCGTCAGTCTTTACATTAGTGAGGCTTACGCTGATCAGGGACCAGTACTCAAGCGCTTCCGTCCTCGTGCGCAAGGACGAGCTTTCCAAATTCGCAAGCCGACTTGTCATATTGCAATCGCAGTGGCCCCTGGTACCGAAGCTTAGTCCCGTCGCTAATCTTTGCATCGCCTGATTTTTCAACCCTCTTTCACCCGTTCTTTATTTACCCGTTTATCAAGGAGTACATCAGTGGGACAGAAGATTCACCCCATCGGTCTTCGTCTTGGCATCACTCAGGAGCACCGCTCCCGCTGGTATGCCGACAAAAACCGTTATCCCGAACTTCTCAAAGAAGATCACGAGATCCGTAAATACGTTGAGAAAAACTTGGCCAACGCCGGTATTTCTGACGTACACATTGAGCGTAAAGCCGATCAAATTGATCTTGAAGTTCGCACCGCTCGTCCAGGCGTCGTGGTGGGTCGAGGGGGCGCAGGCATTGAGGCACTCCGCGTTGGCTTGCAAAAGAAAATCAAAGACGACACTCGCCAAATCAGGATCAACGTCGTTGAGGTTGCTCGCGTTGACGCTGATGCCGGCCTGATTTGTGAGTACATCACCCAGCAGCTAGAGCGTCGCGTTTCGTTCCGTCGAGTTGTTCGCCAAGCCATTCAGCGCGCACAAAGAGCAGGCGTTGAAGGTATTAAAATTCAGGTCAGTGGTCGCCTCAACGGCGCAGAGATTGCCCGAACTGAGTGGACGCGCGAAGGTAGAGTTCCCCTGCATACACTGCGTGCCAATATTGACTACGCTTACCGTACTGCGCAAACGACGTACGGCATTTTGGGCATCAAGTGTTGGGTGTTCAAAGGTGAGGTCATTCCGGGACAGGAAAATCAGACAGAAGAGACTAAGGCGCAGCCTCGTCGTCGTCAGCCTCGCCGTCGTCAGCAGTTTGACGATCGCTCTAACAACGACGCTTAAAGCTCACGCGGTCGCCGTTGTCCTTATTTCTTTCACTAATTTTTAGCACTACTTTCTCAGTGTGATTCATCATGTTAAGCCCAAGAAGAACAAAATTTAGGAAGCAGCATCGCGGTCGGATGCGAGGCATGGCCCACCGGGGGAACGAGATCAATTTTGGTCAGTTTGCTCTTCAGGCGACCGAGTGTTGCTGGATGACTTCCAGACAAATTGAAGCCGCCAGACGAGCTATGACTCGATATATCAGAAGGGGCGGTAAAATCTGGATTCGTGTCTTCCCGGATAAGTCTGTCACTATGCGAGCTGCAGAAACTCGAATGGGTTCTGGTAAAGGTAACCCTGAATTTTGGGTCGCGGTGATTAAGCCAGGCCGGATCGTGTTTGAAATTGCAGGTGTCTCTGAAGAAGTGGCCAGAGAGGCCATGCGTCTTGCCTCCTTCAAGCTGCCCTTCAAAACAAAGTTCATCGCGAAAGAAAGCGAGGAGGGTTAAGCACAATGGCACTAGTCAAGATATCGGAACTCAGAGAGCTCAGCGACGAAGCGTTGAAAACAGCAATTGCCGATACCAAGCGTGAGCTGTTCGACCTACGGTTTAAGAAGGCAACCCGTCAAATGGAAACCGGATTTCACCAGTTCAAACACAATCGCCGCAAGCTGGCCCAGCTGATGACGATCGAAAGAGAAAGAGAGTTAGCAGCGCAGAAGGAAGCATAAACAACTATGGCAGCAAAAGAAAGAATTGGCCGCGTGGTCAGCAACAAAATGGATAAGACCGTGGTGGTCGCGGTGGAAACCCGCGTTCAGCACAAGAAATACGACAAGATTATGGTGCGTACCCAAAGGTACAAA
>ERZ1740067.845-NODE-845-length-22954-cov-16.855452_pt1 | contig 22954 bp, 18 predicted proteins | sample MGYA00581736_ERZ1740067 | MGnify/ENA primary metagenome ERZ1740067 (study PRJEB43018, sample SAMN04849236) | marine metagenome | isolation source: floating plastic debris | place: Pacific Ocean | collected 2008-08-27 | study: EMG produced TPA metagenomics... | reverse complement strand
CATATCATGACCAGGTGAACGCTCTACAGCAGGAGATTCAACGGTTTCGAGCGGGGCTTAACAGCGAGCAGACCAATTTATTGGGGGATGTGCGGCACCATTTCAAGGATGCCGTCGTTAAATTAGACATTGTCACTAATATCTTAAAAACCCTTCCCCCCGGCGAACAGCGTGAACGCAGCATTGCGCTGGTACAAAATGTCTGCGCTACTGAAATTAAGATGCTGACAAAGATTCCTAATTTTGAATATTTATTGGAAGCTACACCCGGATAAGGGAATTGTCCCTAGGAGATACTCTATGGGCTGTTAAGAGCTGTCATAAGTGGGGGCTCAGTTAGCCATCAGTGATCGAGGCCTCCTCCCGTCCCCTTTTCTGGAATGCCCTTGGGGCTATATCCTGGGGGCGCTAGACTCAAAGCCCCCAGGCTTGGGGCCTGGGGGCAACGACTATGAAATTAAACAGCTTGTTAATAGTGTATGCAATGATTGGGCGTTGCTGATCCTCGGGATGATTTTTATCTGTAAGGTGCTGCCCTACAGCATATTTAACCGATCTGTTCATCCTCTAAATCAGCAACGGCAAAGATCGAGTTCACCTACTTAGTTCCCTATCTCCTAGGATTTTGTCTTAATTAATAAACTTAGATGAAACAACGGCAACAACTACGATAACAACAAGTAGTGCTCCTATTAAAAGCAATAGGGTGGAGTACATATAATATCCATAAAATAGGTTCTGTATCAGAATACACCGTTTTTCTGCCAAAGTCAGGACTTGATTACATAGATTAAGTCTGAACTGTGGGCTGGATTGCGTGTGTTGATGACTCATACAAAATCCTGGCTGATGGTGCTCGGTATCAACGGGTATTCACCAGGTGTCACGCCCTGTAAGGTCGTGCCCCTACAGAACGCATTATTTTCTGCCCCTGCTAGGGTCAGGCAGACGACCGTTTTCAAGGGAGGCAAAATGTTCCAGCAACAACCGATGAATAAATAGGTAGCCGCCCCCCACCTTCTGTAGAAAAATGCTGGCGGTGGCATAGTCTAAAAATTTACTGTAGTTCCAGGGGGTGACGCCGCTACCGGTCAGGATCAGCCGTAGTAGGACATGTTTGATCAGGGCCTCGCCCCCACCGGCGGCAAAGCCAAAGGCGAGACCTGTTGCTGCCCAAAATGAGGCTTTGGTATTGCCTAGGAGAAACCCTGGAACATAGAGGGTGACCATGGCCACCAGGGCAAATAGGGTGGAGTTACGGGCCGATTGCCAAATCCCTGCATTGGGCTGACTGGTATTGCCAATGTGTTTGCCGCTGAGGCCGCGAATCAACCCAAAGGTAAGCCCCAGGGTGGCACCAAAGGACAGACCAATGAGACTGTGATTGGCCAAACAGCTGCCATTGAGTAAACAGGCACTGTCACCAAACATAAGGCCAAACCCTACCTTGAGGCACCACCCGAGCAGCGGCCCCAGGGTTACCCCCAAGAGCAGGTTGTTGCGAGCCTGTTGCCAGGACCAGCGCAACGTCTCGGCGGGGGTAATGCGATTGACGCCAAAAATACGGCTACAAATTAGACTGCCAAATAATACGCCTAAAAATAACCGGTCGTGGGTCAGTACCTGGGAACCCAGCAGGGTTGCGATCGCAAAAAAGCTACCCCACAGCCCGATCACATAGACCCGATGTTGGGGGGGCGGCAGCCAGTCCGGCTGGAGCCGCTCAATTAAAAACACTGTCTGGGAGGTGGTTACCAGGTATTGGGCCAGGGAGGTGAGCCAGCCTTGGATTTGCACGGCACTGTAGGTGCTGCCGCCAGGACGGCGGTCTAGCATGCGCTGAATATAGGCATTGAACAACTGTTGTTGATACTGGGGCCGCTGCCCTGGTATCACTCGCCCCAGGGGCAAAATCTCCTCTGGCGATACGCCCTGGTAGGTGAGCACCATAATATTCAAAATTAGGGGTGAGCGGGCCAGCTCCATTAGGGAGGTGTTGGCATCCTGGATAGCGGCGTCCTTTTCTAACAGGGACTTTAGCCCCGTTAGCCCCCGATCGGCCCGGTTAAGGTAGGCCAAAATCTGTCCGTCGGTGAGGGGGCGCAGATACAGGGCGGCCTGAAACTGTAGCCGCTGGGGCAGGGCCTCATAGTCACGAGTGCGGCTGCACACCACCATTTCAGGACCATAGTCACAGTGGAACTGATTTAAGCTGCTGACACAGGCTGTTCGGCGCTCTGGGGCAACTTCGTCTAGACCGTCCAGCAGCAGCAGCAGCTGTTGTTCCTCAACCCAGCGATGGCCAATGGCCTTGGGAATCTGGTATTTACTGTTGAGTTCTTTTACCAGCCACTGCTCCATGGGCTCATGGCGCCATGATGAGAGATTGAAGATCACCGGCAGTCTGTTTTGGTCGCTTTCCAGGGCCTGGTCCAATAGCTGACGCGCCAGGTTCAGCAGGGTGGTGGTTTTCCCCGCCCCCGGCTCCCCCAAAATTAAGAGGGTACGCCCTGCACCAATAGCGTTAAATACATCGCTGGCCTGGGTTCCAGGGGGCAAGGGTTGGGGACCCTGACCAGGGGTAGCATAGGTGATTTGCCAGGGTAGTGCGATCGCATCGGGCCGTTTTTCTAGCCCGAGGGTCAGCAGCACCTGACCATGGAGAGAGCGATCCAGTACCCCCTCAATCCAGAAGCGGCGCACCTTGTTGAGCAGCGCCTGACGATTGCGATAGGTTTGCTGAGAATACAGGAGAGGTTCCACACCAGGGACGTCGGAGCCTGGCTCCTTTGCAGCAGAGGTCACCGAAGGCACCGTAGTTTGGGTTGAGCCCGTGAAACCCAACAACCCCGAAGCCCCCCCTGCCCCCTGCCCATCCGTCAATTGTCGAAACGCCTGCAACGCCTCGACCGCAGTGCCATAGCGCTCTCGATGGTCTAAATGCACCAGCCGATCAATAAACTGGGCCACGTCATCCGGTACCGACACCCCCACCCGTTCACAGGTGGCGGGCGGGTCAAAACTGAGGGGATGGCGGCCAGACAGCGCCTGGAGGATCACCATGCCCAACCCATATAAATCGCTACCAAAGCAGGGGCGCGAAGACTGTTGCTCTGGGGCCATATACCCCAGGGAACCAATGGCGACGGTGGGGCCGGCCGCCGGACCGGGCACCTGTAGCGCTTTGACCGCCCCAAAATCGATTAGCACCAGCTGGCCCCCCTGGCGACGCAAAATATTGCTGGGTTTAATATCCCGATGGATCACATGCTGACTATGGACGGCGGCCAGGACGGTTAGCATGTCCTTTAGACAGTGCATTACCGGCTCAATGGCCATGGGACCCTGGGCAAATTCATCCGCCAGGGAGCGACCGGCAATATACTCCTGGACCAAATAGAGTTCGCCGTTTTCTTCGATGTGGGCCAGCAGTCGGGGGATTTGGGGGTGTTCTCCCAATCGATAGAGGGTTTCGGCCTCTAGATTAAATAGACGCCTAGCGGTGTCGGCGGTGTCGGCGGTGTCGGTATGAATGGGGCTGAGCTGTTTGATCACACAGAGGGGGTGACCCGGCAGCTGCTCATCATGGGCCAAGAAGACTTTGCCAAAGCCACCCTGGCCCATCAGCTTGTCAATGCGATAGCGGTGGGCTAAGCGCTGCCCCATGATGGTGTTTAGCGTTGCGGTTTCCTATCTATACACCACGTAGGGACTCATAGTGTAGTTGAAACCACTCATAGGTCTGGGTAATTCCCTGCTCGAGGGAGGTTTTGGCCTGCCACCCCAGATTGGTGAGCTTGGAGGCATCCATGAGCTTACGGGGGGTGCCATCGGGTTTGCTGCTGTCAAAGACAATATCGCCGTCATAGCCCACAGCGGCTTTGATGGTCATGGCCAGGGCTTTGATCGAGACTTCTTTGCTGCTGCCAATGTTGACAAAGTCAATGCCGTTGTAATGGTCCATCATGAATAGCAGACCGTCGGCCAGGTCATCCACATAGAGAAATTCGCGCAGGGGGGTGCCGCTGCCCCAGACGTCTACCGTGGGCTGATTGGCCAGCTTCGCCTCGTGGAACTTACGCATCAGGGCGGGCAGAACATGGGAGTTCGCCAGGTCAAAATTATCGTTGAGGCCATACAGATTGGTGGGCATGGCGGAAATAAAGTTGACGCCGTACTGACGGCAGTAGTTTTCACACAGCTTGAGACCGGCAATTTTTGCGATCGCATAGGGCTCGTTAGTGGGTTCTAGCGCCCCGGTCAGCAGATGCTCCTCTTGCATTGGTTGGGGAGCCAGCTTGGGGTAAATACAGGAAGAGCCCAGGAATAATAGCTTTTTAACCCCTACCTTATAGGCACTGTGAATCACGTTAGCCTCGATCATCAAATTATCGTAGAGGAAGGAGGCACGATAGGTGTTGTTAGCATGGATGCCGCCGACCTTGGCCGCCGCTAGAAAGACATAATCAGGCTTGGTGGCGTCAAAAAAGGCTTCCACATCAGCCTGACGACAGAGGTCCAGCTCCTTGCTGCTTTTAAGAATTAAATTGGTGTAGCCCCGGTCTTTGAGGGCCCGGACAATGGCGCTGCCAACCAGGCCATTATGGCCAGCAACATAGATCTTGGCGTTGGTTTCCATAAGGGTTCTATGTAAAGGGACTCAATAAAATTATCTCTGGTTTAACGCTATATCTGACCGACAAAACCATGTCAGTTTGCCTGGGAAAACGCGTCTTGCTGTTCTCAACGTTCACCCCCAGCTAGCGGAATTCAGCACACTTTTTTAGAAAAAGCAAATTCCCACAAGGGCCAAGTTGTACCAAATTCGAATTCATTTTTATGAGTAACCCGGCTAGTTTCTTTGAGTTCTGTTGTTTCAGAAAGTTCCTGGGAAAGTTCCTGACCCGGCACGGGCAAAAACACAGGCCCGCTCAGCTTCTCCCTGGGTATGGGAGACTAAGCGGGCCTGACGTTAGTCAACGTTTCCAGTAGGACAACCCTAGCAGGGCAATCCCACCAGAACGACTTTAGTACTTGTAGCTGTCAGTCTTGAAGGGACCTTCCACAGGTACGCTGATGTAGTCAGCCTGGGTCTGGGTGAGCTGAGTCATGACACCACCAAAGCCTTCAACCATGTAGCGAGCCACTTCCTCATCCAGGTGCTTGGGGAGTACTTCTACGGTGATGGCATCCGCCTTCTTGTCCGCTGACAGGTCAGCAAACTTACGCTCAAACAAGAACATTTGAGCCAATACCTGGTTGGCAAAGGAACCATCCATAATCCGAGAGGGGTGACCGGTGGCATTGCCCAGGTTAACCAAACGACCTTCTGCTAGCAAAATCAAAAAGTCTTGGGGGTCATCACTGCGATAGACCTTGTGGACCTGGGGCTTAACTTCTTCCCACTGCCAAGCCTTACGCATGTAGGCTGTGTCAATCTCGTTGTCAAAGTGGCCGATGTTGCAGACAACGGCGCTAGACTTGAGCGCTGCCAGCATGTGAGCATCACAGACGTTGACGTTACCGGTGGCGGTGACCAGCAAATCGGTGGTGGCTAGCAGGTCCTTGTTGATGCTAGCGGGGGTGCCGTCGTTGATACCGTTGAGGTAAGGGGAAACCACTTCAAAGCCGTCCATACAAGCCTGCATGGCACAGATGGGGTCAACCTCAGCCACCTTAACGATCATGCCTTCCTGGCGTAGGGAGGCCACTGACCCCTTACCCACGTCGCCATAGCCGATGACCAGGGCCTTTTTACCGGCCATCAGGTGGTCAGTACCGCGCTTAATGGCGTCATTTAGACTGTGACGGCAGCCGTACTTGTTATCGTTTTTAGCCTTGGTGACCGAGTCGTTAACGTTGATGGCGGGAATTTTGAGTTCTCCCTTTTCCATCATTTCGTAGAGGCGATGTACCCCGGTGGTGGTTTCTTCGGTGACACCGTGGATAGCGGCGAGCATCTCGGGATACTGTTCGTGGATATGACCGGTGAGGTCACCGCCATCGTCCAAAATCATGTTAGCATCCCACAGTTTGCCTTCAGCGGTGCGGCAGGTTTGCTCAATACACCACATGTATTCGTCTTCGGTTTCGCCTTTCCAAGCAAAGACGGGCACGCCAGCTTCAGCAATGGCAGCGGCGGCATGGTCCTGGGTGGAGAAGATATTACAGGATGACCAACGTACCTCAGCGCCCAGTTCGATCAGGGTTTCGATCAGCACGGCGGTTTGAATGGTCATGTGAATGCAGCCGATGATCTTGGCCCCAGCCAGAGGCTTGCTGTCACTATATTTTCTGCGAATGGTCATTAGGGCTGGCATTTCGCCTTCTGCGATCGCAATTTCCTTACGACCCCAGCTAGCCAGGTCAATATCGGCGACCTTATAGTCTTTTGTTAGTGTTGCGCTCATGGATTCCTTAAATTTCAGTGACAGGCGATGTTTAGACTATATATTCATTTAAAACTCGCCGCTATGATGCCGCTGCGCTTAGCTGCTCAGCTTTATCAGTTTGCTCCCAAGTAAAGTCAGGCAGCTCACGGCCAAAATGTCCGTAGGCAGCCGTTGGCCCATAAATAGGACGGCGCAGATTGAGCATATCAATCAATCCCTGGGGACGCAGATCAAAATGCTCACGCACCAGCGCTGCAATTTTATCGTCCTCAAGCTTACCAGTCCCAAAGGTATTAATTGAGATAGACGTGGGGTCAGCGACGCCAATGGCATAGGACACCTGAATCTCACACAGATCTGCTAAGCCTGCAGCCACAATGTTTTTAGCCACATAGCGCCCGGCATAGGCCGCTGAGCGATCCACCTTAGAGGGGTCCTTACCCGAAAATGCGCCACCGCCGTGGCGAGCCATCCCACCATAGGTATCAACGATGATCTTACGTCCCGTCAGACCACAGTCACCCACCGGCCCTCCAATGATAAATTGCCCAGTGGGGTTAATGTGGTACTGCGTCCCAGCATGGAGCCAGTTATGGGGCAGCACGGGTTTGATCATTTCTTCCATAACCGCTTCGCGGATATCGCCCAGCGTAATGTCTGGATCGTGCTGGGTAGAGAGCACCACAGCATCTACCGCCACCGGCTTCCCGTCTTCATAGCGTAGGGTAACCTGGCTCTTAGCGTCTGGGCGTAGCCAGCTAAGTTTGCCGGTTTTACGTAGCTCCGCCTGCCGCTCGACCAGCCGGTGGGAATAGTAAATCGGGGCAGGCATGAGAACGTCTGTCTCATTAGTGGCATAGCCAAACATTAGACCCTGGTCGCCTGCACCGAGGTCTTTATTGGCTGCTTCGTCCACACCCATGGCAATGTCGGCAGACTGCTTACCAATGGCATTGACAACAGCACAAGAGGCTCCGTCAAAACCAACATCTGAGCTGTTGTAGCCAATATTTAGGATGACGTCTCGTACAATGTCTTCAAGATCGACATAGGTACTAGTACGGACTTCCCCTGCGACAATAGCCATACCGGTTTTTACCATGGTTTCCACGGCTACACGGGAATGGATATCATCCTTGAGCAGGGCATCTAAAATGGCGTCAGAAATCTGATCGGCCATTTTATCGGGATGGCCTTCTGATACGGACTCTGAAGTAAATGTGCTGTAGAGACTCATGGCAAACGCTAATCGCAGATAAGTGGAATCGCTTAGGATAATCCATAAGCATAATGGCCTACTTATATTAAGCGATACCCATGCAATCTTTAGCGCCACATGCAGAATACGGCACAGAATATGGCCATAAGTCTCATTCAAAGAAAATCGTTTTCTCTTGTCTACTTACTTTGATTTGAAATAGTTGATACCCATAGCCATAGTTATAGGCCAATGGCATCGTTATCATTGCCATCAGGCAATAGACAAAACGCATAAAGACAGATGGAATTTCTTGAGCAGGACCCCGCCAAATCTCTGCTTTAACGGTCTGTCTGGTGGATAACGTCACGCGTAGAGCTTCAAACATCGGATATAGAAAAATCAGCCAACAAGCCAGATAAGCGACTGTTCCAACTTGAAAGACATAAACGATTGCCGTAATCGTGGCGAGAATAGCTAACCCAGGTATAAACAATAGGGGAATACGACTTCTTAAATGAAACTTGTCTGGATGTCGAATATGGGTGAGACAACGTCCACGGCCATATTTTATATACTGTCGCCAAAGACGCTGCCAAGTTTGCCGAGGGTAGTACCAAACTTTTATTTTTGAACTGACATAGATGGCTTCAGGGTTTTCCCGCACCATACGCAGACTCAGTTCGCCATCTTCGTTGCGCGCTACACTAAAGCCTCCTAAATTCAGCAGTTTTTGTCGCCAAAAGCAGCCAAGAAATACCGTATCAGCGTAACCATCATAGTGAGGGTCTCGATATTTAGCCCCACCACTGCCAAAAAAAGTTTTTGCAGCAAGGGCAATGCCTAACTGAAAAGGGGTTTTAGCAACAAAACGCTGCGCCCCACCAGCATCCATCGCCCTACTTTCTAATAGAGCTTCAACAGAACGTTCAATATAATCAGGTGCGTAATCTGAGTGGGCGTCAGCGCGCAGAAATATATCGCTTTCGTACCTATTCAAAATAAGATTTAGGGCAGCAGACTGAATCCTCAGGGGATTATCAATCAACTGAACCCTATGATCACGGTCTACAAACTCACGGACAATTTTTTTAGTCCCATCGTCGCTGTCACCATCAGCAACAACAATCACCAGTGTCCCGGGATACGTTGTAGCCAGGAAACCATTGAGAACGTTGGCTATGCTAGCTTCCTCATTAAACGTTGGAATAGCAACGGTGATAGAAGGTAAGGAGTCCATAAAACCGATCTCAAAAATACTCAATTGAATGGCGAAGCGGAGCTACTTGGGCTTCTGCTTTGATCTGTCCTGACGTTAAAATCTGGCGTAGACAGTAGACATATGAAAGCAGAAGCCAGGGAAACGGTAAAGACGTAGATGTATTAAGAAGAATCATATATAAAGCAACCGCAAAAATAGCAATGCAAACAGACTGTGTATGTCTTAGATAACTAGGTGGTAAGTCCATAACATTGGGCAACCTTACGGATTTCCAAACGGAGATCAATAAAGTCAATAAAAGGATGAGACCGACAATACCAGTATCTTGAGCTATTGATGCGCCATAGGAATCTGGCTTCAGAGCGGTTGCTGTTCTTTCAAAGAGCGGCAGCGTTGTAATCGACTGGAAGTCAACACCCGCAAACTGACTGAGTTGAGTAAAATCCATCAAATATGACGATAAGCCATGCCCCAAGCCATAGTTTTGGAACAAAGAAAAATAGCCAATAGCAACTGTTAGATATCGCTTGCCCGCTACTAAGGCCAAAAAATGATACAGGTTGAAATTATAAAAATTACTAAAGCTATTTCTTATTCTCAATAGAATTTGTAAAAAACGAATTGGAAACCTAATGTATAAAGCGTCAATACTAAACCAGAGGGCTAATATAACCAATACCCCTAGTAGTATCGAAATAATTAACTTAAAGAGGAATGCAGCTGAGAACTTAATTTTAAAGTTTAATTTCTTACCCTTATTCAAAATAAATCGTGATAATAAATAGGAGCATATAAATATAGAAAATAGAATAAACCCTGTCCCTGACTTATTAGCAACCAATAAAATAATGAGCGCAACTATAATCGCACCCAGCTTAATTTTTGAAATTCGTCTCAGGGCGTGAAAGAAGAAAGCTGTGCATAAAAGAAGTCCGAGGGTACGACCCGCATGGGAAGGCTCAGGTGTCAGTAGCGTAATACCCCTCAGCCCATCCAATGACGATGAGCCAGTTCCCCTCGAAATAATAAGGGCAAGAATATTATTGAGAAATCCAAAACCTCCTAACAGCTGGAGGATACCAATGGAAAGATTAATCAATATAACGCTTAGGAAGGTTTTCTCAGTTACATATGAAATATCATCTTTAAAGACGAGTAAAATAAACAGCGGCAGGGTATAAGAAATGATAGAAAGTACTAATGTAGAAAAGCCTAAGCCTCGATAAAATGATATTAATAAGTAGAAAAATAGTAATGCAATAACATACAGAATCTTTTGTGAAATTGGATCGAGCTTTCTTTTCCTTAGAAAAATCAAAAATAAGGCAACAAAACCACAAAAAGGCTGTACTTCAGCCGTTATGTTGGGTATGAGCTTAAAGTAGGGAAAAAAGCACAGGAAAAATACTATATTTACAAAATAGCAATAGACTAGCATTGGGCGATGAGGTCCTTATAAATTCGCTAAGAGTTGGGACAACACGTTAAGCTTCTGTCTTGAATGCCTTATTATATTCAAATAAAATTCTTTGATTTAAATACACCTAATAATTTCCAGAAGTCTTTGTCGAGAGCTTTTTGGAGCATATATTTTATCGTCACTTTTAGGTCTGCTTTTATTAGGGATAATAAATTCGAAAACGTCATTTTTTCAGAGATATAATAGATTTGATAATCCCTTAAAAACGTTTTGAGCTGATTCAAATCATTAATGTGGCTGGACACACCCCCAAGAGAAAATTTAACCAGGGGTGAAGGTATAAAGCTGTAATCAAGGTGTTCTAAGGCTCTACGCTTAAATTTTTTATCAGCTATGATTACTAGCTGTTCGTCAAATGGATTCCTTAAACAATATTTTTTAGGAAAAAACATAGACTGATGGTTTGGTTCATGATGAGTGAGCCAACTTTTCAAAGAACTAGGATTTTCTGTCTTTCTAGGAGAAGGCCAAAGCCATTTAGAGTAATCTGAAATAATTTCTGCATAGCCAAAGAACAAAGTCTCATTAGAGACTGAGACAATCTTTGAAGAAACAATCTCTAGGACATCAGGCCCTAATAAACAATCTCCTGAGTTGAGGAAGACTACATACTTACCATTTGAATTTTTAACTCCAAGATTCATGGCATTGTATATACCAGTATCTTTACCAATTAAACTAACTGAAAAAAAATTAGTATATGAATTGGCTACATCAAGAGAGCCATCGGTAGAACCACCATCTACATAGATAATCTCAAAGCAGCTAGCTACTTGATTCTTTATAGATCCTAGAGTTTTTTCTAAACCTAGTTTGTTGTTGAAATTTATCAAAACAACACTAATCAAAATATCTTTTTTTTTCATATTTTATATTTAGAAAGCAATCCAACAGAAAATAAATATACGTTTATCTTCTTACAACAACAGTTAAGTCATTACATTTTTATCCTTCCATTTTAAAGTCATCGATATTATTAGAGCTATATTCAACACAATCAAGATACCTAAACTTAAATTTATAACAGCTCATAATCCGTATATTATATAGAGACAAACTCCTTAAGAGATTTCCTTTCAAATAATTCGAGCTGACCGCCTTCTGTCGCATTAAAAATGCTTCTCCCAGCAGCGATGTAATTATCGCCTGCCATTCTATAGCTAGCTTCACTTTTGGCTAAGTCAGGCAATTGCCATTTTACTCCACCCGCAAAGTAGTTCGGATCGAAGTGATTAGGATCTTTATCCTCAGAAGTAACTACTTTATTCGGTTCTCCTTTAGTCACAAAATTATGATCGCAACCTACGAGAGCGACATTGCTAAAACCCATATGAAATGCAATTTGCAATGCAACAAATGTTACCGTAGCGCCTTCATAAATGCTCATTGAACAGTCTCTTGCAAATTTTGAATATCCAGCTGAGTGAATAAATATAATATTTTCACGAGTCTGAATATGTTTAATACTTCTGTTGTCTAAAAAAAGAGGAATGATTGTTTGATTATAAAAATCTTTATTTTGTTCAATTACAAATTTGTTCACAGAAACAATGCAAGAAGGCCGAAAGTCAGTTTTATCAAACAGTAGGTTTATTTTATTTAGTCCAAATGTAAACACATTCTCTAGCAAAGAGAAATCCGTTTTCAGTAGGCTAGGTCCATTGCAGATTATGACTGCCTTCTTTCCAATATATTTGTCTTTGATCTTAGATATTTTTTTCCGGGATCTAAAAGATTCAAAATTGAGGTCCCATAAAAGCCTTTTCAAAAACTCAGTTCCTGCATGTCTATACGGATTGAGGTACGGACTATTATTTTTCTTAATCATAAGAAATTTCCTCACAAAAATTCTAGAATTAAGGAGCTTATACAATAGCAAAGCATAACGCTTAAGGGAATTATCATAGTTGATTTTTCAAATCTCCAAAATCTGATATTAAAGGCATCGTAAGAATACTTTGCACTATACCAACAGTAGAAACTCAAGTAACTAATAAATAGAGCCATAGGAAATGTGTAAACACCTAAGGATTTGAATAATAATAGAGTTACTAAAATATAAATTATTCCTGATACACCATTAGCGATATGCCAAACTATGTGATTTGTTGTGCTGTATAGGTGAAGGTGCATGGCTCCATACCGTTCAGCAAAGACAGCTAATCCTAGCATCCCCCAAAGTAGACTATTAGGGAAATTGACATTACTACTTATCAAATTTAATAACGGTTTTCCCAATAGTCCTAAACCTGTAAAACCGGCAACATAAACCCAATGAGCACGTGTCATTGCTTTTTTTGCTATCTGAACTTGCTCTTTGAGCTTTCCCTCAGCCCGTTTTTTAGCTAATAAAGGAAATTTGCTATAGAAAGGTGCTCGAGAGAATTGACTTACCATCTGAATTAGTCGCAAACCTAAGAGATAGGAGGCCAATCCAGGTGAAGAGCCGAATTGAGCATAGGCGATACCACTAATGTAGATTAAACCATAGCTCATAAAATTACCTAAACCGCTACGCCAAGCACTTGGCCAAATTGCATTGAAAACAATTTTATCTTTCCCTTTAGGGACAAAGGATTTATATTGTCCGTTCTCAACAGACCTAGCTAACCAACGATTTTGTAAAATATTAACAATCCGCCAACCTTGCTGAACGGCGACAAGCCCTAGCAAACTACCATTCAGGATAAGTACTATAAAACTAGTTACGATTGCACCTAAGGAAGTTAATGTTTCCCAACGGCGTAGCAATGCAATCTGATTCACCCCTTGAAGATAGCTCGAATAAATATTCCCCAATAGAGTAACTGTAGAGACTATCAAAATAATGATCCAAGCAATCCAAGAAAAACCGGGATTGCTGGAAAGTGAAATAGGTCTGCTTAGAGCCCAAGTTCCTAGTATGATTAAGCTGAAGAACGAAATCAGTGTTAAGCGCCTATATATAGTCCACATAGTTGAACATATACGTTCAACTGTTTTCCAAGAAGGGTTATTTTTCAAATCAGAGTTTACAATTTCTCTGAGATCTTTGAGATTTTCAGATTCTAAACCTCCCATTGCAAAAGCAATGACTCTCGAAAATGTAGGACTAAAGCCTACATCAACTAACAATTGTAAGCTGATAACTGAGCTAAATAAATACCATAGTGCAATATCAGCGGTATTCATTCGAGTCAGTACTAAAGGCAACACTATAACAAGACTCAACGAACGGGTTAGAAAACTTGCCCATGTCGTAAGAGTTGGTGAGTTCCAAAAGCGTTTATATAGTTCACCAATATTAATTTTCACCTTGTTATATAGTTTCACAAAGATGCATTGTATCTTGACTCAGGTAAGTTCTCACTAAAAGTATTCATGTTATCAAAACGGTCTCTATACTTGTGTCTGTTTTTACGATAATCTCTATAAATGCCTGCTAATGATTTAACTGTTTTCAAGAAATTACCACTGTAGATATATCCCAAAGTTTTTAGTACTTGAGGTGCAGCTTCAGCTACTCGTGAAGCATGAACGATATGTTCATGCTCATACAGTAAGCGATTCCTCTCAGTCGGAGGATACATTGGTTTTAGAATATTTTTAGTATCTCTGACAATTATATTTACGCCATCCCACCAACCTTCCCTAACTTTAAATTCGTCATGACTACTCATATTTTTAGGATGACATTTAGTGTAAGCTTCAAAAACAAGCTTGAACTCTGGATGAGTAACTAAAAAATCTCGGTTTGCTTGCCTCACATGTGGATAATTGCAGTCATCAACTACAATGACTGAGTCCTTGTGCAGGTAAGGTAGAGCCAGTTCTAAACACATTAATTGGCTGCGATAATCATGTGGCCCATCAACAAAATACAAGCCTATTTTTTTATTGGAAATATGTTTGTCTAGCGACTCTAAGGCATCTTCATAATCTTCATTGACTAAAAACTTATTGTTAATGCCAAGTTTTTGAGCCCTTTGCTCTACAATAGAAAGATTTTTTCCATCAGGATCAAAATATGTGAAATCATCTATTCCGTAACAATGAATTTTTGAACAAGATGATGCTACGGATAAAAGCGTTAACCCCTGAAAAACACCAACCTCAAGATAGCAAACCTCCTGATCTTCTTCGTATAAAGCAGCAATTTTTTGTAGGCTACCTACTAACTTGTTGCCAGAAAACCCACTTAACACATTTGATTTTTTTTCAATCGATAAACCATGCAATTCAGCCTCTTTAATAGCCTCGATCACTTTGTTAATCATAATAATTCCTAACTTAGTACTCAAAGTTTGATCATTAAGTTATCCCTTAAACGTAATAACTAAACAGGGTCATTCAATCTTCCACTAATACCTCCACAAAGATTTAGTGACTCTCCTGTCATAAATGCAGACTGCTGAGATACTAAAAAATACGCTGTATAGGCCACTTCTTCAGGCTTAGCTAATCTATTGAGAGGATGTTTTTGGGATAATTCTTTGAAAAAGTCTTCCTTTCCTTTGAACCCATCTACCAACATTGGTGTTTCAACGGCTGCTGGGCAAATAGCATTTATCCTTATTCTCGGTCCCAAATCTACTGCCATGCTCTTAGTCAGTCCCACCAAAGCAGCTTTACTGGTTGCATAACAAACAAACTGTGGCTTAGTTAACTGAGCATGGATACTTGCTATATTCACCACAGAGCCTGAAACGGACTCTAGCTTTGGCAACAAAAACTGAGTCAATAAAAAAGGAGCCAATAGATTTACATCTAACGTTGTTCGCCAATCGTCAATTGTTAGCTCATCCGTAGATTTAACAATCTGAACAGCAGCATTGTTAATTAGTGCATTTAACCCTCGTCCCTGAAGGTAGCTACAAAATTCTTTGATAGTCTGCTCTCGATATTCTGCAATTTGACATAACTTTTGTAAATCTGCATTCACAAAGACATCACATGCTAAATCGTCAGTATTGATCCGATCGGATGCAATAACAAAATAGCCATGTTCCTTAAAATGGTGGCAGATTGCTTTGCCTATTCCCCCTGTAGCTCCAGTGACTATAACTGTTTGAGTCATAGATATTTTCTACTCAATATTCAAAAATCCAAATAACAATTCCACCGCCCTATAACTGGCTCGTCTTACAGCATCAAGCGTATTAGAAGAATTATGTGTCCCAAACACACAGTTTTCAAAATCTCTAAGTTTTGATGTAGTTGGTAGCGGTTCCACTTCAAATACATCAAGTGCTGAAGAGTGGACCTGTCCAGAAATCAATCCACTAATTAAAGCCTCTTCATCTATTAATGGTCCGCGTGCCACATTCACAATGCGTACACCTATTTTTGTCCGAGCTAATGTCTCATGATTGATCATATGACGATTTTTAGTAGTCAAAGCACAAGTAATTACAAGAAAATCAGCTTCGCCTAAACGCATTGGCCAGCTCTCAGCTTCAACAGATTCTAAGCCTTCTTCTTCTTTGTAGTATGGATCGTAAGCAATAATCTTCATCTCAGCTGCCAGTAAGCGCTTAGCCACATTACGACCAATATCGCCAAACCCGACGAGAGCGACAGTTCTACCGCCTAAAGAAATGCCAGCAGGCTTGATCCACTCTCCGGATCGTACAGCTCGATCGATAGCAAACGTTTGACGAGCTAGTGCAATCACATAACCCATTGCCACATCAGCCACCTCTGCACCAAACATTCGAGGAGTATTAGTAACTGGAATTTCTAAAGACTTTGCAGCTGCAAAGTCAACATTATCAACTCCAACTCCCCATTTTACAGCTGCCTTTAAACGACCAGCCTTACCAGCTCGAAACACCGTCTCATCAGCTGGATCATCACCAATGATCCAACCATCAAACTTCGGGATAAGCTTTTTAAGCTCATCTACTGTTAATGTTTGAACAACTGGTGGACAGTAGACATCAATCCCCTTCTCTGTAAAGAGTGTTTTGAATTCGTCCATAAGTCCTAACATTGGTGGGCAGGTGACTAGAACTTTCATATTACTAAGCAATATTAGTTATAGGCATTTTGTAGACATACTGAGCAACAGACTCAGCTAATTGCCAATCGGTTTGGTCATCAATGTCGATAGATTCTAATTTAGGGGTCTCAAACATCATCGAGGATTTACCGATACGAGCCTGAGTGCTTGCAAAACTATTCGCAGTGAAGATGTACAAATTAGAATTTTCTTCAAACCAAGGTTCTAAATCTTGCGTACGAACGAGATTCTCAGGATCATGATTAATTGCCGATGCATCTTGTCGATAGAATCTTGTTTGCAAACGGTTAACTGTAAAAAGAGAGTCGATTGTACCCTTGGAACTTGCGGCTAAAAACGCTTTCAATGCTTTGCCAATAGTAGCAGAATTCAACAGAGGATTCGTCGTATGGGTCATTAAATAAACATCAGCCGAGACATTAGCAACGTCATCAGCCAGAACCTTATTCATACTGACAAAATCACCGCAAATTTCAGGTTTACGATCTCGGATTAGTATCCTATCAGAATCTACCAGATTATGTTTTGCTAACTCTGCTCGAGCATCAGTATTAATCACTATCTGAGAAATTTCAGGCAATATCAGTAACGACTCCAAAACCCAGCGAAATAATGGTTTGCCATTAAAGGATTTAAAGTTTTTTCCTTTAACCCGTTCACTATTTGCTTTCATGGGTAGGAGTGCAACAATTTTTAGCTTAGCTGTTGTCATACGCATTACTTTGGCAACACTATCGAAATCAAACCAGTTCCTAGCCCTTACGAGGTTAGTGTTTGCTTGAACTTATTTAAGACTCGACTCATCAAAGATGAAGCTTTTATTTTTTTTTCAGGCCCTTTAGGAGCATAGATTTTACGAATCAGCTCAATGATTTCTTGCTCAGTAGATGAGCGAGGTTTCTTTCTCAGAAATAAGTAATCGGCTTGAGATAAGAAAGAATTTTTATAACCTGTCCAACCAGCTAACTCGAAACCTAAACCATAGAGAAAATCTTTAACTTTATCCTCCAACACTATTCCCTCATAAAGTGGATAGCGAAAAAGCTCCAACTCTAAACCGAGACAATCAGCCTCTAGGTACTTCCTAGCTCCATCTAAAATAAAGAATTCGCCGCTTTGCGTATCACTCTTTAAGAAATGAAATTGAGTATGCGTACCACGCTCTTTGTCGAATTCATCCAAGATAGTGTCAAGCCTCTTGACTTTGCATCGAAAACGATTGACTTCAGCACTTCTCTCAAACCATGTTGAATTAAGTTTCTTATCACCTTGTTTTTTTATAGATTCAAAATTCTCTTCTACCCATTTAAAATTTTGTGTCAGTAGTGATGAGCCCGTCCCAAGCCGTCCGTAAGTATAAAACTGTTCAATACCATCAAAATTCCAGACTGCACAATTATATTGTATTTTTTCCCCTAATATAATCGGACTTTCATTTGGCTCAAACGCCAAAGTAGTGCCGACTTTATCAATATGATTGCTCCAAGGTAAGTCAAAGCCACCAACAGAACCAACATCAATCACATTTATTTGACTCATCATTCTTTGATATATCTACTTGGATAGTCTTTTCATAGATCTCAAAATTACTCGAGCAGGGGCTCCCTCAATTCCTTGCAGCTTAAGGGGTAGACAAAACAGCTCATAATGTCCAAGCTTAACTTGACTCAGATTCAATCCTTCAATGACAACCACGTCTGCACCTAGCAAAATCTGGTGAGTTTCCGGGCCGTCAGAAAATAGTTGAATCGACAAATAATCTATCCCAACTAATAGAATATCGCGATCAACTATCCATTTGGCTGCATCAGTAGTGAGGGCAACGAAATTTTGATGAAATGCTTTGTGGCCATGCAACCAGAGTTTTGAATTTCGAGTTTTAAAGAGTAACCTTGTTGTTGCCTTCGGCATTTTCAAGCTATCTAATAACTCTGAGGTGATGGCATTAATATTGTCACTTATCTCTACTACATATGCTGGGCCTATCAAGATATTCAGAGGGATCTGATCAACACTTTTTCCATTCTCAAGAAAATGAGAAGGTGCATCTATATGTGTACCTGTATGTACACTGAAGTGCAAAGTTGTATCATTTGCAATATCACCAGCTGCCAGGTCTAAGCCTTTTTCAAATTGAACACATGGACTTCCAGGCCAAACTGGTAGATCTTCCGATACGCTAACGGAAACATCAATGTAATTTACCAATTGTTATCTCCTGCTTTAATGACTTACTGTAATCAATAACCTCGCCTGACTCTCTTATATTTTTAGTTCGATTGAGCTGGCGAGGATAATAAAAAGTTTGACGAAGTTGCTTCAAGGCTTGAGCATTTTGATGGAAGCCTCTGTAAGCACCCCAAAACTGCATTAGTCTGAATACCGGAATTTCAATTAGATTCTGGATAAGTACTTTGTCAATAAAGGCATGATAATAATCCGCTGCAACATTACCAATAAATAATCTTAAAAAGTCTATTAGATTAAAATTTTCTTGTGGGAATATTTCTCTAAAAGCTATTGCCTCACGTCGGTAGCGATTGTATATGCGTCTAGGGGATTCATTGTGGACATGCACTATTTCTGCTTCACTAGCATAAGCGATACAATAACCTTCATTAAACATAGCTTTAGCCCACGCAAGATCTTCCAAACCTGTCAATTGTTCATCGTATGGAAATTTTTGCCATAAAGATTTTCGTATGGCAGCATTTGCATTATTACAAAATGGATGGGTCTGATTGTAGTTTGACTCCTCAGGAAACCACCTAGAAAAAACTTGATGCTCTGAATACTTGGAGACTTCATCGCCTCGTTGTTTCCCATAGACTAGTGCAACCTGTGGTGTATCAAAGGGTCTTAATAGTTGTTCTAACCAATCTTTGTGTATTGGGTAAACATGAGCACTAACAATCACTAAGTACTCTCCTTTTGCAATATGACAACCTCTATTAAGAGATCTGCCGAAGGAAAATTCTTCTGGCTTAATAGAGATAATATTTACTGGATAATGAGAAGCGATAGCTAACGTTGCATCGGTAGAACCAGAGTCAACAAGTATAACTTCGAAATCTTGGCACGTTTGTTGACTAATGCCACTCAATAGTTTCCCAATATGTCGCTCTTCATTATAGCAACGGATAATTATGGATGCTTTGGGATTCATAATAATCATTTAGAGGTCTAGTAAAACTTCAGTTCTGAATTGAGTCCAATTAATCTCCTCTAACCTAATTTCACTAACTCTCTTTCTCGCTGTTTCTCCCAAACAAAAGCCGTCTTCACGATGGAAAATAAATCAGTATGTTGAGGTTCCCATGTCAAAATTTTCTGAATCTTATTAGCTTCTGCAATCACACAAGCTGGATCTCCTAATCGCTTTTCTGTTTCGATTACTCCAAAGTCTTGATTTGAAACCTGACGTAAACAGTGGATCACTTGCCGAACACTATATCCTCGGCCATAACCACAATTAAAAACTTCACTCCTTCCAGCATTTTCGAGGTATTGCAGACCATCTAAATGTGCTCGAGCCAGATCTACTACATGAATAAAATCCCTTACCCCTGTCCCATCAGGAGTATCAAAGTCCGTCCCAAAAATTTTCACCGAAGGCTTTCGACCTAACGCCGCATCACATACTGCTCTAATTAAATGATTTGCCTCAGGTAACCACGGGCCTATCTGACCATCCGGATCAGCTCCTGCTACGTTGAAATAACGCAAAATCACATACCGAAGGTCCGATGCTTTAGCATAATCCTGAATAATTCGCTCACTCATCAGCTTAGACATCCCATAGGGATTAATCGGATTTGTCGGTGCCTGTTCTGAGACCGGATTTTCCTCAGGTTCCCCATATACTGCAGCTGTGCTTGAAAATACAAGCTGTTTTACACTGTAGCGATCACAACAGCGAAGTAAATTTAGTAAATTAACTGTATTGTTACTGTAGTAATCTAATGGATTTACAACAGACTCTGGCACACTCACGCTAGCTGCTAAATGCAAAACTACTTGAAAATTGTGTTTCTCAAATACCTGGCTAAGTTTTCTTGTATCGGCTAAATCTCCGATCACTAATTCTCCATAGAGCACAGCATGGGCAACACCAGTTGAGAGATTGTCGTAAACAACAATATCGTAACCTGCCAGTCCCAGTTGCTTGACAACATGGGAACCTATATAACCCGCTCCTCCAGTGACCAATATCTTCTTGGTGCTAGCCATAGTTCCAGATATAAAAACTAAACTGCAGTTTACTTAAAAAATATCCATTGTTTAATTCTGAGTGCTGTCATATTATCTCAACGACCTTTGCTCAAAAGTACTACACGCAATGTCTTAAATAGAATGCCTATATCCAGCCAAAGAGAATGATTCTTAATGTAGAACAAATCATAGGCTAGCTTTTCGTAAGCATCATGTACTGAAGCACCATAAGGATATAAAACCTGGGCCCATCCTGTGATTCCTGGCTTCACTAGATAACGAACAGTGTAGTGGGGAATCTCTTTAGCTAGCTTTTCATCAAACTCTGGCCGCTCAGGACGTGGACCCATCATGCTCATATCACCGCGTAGAACGTTCCATAACTGTGGGAGTTCGTCAATTCTTACGAGGCGAATAAAGTTTCCTACCCGTGTAATTCGTGGATCGTGTTCGCTAGCCCATTGAACACCGCGTTTCTCTGCATCTTGATACATCGAACGAAACTTGTAAACCCGAAACGGCTTCATGTTTTGTCCTGTCCGAGACTGACTGTAGAAGACAGATCCAGGGCTATCTAGTTTTATCGCAATAGCCGTTATCAGCATAACTGGAGAAACGATGCATAAAACTGAAATGGCCAGAATAATGTCGCCAAAGCGCTTAACCCACAGATTAATGCGGTTAGACAACAGATTGAAGCCTACGCTAAATGTAAACCAAGTATCTTGTAACGTGTCGGCAGGGATTTTATTAAAGTAGTTTTCATATAAATCTGGAACTCGATATACTGGAATTCCCTGTAATCGTGCCTGCTTTAAATGCGTTAACTGTTGTTCGTTAAGCTTTAGCTCATGGCTGACTAGGATATGGCTGCAAGGTTGAGTAAGCCAAGCACCCAGATCGCTTAAGTCACCTACTTCTTGGGTATGCTCTGCTGGAACAGTTTGCCAGTTTGCCAATAGGTTAACCACATGATTGGTTAACTTAAGGGAGCTAAAATCTTGTAATAGGGAATTTTGACTGTGGTCAAACCCCAATAAGAGCCATCTATTGAGGGCTGTTTGAGCCTTTAGATAGTTGGCTGTAACTAGTCTTGAAACGATAGTCCAAATACTAAAAATGACGATGGCTGTAGGCCACACATTGTTGGTATAGGCAGAACTTGGGCTTAAAGCATTAAAGATATAAATTACTATGACCCAAAGGCCAGTGGCCATGGAATTACTGATTAACGTACGGATAGATGCACGTACCCCTGACACCCTCAGGAAATCTAGACGGTAGGCATCTGTTAAATAAAGACCACTAACAAATGTAATTACAAACAGCCATGTCAACGGTGATAGCAGGAATATAAACGCGCTCGCTTGAAGAGCTCGGTGCGTTGACAAGCTTGCCAACAGGATAGCAATGTCACAAATCAACAACAACGCTGCTACTTGACGGGATGTAAATAATGGTCTGACAAACTGTCTATTTTTGGCTGATGGCTTGTCAGTTAGTGATTGTAGTGACGTCGTGAAAATCATGATGATAAACACAGGAATAGAGTCAACAAGCCTTTCCCTCAGTTAAGGACAAGACTATCTTGAGGGTGTCAAAATCATCATCTTTTATTTGCCAAGTTCAATGTTACCAACACCCTGTAATGCAATTGAGTGCAACAGTTTTTCCTTTAGCAGCCCTAGACGTTTACACCGAAGACTTGTCGTTGTTGATTTAGAGGATGAGTCGGTTAGATATGGCATAGGCCAGTATCTTGCAGATAAAATCATCCCGAGCATCAGCAACGCCAATAATTGAACAGCGTCAGATGCACTGAAAACTCTCAATCCTGCTGTCTAAAACAGGTTACAGAAAATTTGGCGTAAATACTTACGGTCTCGAATGGTAGAAAAAACGTTGCGACTTAATTTCCCTCTATATGGATTATTGAAATGTTAGCGTACACCCGACTGGCTATTTTTTTAGGAATAACATTCGCAATCCTACGCAAGACCCAATGCTTTCAACTCAAAAACAGGATTTTTTAATAAAAATTTACAAATCAAGGATATTTGAGCTACCTGGTTATCAAAAATAAGGGCATTGAGCTATATTCTCGATAACCATGATTTGATGGGGTCTGTTCATGGGAGCTACTGTGTTAGGGGACTGTTTCTCGGTGGCAGACTGTCGATTTAGCTAGATAGACTCCATTTTCAAGCGTTAGCGGTCACAATGCTGCTAAGGGCGACACTGTGCTTGGCTATTCAACGTTATACAATACATAGGACGCTTTTAGGGGGATTAGCTCGCTTTTTATTAAAGACAAAGGTTGCCCTGGGGCAGGGTTTACAAGACTTTAGAGCGGGCTATGGCTAAGTGGCGGCTAGTGTGGGGTCCAGCTGCTTCTTTCAGTAGATACCCCTAGATTTTTAGACTTTATTCTGTTACTACTAGGCATTAA
>ERZ1740067.844-NODE-844-length-22957-cov-7.764387_pt1 | contig 22957 bp, 24 predicted proteins | sample MGYA00581736_ERZ1740067 | MGnify/ENA primary metagenome ERZ1740067 (study PRJEB43018, sample SAMN04849236) | marine metagenome | isolation source: floating plastic debris | place: Pacific Ocean | collected 2008-08-27 | study: EMG produced TPA metagenomics assembly... | reverse complement strand
CGCACCAGATGGGTCTGGAACCGGGCCGTCAGGTGGCGGTCCGTGATGACGGGCGGCAGGGCTTCGATGTCGCGGCCTTCGGCCTGCCATTTGGGGAACCCCCCGTCGAGCACGGCGACATCCCGGTGACCCATCAAACGGAACGTCCACCAGACGCGCGCCGCGCTGAGCAGGCCGGAGCCATCGTAGACAACGACCTGATGACCATCGCCGACACCCATGCTGCGCATGCGCGACATGATCTTTTCCGGAGGGGGCGCCATATGCGCCATGTCGGATCGCGCATCGCTGATTTCATCGATATCGAAAAAGCGCGCGCCGGGGATGTGACCGGTCTCATACTCCGCCCGCGCATCACGCCCGCTGTCGGGCATGTACCACGAGGCATCAAGCACGCGCAGGTCGGGATCCTTGAGATGCTTGGCCAGCCATTGGGTGGACACGAGGGTTTTGGGGTCATCAGCCATGGGCACGTCCTCAGTCAAAAGACCTGCCCGTTTCAGTATTCTTGCCGCCCCGCGATGGCAAGGCCACAGGATCGCCATTCAACTTGAAATGGTGACAACAGCCCGCAAAGATGGTATGCTGGCCGCATTTAAAATGTGCACGTTCCCCTGTTTTGCTGCCGTTTGCAGCACTTTTTAAGCGTCGTTTTTTAAGACTGTTTGATTTGAAAATGGATATTTCTCATGCCGAATTCCACCAAACGGAACAATGATCCGTCGATCCTCCATCCCGCCATTCGAGAGAGCGTCCTCGAAATTCAGGAGATTTTGGCGAGCGAAAACATTCCCCTGCGGATCTTCGAAGGGTTTCGCACGCCCGAGTTGCAGCGGGAATACACCAAACGCAAGCCACCGATCACCTGGGTTGGGCCCTGGGGGTCGATCCACCAATACGGCATGGCCGTCGATTTTGTCGCCTTTGAAAAGGGAAACTGGAGTTGGGACACCAGCCAGGGCCGCGAAAAGTGGTGGCTGCGCATGCACGCATTGGCAGCAGAGCGCAACATGCGCCCGATCCGGGACAAGAACGGCAACCTGAAGGAGCTGGCGCATATCCAGCTTGTCGGCGTCTCGGCCAAGGGTATGCGCAACGGCGATTACCCCGAAGGCGGAGACCATGTCTGGGCCGAGTATCTATCGGATCTTATCGACAATTGGTCCGGGTCGGAGACACCGCCGCCCAAGCCGCCCAATGTCCCCGAACGCCCGCCCATTCCCGAAGACCTGCGGGACGAGATCGAGCATGATGGCGGCACCGCCGACGCACTGATGGGCAGCGTATCCGCGCAAACCGATACGCGGTTCCAGCGCTTGCACGCCTTTGTCAAACGCGCCGAGGGTGGCTTTGCCAATCATCCGGAGGATCCCGGCGGGCCAACCAACCTGGGCATCACGCAAGATACACTTGCCGCGTGGCGCGGGCATCCGGTCACCATCGATGATGTGCAGGCCCTGACGCAGCGCGAAGCCGACGAGATCTATCACACCAATTACTATCTCGAGTGCCGCTGCCCGGAGATGCCTGAGCAGATGGCCATGGTCGTCTACAACGCCGCTGTCATGTCAGGGCCGTCCAAGGCGGTCCGCTTTTTGCAAGAGGCGTTCAACGGGCTGGGCATGACGGTGCGCGACGGTTCAAACCCCGAGGACGAACCCGGCCCGCTTGTTGTGGATGGCGTCCTGGGTCGGAACACGTTGGCGGCGGCGAACCGCACGGATTCCGCGGCGCTGTCCTCGGCATATCTCGATGTCTACATGCAGTATCTGCGCACGCTGCCGAAATTCAGCACATTTGGAAGTGGGTGGAGCAATCGGATCGCGAAGCTGCGCGAGTTCTTATCGCATCTTGGCCATCATGAGGGGATCGATCCAGTGAAAGACGTGACAGTGATCAAGAAAACGAAAGGTTTGGATCTGGACCTTGACCTGGATCGCGATGATCTCTTGCGCCTTCTGCTGGCCGTGGCCACCGGAGGCAAAAGCGCCCTTGGCACCGCAGCCGTGAAGACGCTGCTCAAGAACAAGGCAAAGGACAAGTTGAAAGAGACGCTGCTGGAGACATCGGACAGCGACATCCTGGACGCGTTGATCGAGGACAAGCTGGCGACGGACCCGCCGGAACAAGCGGTGACAAAACCCGCGTTTCAGGACGATCTGACACCCGTCAACGCCGCATTTGGCGAAACCATCGGCCGCGTGCTGAACGGGCGCAAGACGGTGATCGGGGTTCTGGGCCTCTTGGCGACCGTCATCCTGCCGGAATTGGGCATCCTGAACGAAGAGACCACCGAATGGCTGGTGGGAACCCTCGATCAGGCGGCAAACGCGGCGCAGGACGGAAACGCGACGCAGGACGGAAATACCACGACGCTGCTTACGCTTTTCTCGATCTTTACCGGCTGGGGCTTCCTTGGAAAGGTCGAGAAGGCCATCCACCGCAACACCTGACTGCGGTGGCGCGCTTCAGCCTCTTTCCTTGAGCAGGCGCTGCTTTTGGCGGTTCCAGTCACGCTTGGCTGAGGTGTCGCGCTTGTCGTGCAGCTTTTTGCCCTTGGCCACGCCAAGCTTCAGCTTGGCCATGCCCTTGTGGTTGAAATAGAGAACGATGGGCACGAGCGTCATGCCCTGCCGCTGTGTGGCATTCCAGAGGCGCGCCAGCTCCTTGCGGCTGACCAGCAGTTTGCGGCGGCGGCGTTCCTCGTGCTTGAAGGATTTCGCCTGGTCGTAGGGGGCGATGTAGCTGTTGGTCAGCCATAGCTCTCCCTCATCCACCTGCGCATAGCTTTCCGCGATGTTGGCGCCGCCCGCGCGCAGGGATTTGACCTCGGACCCTTCGAGCACGATGCCGCATTCGATGTCATCCTCGATCGCGTAGTCAAAGCGGGCGCGCCGGTTTTCGGCAGCGACCTTGTAATTCGGGTCTGATTTTCCCTGGGCCATGGGCTGGGGATGTAGGGGACAGGGCGACGCCCCGCAAGGGCTTCACCGAATCTGAACGGTTTGGTTAAAGGATGCCGGGGCATGATGAGGACGATATGGTACGACGCGTGGTTTGCGCCCTTGCGGCCCTTTTGTTGCTGATTGGTTGTGTCGAACCTGTCCCGTCGGACGGGAGCGCGCGGATCATGACCATGGGGGATAGTCTGCTGGCGTGGAACGCGCCATCGGGCCGGTCGGTGTCGGACGCGCTGGAGGCGCGTTTGGGGCAGCCCGTCGTGGATCGGTCGGTGTCTGGGGCAAGCTATCTGTATCCACTGCCAATCTCGGGCAGTTTGGGTCTGCGCATCGAACGGCAATTTGTGGCCGGTCACTGGGACTGGGTCGTGCTGAATGGCGGTGGCAACGATTTGTGGCTTGGGTGCGGGTGCGGCGCCTGCACGCGGCAGTTGGAGCGGTTGATATCGGCAGATGGCGCCAGCGGGGCGATCCCGTCGCTGGTCTCCCGGCTGCGGGCTGCGGGGACGCGGGTGGCTTATGTGGGCTATTTGCGCACACCGGGGTTCCGGTCACCGGTCGAGGGTTGCGTGGCCATTGGCAATGCGCTGGAAGGACGGATCGCGGCGCTCGCACAGTCAGATCCCGGGGTCTTCTTCATCTCGAACGCGGATCTCGTCCCCGAGGGGGATCGAAGCTTTCACGACAACGATCTGCTGCACCCGTCACCAAAGGGGAGCGCTGCCATAGCGGCACGTCTGGCGGCGGTCATCCAATGAGCACGGTGCGTCGCGGCCAGTGAAGCACGCGCTCCGCTCCAGGCGATCAAGCGGTTGCGGCAGCTGAGTTGGCTTGGGCACCCGTGGTCTTGCCCGGTTCGCTTCGCACACCATCTCGGATGCACCGGTCCAACTTGCATGCTGTCCCGAGACAGCTCTTCCGTACACGTCACGACCCTCCGAAAAGACCTCGTGGGCCGGATCCGGGTGCGGTACGGATAGCTTCATGATGTTGGACAGTTCAGACACCGGGGCGTTCCCCGAGATCAACGCGGCCTACAACACCGTGTTCCGGCCCGGGCGGCTCAGCCTTGGCCTAGTCGTGCCGCTCGAGGCCTATGCCGTCGGGGCGGCACCGCATATGCGCGACCACATCGGCTTGGCGCAACTGGCCGAGCGGCTGGGATTTGCGTCGCTCTGGCTGCGGGATGTGCCGTTCAACGTGCCCAGCTTTGGCGATCCGGGGCAGATGTTTGACCCGTTTGTCTACTTGGGCACTTTGGGCGCTGTGACCGAGCGCATCGCCCTTGGCACGTCGAGCATCATCCTGCCGCTGCGCCACCCGGCCCATGTGGCCAAGGCGGCCGCGACGGCGGACGTGCTGTCGGGCGGGCGGCTGCTTTTGGGTGTGGCGTCGGGTGACCGGCCCGAGGAATATCCGGCAATGGCGCAAAGCTATCCGGACCGCGGCGCCCGGTTCCGTGACAGTTTGGCGTATATCCGCGCCGTGGGCCGAGATGCCCCCCACCACGACGGCCCTCATGGCAATCTGTCGGGCGGGGTTGATATGTTGCCCAAGCCGATGGGCACGCGTCTGCCGGTGCTGATCACGGGCGGCAGCCAGCAATCCCCCGACTGGGTGGCCGCGCATGGCGACGGTTGGATGACCTATCCGCGCGATGCCGCGTCGCAGGGCCGAGTGATTGCCGACTATCGCGCGCGGCTGGTCGCGGCAGAGCAACCGAACAAGCCGGTGATGCAATCGCTATATGTCGATCTGTTGGATCAAGCGGATGCGCCTGCGCGCCCGATCCATCTGGGCTTTCAGTCCGGGGCGGGCTTTTTGCGCCGCTATCTGCGCGAAATCGAGACGCTTGGCGTGAACCATGTCGCGCTGAACCTCCGCTTTAACAGCGCGCCTATCGACACCACGCTGAAACGGCTGGCGGATGCGCTGCTGCCTGACTTTCCCGCAAAGGATCAATGACATGACCCAGACCATTCTCATCACAGGCTCGACCGACGGGATCGGTCTGCTCACCACCAAAAAGCTGGTGGCAGACGGGCACCACGTTCTTTTGCACGGGCGCAACGAGGCCAAGCTGGCGGCGGCAGCGGCGGACATCGGCGGCAACGTCGAGACCTATTGCGCCGACCTGTCGGACATGGCGGCCGTCAAAGCGCTGGCATCCGAAGTGCGCGCCAGGCACGACACGCTCGACGTGCTGATCAACAATGCAGGTGTCTTGAAAACGCCGCAGCCGGTGCTGGACAGCGGGCAGGACATCCGCTTTGTCGTGAACACCTATGCGCCATATCTGCTGACCGAGTTGCTGCTGCCGATCATTCCGCAGAATGGTCGTGTGGTGAACCTGTCGTCCGCGGCGCAAGCGCCTGTGAATGTGGCGGCGATGCAGGGCAATGTGCCGATGGCGGATATGGACGCCTACGCGCAAAGCAAACTTGCGATCACCATCTGGACCCGCGCATGGGCAAAGGAGCTGCCCGATGGTCCGGTGATGGTGGCGGTGAACCCCGGCTCACTGCTGGCCTCCAAGATGGTCAAGGAGGGTTTTGGCGTGGCAGGCAATGACCTGACCATCGGGGCGGACATTCTGATCGACGCCGCCCTTGGCGCGCGGTTCGCCGACAAATCGGGCGCCTATTTCGACAATGACAGCGGCGCCTTTGCCGACCCGCATGCGGCTGCGCTGAACGCCGCCCACGCGGCGGAGGTGATGGTTGCCATCAAGAGCTTTGTGCGCGCCAACAGTTAACACCATCGCGCCAGTGTTTCGGAACTGCCTCGTCTCGTTCATGCCAAGGCCAGCCAAGAGAAGAACCGTGGCGCGCAAGCGGCGCGCCATAGCAGATGTGCAGCGTGTGGAACCAGACGTCTAAGACCAGCGCGAGTGGGGCGCGCCGATCACGCGAGGGCCGCCCCTCAACGGATCACATCGCTTGGCAGAAATTCGTTATTCGCCGAGCTTCTTGTGGACTTCGTCAAGGTCAATCTCACCAATGGGCATCTTGTTCGAGGGATCTTCGAAATCGTATTTGAAGACCTCGAAATCGCGTTTGTAGATCTCGTAGACCAAGTGCATCGACAGATCGTCAAAGTAATCCTCGACCGGGTGGGCGCGTTTGGGGCCGTGCCCCTCGCTCTCGTTAAAGCGCGGGACGTCCGACAGATCGATCTTTTGCGGGGTGTCGATGGCCTGCATCACCTCGGCCATGCCCTCGTTGAACTTTTCCGTCCAGATGATCTTGTCGTAGCGGCCCCCGTTCACGATGAACGTGCTGACATGGCCCGACATCGCGGACCAGTGAATGTCAGGCTCCATCGGGCGACGCCAGCGGATAGTGTCGCGGGCAAACAGGAGAAAGCGGCGGAAGGATTTGATCTGGTCGAACTCTTCCTTGCCGTCATCGCCGCCCACCTCGATCCCGTATTTCTGGATCAGAAGGGGCACCAGGTTGCCGCGGTAGCGTTTGCCGTTCCGCTGGATGCCGCAGATCTTGTCAAAGAAGGACGACAGGATGCGCGTGTAGGGGTTGCGCACGCAGGTAAAGGAATAGGAACCGTGAGTTTTCACGTTGTTGGTGATGACCGGCTGGCTCGCCTCGAGCGCCCATTTATGCATACCGCCCTGTGCGTCGTGGATATCCCCGTCGAAAAATTCGCCATGGTCCGAATAGAACATGATCTGACCGATGGTCGAGCAGGCGCATTTCGGCACCACACGGTACACGACGCTTTCACTTTCCGTCATCCAGGTGCCGGGAAATCCCATATCGCTCGTCCTCATCAACCAACCGCGTCTTGGCGCGGCTTACCTTAAGGTCAAAAAAGCAAAGAAATTGTGTTTATTCAATCTCTGCTTAGCCTTATCTACGTAAACAATCAGGCGTAAAAGGGCAGTTCAGTTTCGCATATGGCAAAAATCGCCTACATACTGCTGTGTCACAAGGACCCGGAAGCCATCATCAAGCAGGCTGAGCGGCTGACCGCCGCAGGTGACTACATGTCCATTCACTTTGACGCGCGGGCCAATGCGGCGTCGTTTGGACAGATCCGAAGCGCGCTGGCCGACAACCCCAACGTGACCTTTGCGCATCGCCGGATCAGATGCGGCTGGGGCGAATGGAGCTTGGTGCAGGCGACGCTTTATGCCGTTGAGTCGGCGGTCAAGGCATTCCCGCGCGCCACGCATTTTTACATGCTGTCGGGCGATTGCATGGCGATCAAGTCGGCGGAATACACGCACAGGTTCCTTGATGAGAACGACGCCGATTTTATCGAAAGCTTCGACTATTTCGAAAGCGACTGGATCAAGACCGGCTTCAAGGAAGAGCGTCTGATCTACCGCCACTTTTTCAACGAACGCAAACACAAGCGCCTGTTCTACGCCAGTTTCAACGCGCAAAGACGGCTGGGGCTGACCCGTGAGGTGCCACCGGACATTCAGGTGATGATCGGCAGCCAGTGGTGGTGCCTGCGCCGGCGCACGATTGAATGGGTGCTGGATTTTGCCCGGACGCGCCGCGACGTGATGCGGTTTTTCCGCACGACGTGGATCCCGGACGAGACGTTCTTTCAGACAATTGTCCGCCATGTCGTCCCCGAAGAGGAGATACGGTCGCGTACACTGACCTTCCTGATGTTCACCGATTACGGGATGCCCGTGACGTTCTACGACGATCACTATGATCTGCTGCTCAGCCAGGATTTCCTCTTTGCCCGCAAGATCAGCCCCGAGGCCAAAGACCTCAAGCGGCGTCTTGGCCTGCTCTATGCGGCGGAGAATGTGCAGTTCCAGATCTCGAACGAAGGGGCGAGCCTGTTCAAGTTCCTCACCGGCCGGGGCCGGATCGGGCGGCGGTTCGCCACACGGTTCTGGGAGACGGAGAGCACGCTGGGACGCAACCGCGAGCTGATGATCATCATCTGCAAGAAGTGGCACGTGGCCAAACGGCTGCTCGAGCGGATCCGGGTCATGACCAACGTGCCCACGATCGAATATCTCTTCAACGAAGAGCACACGCCCCTGCCCGATCTTGGCGGCATCCAGACCAGCCTGAGCAAGCGGACGCGGCACCGGCGGGCGCTGATGCGGATGCTGTTCGACTATTACGAGACCGACCGGTTGATCGTGTGCATGGACCCGGGCGAATTGGACCTGCTGCAGGATTTCGCGGGCGACCGGTCGATGACCCGGATGCTCGAGATCCAGTGCAACTTTTCCGACACGTATCTGATCGGGCACGCGATGCGCGTGGGTCTGGCCGGAGAGCAGACGGCGACCGAGACCCTGGATCGTCTGCTGCCCACGATCCGCAACGACATGACCTTTGAAAGCGACCGCATCCGCGACGCGGAATTCGAACATCTCGAAGAGATGCGCGAGGATGCGGATGTGAGCCAGAACGCCCTCGCCTTGTCGCGGTTCCTGGCCGTGCCCGAGGACAAGGCGCGCGAGATTGCGTCGGTCGACTACCTCTTTGCGGACTGATATGCGCCTGCGCCGCTATGATCCGCGGTTTGCGTGGGTGCCTTTCCTCGTCGCGGCGGGTGTTTTCCTGACCGTGGCCCTTGCCTTGCTGCGCCCGGCCGGTGCGGCGGACGTGCCTGCCGCGCTGCAGCTGCCATTCTGGGCGCTGCACGTCTTTCCCGCGCTGGCGCTGCTGCAGCTGGTGCAGGTCGGGCTGATGGCCGTGCCCGGATATGGCAGGCCCGCGATGCCGGTCTGGGTGCTGGGTGCGGGTCTGATGGGCGCAGCGCTGTTCACCCCATGGGCGCTGGCGATGGATACGCTTTTTAGCGCGGGCGACGACGCCGATGAGGGGCCGCTGTCCGAATTTGCGAGCATTGCGCCCATCCTGACGGTGGTGTGGCTGGGCCTGAACGGCAGCAAGTTGTTGCGCCTGCGTGGGCTGCCGCGCACCGCACGACCCTTAGGGGCCGAGCCCACGTTTTGGCGTGCGATGCCCTCCGAGTTGGGTCGCGATCTGGTCGCGGTCTCGGCCGAGCTGCACTACATCCGGGTCCGCACGAGCAAGGGCAGCGATCTGGTTCTGTGCGGCTTTGGTGACGCGGTCCGGCAACTCGGGGATGCGCCTGGCCTGCAAGTCCACCGCTCGCATTGGGTGATGTTGCGCCACGTGAGGCGCATCGAACGGGTGGGCCAGCGGGCGGTCGCGCACATGAGCGATGGCGGTACCGTCCCGGTCAGCCGCGCCCACCGGGCCGCGCTGGAACAGGCGGTGGGGGGGATCGGGTCAACTCGTGCATAAGACCGGTTCACTCGTGCAAACGCGCTGGCGCGGCATGTGCACGCCCGTCAGGTGATTGGGCACGATCCCCAACACCTGCGAGGCACCCAATGACACGCACCCTACTGCTCGGCACATCGCTGCTGATCGCCACAACCCTTTCGGCCCAGGCCGACGGGTCATACTACGTCAAACTCTTTGGCGGAGCCTCGGACCTGAGGTCCGACACCCTCAGCTTTGGCGGCGCCGTTTCGGATGCAACATTCGACACCGGCGTCGTTGCTGGTGGCGCTTTCGGCTATGACTATGCTGGCAGCCCGTGGCGGGCCGAGGTTGAGTATGCGTATCGCAGCTCGGATGTGACGCCTGCCGCAAGCTTCGGAACGGGCGGCGACTTTGCCTCGACCGCATTGATGGTCAACGGCATCTACACGTTTTCCACCCCCGGCGCGGTGCAGCCTTACGTCGGCGTCGGGCTCGGCTTCCTGACGGAGGTCGAGCTGGACATCGACGCGGGCCCGGCGGCGGGCGAGTACGAAGACAGCGGCGTGTTCGCCGCCCAGGTGATCGTCGGCGCGGCCTATCCGGTGTCGGACCGCGTCGACCTTTACGGAGAGCTGCGGTATTTCACGGCCGGGTCGCAGACGCTGGACGGTGCAGCAGGCGCGATCGAGGCCGATTACGACAGTCTCGACGCCATCATCGGCCTGACCATCACCTTTTGAGCACTGGAATCCCCCCTCGTACCTGTGTGGACAAGCGGATATGCACAGGCGCATGTCCGATGCCCCTTGTATTTATGCGATCACCCTGCCCGGTCTTGAGACCACCCTGGCCGAAGAGGCGCGCGCCCTGGGCTTTCCGCTGGGCGCGGGGCAACCCGGAGGGGTTGAGATTGCGGGCGGCTGGCCGGAGCTGTGGCGCGCCAACCTCGAGCTGCGCTGTGCCACGCGGGTGCTGTGGCGGATGGGCTCGTTCATGGCGTTCCATCTGGCGCAACTCGACAAGCGGGCGCACAAGTTTGACTGGGGCGCCGTGCTGGATCCGGCCGTGCCGGTGCGGGTTGAGGTCGCAACCTCGCGCAAATCCAAGATCTATCATGCCGGTGCGGCGACCGATCGCGTCGCGGGCGGGCTTACCGCCGCAGGCTACACCGTGGCGGCGGAGGCTCCGGTCACGCTCAAGATCCGCATCGACGACAACCGGGTGACGGTCAGCGTGGACACCTCCGGCGAGCCCCTGCACAAGCGCGGGACGAAGCCCGCGGTGGGCAAGGCACCGCTGCGCGAAACCGTCGCCGCGGCGTTCCTGCGGCAATGCGGCTATGACGGCACGCAGCCCGTGCTCGACCCGATGTGCGGGTCCGGCACCTTCGTGCTCGAGGCGGCGGAGATGGCAGCGCGGTTGCAGGCCGGGCGGTCGCGCAGCTTTGCCTTTGAGCGGTTTCGCGGGTTCGATGCGGATGCCTTGGCCGATCTGCGGCATGCAGAACGGCGCACAGAGCCCCAGGTGCACCTGTCGGGGTCCGACCGTGATGCAGGGGCCGTGCGGATGGCGACGGAAAACGCAGAGCGTGCTGGCATCACCGATTTCGTGTCATTCGAGACGCGTCAGGCGACGGATATCACACCGGAAGGGCCTGCAGGCCTGGTGATGGTCAACCCACCCTACGGCGCACGCATCGGCAACAAAAAGGCGCTTTATCCCGTCTATGCTCGGCTTGGGGCGACGCTGCGCGACAGGTTTGCAGGCTGGCGTGTCGGCATAGTCACCAGCGAGCCGTCGCTTGCAAAATCAACCGACCTGCCCTTTCTGCCCGATGGCCCTGCCATCGCCCATGGCGGTCTGCGTGTGCGGCTCTACCGGACAGACCCGTTGGCCTAGGATGGGCCATCTGCGCCGGCGCCGATCACCGCCAGGTGTTCAGCCACCGCCGAAAGCGGCCCCGCTTGGCATCGACCGCATCACCTGCGGCCTCCCAGCTGTCTTGAATTTCTTCGAGCCGCGGGTCGATCCGGTTGCGGCGAAAGCGGCGCCAGCGCACCCAGATCCCGTAAAAGATCGCGGCGATGGTCGTCAGGACGATGATGTTGACCCACGGGATACCCTTGGACGCGTCCGGCCCATCGACCGGACGCAGCGATATCGCGTTGGGAAATATGGTCAGGAATTCGTTGCGCCAGCCGTAATGCGTGATCACGTACCATTCGGGCGCTGCGCGGTTCGACGTGGCATCTGCGGCTTCGGTAAAGAGGTTGGAGGTGTCGAACTTGAAGTAGGGTGGCCAGCTCCAGCCCGTGTCTTCGTTGCGGTAGACCATGGGGCGTCCATTCGCCCGGACCGTTTGAATGAACTGCACGTCGCGGCTGATAAACGCGTCGGATTGTTCGTCGGGCCGCGACCAGAACACGCGCGTCCAATCCGTCAGGTCCTGGCGTTCCTCGAACACGCGCACGATCCGCACGATATCGCGCTGCGGCAGGGTATAGTGCAGGAACGCGCCCACACTGACCCAGAAGGCGATCAGAATTGTCCAGCCGATATAGCGCATGCGCGTCCCCTTCAGGCGAAGTTCACAAGATAGATGATAAGGCCGACAAGCGCCATGGGCACCACATACACACCCAGGATCAGCTTGCGTCGCAGCGACCCGTCATAATCGGACAGCCCGTGGCGGACATAGGCTTCGCGCGGCATGTCGATGCCGCCTGCATCCCACTCGGCCTCTAGCCGGTCGCGGGCACGGGCGCGGCTGTAGAAACTGAGGCTGATATAGATGACGCTCAGCACCACAAAGACGATAATGAACAGTCGGATCACGGCCATTTCCTTATCTCCTCACTGCGCCCCAGGGGCCGACGCGGGCGATCATGTCGACCTTTGGTTCGGGCGCTTGCATCGGCGCGTCGTGACCAAAAAGCGCGGCGCGCACGCCCATCTTGTCGGCCTTGTACTCGGCTTCCAGATAGTGCGCGACATATTCCTTTTTGGCCTCCGGCCATGTGGCATAGGCTGCATAAAACGCCTGTTTGTGGCAGATAAAGAGCTGTCGCACGTCGCGCGGGCTGAGTTCGCTCAGCAGCATGTTGACCAGCTCGGCCTCGGGCGTGTCGGCGGCGCGCAAGGTGTAGAAATACGCCGGGTGTTCGGACGAGATGCGTGGCCAGCTGCCGCCATGTTCAGCCCAGTTCACCAGATCGGCCAGCGCGTGGAACTCGTCTGGCAATAGGTTGCGGTGACGGCGGGCGAGCATGCGCATGTCGCGGCGGGTGGTACCGGCAAGGTCGACGCCCGCCTGCGCCACCGCTGAGATCAGGATGAAGTCCATCTTTTGCCGCAGGATCGCCGTGCCGTCGATGCCGCGGGCCTTGACGATGGGCTCGACCAGGCCGTTGAGCTCGAGGAACTTGGCGATGCGGTTCCGGTCGCCGAGGTCGAAGCTGTATTTGAGAGGCACGTCTGAGGGCGCCGCACCGCTGCCGATGACCGCCGGATGCGCGAGCGTCTGAAAGATGTAGAGCCCGCCGAAATGCGCCGTCCAGTAATTCCCCGTCTCGACCGTCAGCGGCTTGAGGCTCACAGGCGCGCGGGTGACATCGCCCGTCTCGCCCGCAAGCTGGATCATCTCGCCGATCAGCACATCGTCAAACCACGCATCCTCTTCGCCCAGAAACGTGTCGATCTTGTCGGCAAGGCGGGCGGCATTGCGCACGGTGCCGGTTGTTGTATCCGCCTCGACCGTGATGGCGCGCAGATCAAAGAGCCGCGCGGGGTCCGAGATGTCATAGACGCTGTTCACCAATTCCCCCGCCACCGCGTCACGGGCGGTGAGGGCAAAAAGCGCGGCCTCATTCTCGGCAATGAACCGTTGCAGGATGGGCCGCGAGGTGGAAAACTTCGCGTCCAGCAACGGGCAGCGCCGCTGTTCGGTGCTGAGCAGGATGAACTGCCGGTTCACCCCGTCGTGATTGAGGTAAAGCGGATCGTCCAGCTGTTGGCCCACTTCGGGCGAATAGCCCGAAATGTCGATGTAGAAATCGGTGAGCGTCGTCGTTTTGCCCGTGAGGTGTTCGAGCGCGCGGTTGTACCGTGCGGCCAGCGCGGGCGAGGCGACATGGAACAGGTTGCCGAACATGAGGCCACGTTTGATAAGCTCGATCATGTGTCACCTTTCAGCATGGCGGTTCGCGCCGCCAGCGCCACACAGCCGGGAATGCAGAGCGCCACGGCCGAAAAGAGGAATGCGCCCTCCTGCGTGGGATCGGTAAAGCGCAGCGGGTAGCCATAGGCATCCATCAGCCACATGAGGCCCGCGCTAATCGCAAAGAGCAGAACCGTGGCGAGGATCGCCGCCGCGCCGCTTGGCAGCCCCGTCGCGCGCATCACCGGGTGTGGCAGCGTCCAGCCCGCGGCCAAGATGAGAGCCGTTGCGATGATGAGCTGAAGGGTCATTTGGCGAACCGGTAAATCAGCGGTGCGGCGAGCGCCAGCAGCGGCAGGGCAAAGGCGCGGTAGGTGATCTGCAGGTTGAACCCGATATAGGCGCCCCACGAGTCGTTGAAGAGCAGGAGGCTTTCGCTCAGCGGCGTGCCCTCGAACCCCATGGCGGTGTGGATGGCGACTTGCGTCAGGAACAGCAGCGCAGCGGCGCCAAGAAATCCCCAGATGCCCCAGCGTTTCGGCAGGGAAAGGCCGAGGCCCAGCGCCGCTGCGGTGATGATACCGGTGATGATCATGACGCCTCCCTGTCGGCCATATCCTTGCCCCGCCAGTGCTCGACCCGCTGCGACAGGTTGAACCAACTAAGGAGTAATATGGGCGCCCACGCGACGGCGAACAGGATGGAGCCGCGAACGGCAATCTCGATCGCCAGCAACAGCCCGCCCATCTCTGCAGCATTGGCAAATTTGCCCGGTTGAAGTGCCGCAAAGAGCGCCGCCGACACCAACACCAGAACCAGCGCCGACGCCCCCACGGCAATCGCCACGGCCCCATGGGACCGCGTCCGCGACGGAGAGATAAACCGCGGCACCGCCCAGCCAAGTGCGCCCGCGATGGTCAGCGGCAGGCCAGTGTTCCAGAGGGTGATGGTGTCGGGGGTCATGGCCTTGACCCTCTGACCAAAACAACCTGATCGGTCTGTGCGGTCAGGTATGGAAATAGCGCCCCGTTTCAGCCATGACCGCCCGGCCCCGCCGGGCCGCGCCAGTCTACTACCCGATAGCGCATCAAGGATGCGCGTGAGGGCTCCCCCCCGGGAGGGCGCATTGTCAACGTCCCGCCCAGACCCGTGGCTTTACGTCCTGCCGACGCCTCACTTCGATCAGAGGTCGCGTGCGCCCACCCGAGGTCGGGCGCGGCCCGGCTGACCTTAGAGCGAATTTTATTTGGGTCGCTATTGAACAAGATATGCACAGTTTTTCTCTGCAAATTGCTTAGCTGCTTCCTCTCTTTGAAGTTGCCATACCAGTTCAGTTGTTAGCGCGTCGGCAGGATCTAGGCGATCCCAGATGTCGAGGTTTGTACGATTCAAAACGGCGGACCAAGTAAAACCCAACACAAATTCGAGAGAGTTGGCCCGAACCAACCCCGCCTTTACGGTATTCGGAACAGCTTTTAAGTCTTGCTGCGTTAGGCGGTCATTAAACCAAGCCTCAGCGAACCCGTGTATAAGACTGTAACCTTGATCGAACAGGAGGTTAGTTGCCTCTGTAGGCGACATTGACCATTGCGAAAGTGCTGCGCAACTCCACAAGGAGTAACCTCGGGTGAACTCCGCACCATAGTCCGTTCGAGCCTGAGCATTCGAAGCCACTAGAGAAAAGCAAATAGCGACAACGGTAAGCGCACCCGGCGGAGTAAACTCGGCCGCTTGGCTATTCAATCCTGTGTTTCCAGGCCTCACTTTCACCCTTTCCCCTCCAGATACCGCCGTTTCGCCGCGTCCTGCCGACCGAAGTCGCGCACCATTGCCTCAATCGCCACCTCGTCGGACTTGTCGGCATAGCGGAATTCGCTGTCCGCGTAGCGGTTGATCTCCTGCACCACCATGTCCACCGTGATGGGCACGCGCAGCTCTGAGATCATCGCCTTTTTCGCATCATAGTCCTTGAACAGGAACAGCTCGGGGTTTTCCATCCACTCATCTGGCAGCTCGAAATCCATCGCGCGGACCTTGACCGCGTCGGTGATGTTCTTGATCGCGCGCCCGGTAAAGCGTTCGTCCGCCTCCTGAATGCCCTTCAGGTACGTGCCCAGCTTGGCGATCGTATCCAATTCGCCGACCTGCGCATGGACCCGGTCAAAAACCTCCATCAACCCAGCCTCGTGAGGTCGCGCATGAGCCTCGAAGGACGCGGCGACAGCCGATTTGATCTCTTGCGCCGAAAACACCTCGTGCGCACCCACCGGGATGTCATGGTTGCGCCCCATCAGCAGGTACAGGATGTCGATATAGTCCTCGCGCGTTTGCGGGCCGTCCACAAGGAACCGTGCACCGGCGCGTTGGCGCAAGGCGTCGTCGACGTTTTCGGGGTAGTTCGAGAACATGCCAAACGTGCAATTGCCGCGCACAACCGTGTTGGCCCCGGCAAAGCTCTCCATCAGCACCGCGGTGATCTCAAGCTGGCCCGCCGACGATTGCCGGTCACCACGCTTGCCCGCCAACTGATCGATGTCATCGATGGTGCCAAAGCCGATGGCGTTCGGATCCAGAACATTGTTGATGAACGCCTTGGCGTTCTGGCCGGATTTGCCCTGGTAGCTGTCGATATTGTCGGTGGACAGGTTCTGGTAGCGGAACGCGTAGCCCGGCACCTGGCAATAGTCGTTGATCAGGCCGGCCATCATCTGGATAAGCGTGGTCTTGCCCGTACCGGGCTTGCCGTCCCCCATGAAGGTAAAGATGAAGCCGCCCAGTTCGGCAAAAGGGTTGAGGCGGCGGTCAAAATCATAGGCCATCAGCATCTTGGCAAGCTTCATCGCCTGGTACTTGGCGATGTGGTTGCCCACGACTTCGTTGGGTTTCTTGAAGGTCATGGTCAGGGTCGACGACGTGGCGCGGGATGCGGGCGTAAACCCCTGAACGGTGAAATCATCCGCCTCCACACGCCAGCTGGCGGCGGTGAAGGCGACGAGGCGCGGGGCGGTCTGTGCCCGCAAGGCGACCTTTTCCATGCACGCCTCGGCAAAGGCGGTGATCGTGGCCACCAGATGGGTGTCGTCAGGGGCGTGGGTGGCAATGTCCTGGTCCAGCTCCCACAGGATGCCGTGCAGGGCGGTCTGGCCGTTGTCGGTCAGGATCTCTTCGACCTCGCCCACCTCGACGGTCACTTCGGTCTGATGCGCCGACAGCAGATAGGCGGTGGCGTTTCCAAAGACGTAGAGGGTGATCAGGGCCTCGGCCGCAAGCAGTTCGGTGAACTCGGTCTTGCGCGCGGCGGGCAACGCACCTTCGAGGTTGGCGCGCTTCAAATCACCCAGACCGGACAGGCTCGCGTAATTCTCGGCCACCGCCAGCGCGATGGAGATGGCCCGGCGCAGCGCATTCAGAACCGTCGCCTGCACCGGCGACATCAGCGCATCATCGTCATCCGCACCCTCGATCGTGGCCATCAGCTGCACCGCCCCCGTGGGTGTCGTGCGCCGTGTGACCAGCCCGGGCGTGGTGGACCGGAACCGCCGCCGCGTGCCCATGCCCGAGGACCGTTCGACCGCAGACGCAGCCGTGCCCTTGCCGATCCGCGGCGCGTGATCAAAGCCCTGCAGCATCGCAAGCGCCATGGGGTAATGCGCGGTGATCTCCTGCTCGCGCAGCTCCATCTGATCCGACGTCTGGCTCATCTCACATCCCCTGCTTCATCTTGCAAAATAAACCGCCCCCGGAGGGTCGATCTGCTCCATGGCACACCCCCTCAATACCGCAACACCCGGCCACCGGGGCTGACCACAAACTTGCGCACCGTGCCAAACCCGGGCGGGCTCATCTCTTGCAGCGACTGGAAGGCGCGTTGCGGCAACACGATGGAGCGTTCGAGACGGGTCGTGCCCGTCTCGGCCCCGCGACCGGCAAAGGGATCCAGCGCAAACACCTGGCGTTCCACGGTGGAAAACCAGCCCTGACGCTCTTCGATGACACGTTCGGATTGCAGCTCTTCCTCGGTCCACACCAGCGCCCAGTCCTGACCTTCCGGCGCGCGCGCGGCCGCGAGCACTTCGCTGACAGGGCCCGGTTGCGTGGTAAAGGCCGACGAATACATCGGACCGACATGAAAGCGACGCAGGCGTTTGGGGTGCAGGTCATCGAAATCCTCGTCGAACCCCTTGGCGATCGTCACCAGTTTCAACGCGCCAAGCGATTGGGCCATCAGATGCGCCTGCACCTCGGGCCAGCGGCGCTGATCCTTGGGCAGTGACGTGCGGCCAGTATCCTCAAGCTCCATCATATAGATCACGGGCAGGTTGAGCCCGCTGTCGTAGACGGCCCAGTGGACACGGAACGTGCGTCGGTTTTCGTGGATGTTACCGGTCCAGACGATCTGGGGATCGTTGCGGGGCCAGAACAGCTCGCCCATCTTCAGCTCTTCGTAATACAGCCTTTGGGACAGTGCGAATTGCAGCTTGCTGGGCACCTCGCGGTCGCCCACGATCACCTCGACCATCTGCTTTTTCAGATCATCGGCCGAAGGCGTACCGGCCAGATGCCTGTTGGCCTGCAGGGCGTCGCTGGCCATGGTCAGCAGCTCCTCGGCCGCCGGAAACCCGCTTTCGCGGGCATCAATGGCAAGCGAGCCGAAGAACCGGCCTGTGTTGCGCCCGACCAGCAGGTATTTGAGGCTGAGTGCGCGAAAGGTGAATGTCATCTCGGCGATGTAACGCGTCAGGATCTTGACCTCGTCCCGGTTCAGCCCGCCCTCGGCCTCCATCACGGCAGCGACACGACCCAGATGCGAGATGATCGTCTCGAACTTGCGGAAATAACGGCGCGAGGCGAAGAGGTCAGTGAGGCCTGTATGGGACGTCTCGCTCATGGGGCGCTGTTACCGGATCCAAATCCCGACGCGTCCGCGTCCATGTTGGCCGCGCCGATCACCAGCAACCACACCAGCAATACGAAGAGACCGGGCAGGTAGAGCCACCACACAGCACCCGTCATATATGCGAGCCCCAACCAAGAAGCGCCCGTGAGAAACAGGCACCACTTGGGCGTTCGCGATGCGAGAAACCGGTGTCGGCGTACCGAATCCGGTTCTTTCGTCGTTGGATGGTTGGTTGGAATGATCTTCACCCGCTCTTGCGCCCTTTGGTCAACAGATACAGCCCCGCGACCCCGCAAAAGAACCCAACCGCGTTCACCCATGCAGGCGCGCCAAAGGCGAGGGTGGCAAGCAGGCTGAGGATCGAGACGCCAATCGCGGCAAAGCCGAGTTTCATCCCTCAGCCCCCATACGCATTCGCGTCATGCTTTTCCACGATGTCAGCGAAACGGCGGGCAAAACGTTCGTCGGCCTTGGCCTTTTGCTCCAGCACCTCGCGGGCAAAGACCATCTGGTCTTCGTGCGCTTCGAGCATGTCGGCCATCCGCTGGTTGGTGGCGGCACCGATGCCGGCCATGGCGGTCTGCGCCTCCTGATCCGTCTTCACCCCGATCTCGTTGATGCGGTGGGCGACGTCCTGTTGCTGCGCGGTCTTGAGCGACTTGGTCAGCGCGTCATAGAGCACCACGCGCTGCTTGGTGTCTGTCTGCAGCTTGTTGATCAGCACCATCTGCGTTGCCGCCTGGTTCTGCAGCGAATCCACCCAGGTCTTGCCCTTTTCGATATAGCGCTCGAGCGTCTGGGATTTTGCCACCTTGACCTGCTCGTCCTGCACCATCGCGTTGTATTGCTTGTTCAGGTCGGCCAGCTCGGTCTCGAGCGCTGTCCGCGCGGCGGCGTCCGTCTCGGCGGCGATCTTGTTTTCGAGCGTGATGATGGCCGGGTCCATCGCCTTGATCTCGTCCTGCAGGGCGCTCAGTTCCTGCACGGTGAATTCGCGTTCATCCAGCGTTTCGGTCAGGTTGCCTTCGACCTTGGTCTTTTGCTCTTCGAGCACGGCCAGCTGCCCTTCGAGCAGGTTCACAATGACGTCGGATTTCGAGATGAGGTCCTGCAGCTTGTCATCGATCGAGGCTGTACGGATCCGCTCCTGACGCATGCTTTCGGACTTTGCCTTGGCGAACACGCCCACAAACGTCTCCCACCCGGTTTTGGACCGGATCTCGTCAAAATCCTTGGAAAAGGCCGAGGTCACGTCGTCGAGGCCCATGATCAACTCGGCGATATTGGCGTTCATCAGGTCGGTGTGGGCGTGCACATCGTCGAGAGAGGCGTTTTCGATATCGAGGGAAATGTCCGTCCCCTCCTTCATCTTTTCGCGCGCGGTCGAGATCCGACTGGTCAGCTCGGCAATCTTTGCCTGCGCCTCTTCCACCTGTGCCTGAGATTCCCGGACCTGGGTGCCAAAATCAGCCATCAAACTCTCCCTCTTAATCAATGCGTTGCAGCATATATATGCAATGTAACAGGGATTTACATCCGTAACCCCCGCATTTCCCACAAAGTGTTGCAAATGCGTATGACAATGAAAAGCGCGGGGTTTCCACGCCGCGGTGCGCAGGCTAGACGGTTGAACAAAGTTCAAGGAGCAGACAATGGCCAAAGCCGCCGAAGAACGTCGCAAGGCGTTGCGCGACACGCTGATCGACCTCGCCGAGGTCGAGATCGAGGAAAATGGGATCGCCGCGATCTAGGCGCGCCCGCTGGCGCAAGCCGCAGGGTGTTCGGTCGGCGCGATTTACAACGTCTTCGGCGATCTCGAGGATATCATCATCGCCGTGAACGGCCGGACCTTTGCCAAGCTCGGGCGGTTTGTGGCGGCCTCTCTCGAGGGTAAGGGCGACCTGTCCCCGACTGAGCGGCTGGTGGTGATGTCCTACGCCTATCTCGATTATGCGGCGGCGCATCCGCGGCTGTGGCGGGCGCTGTTCGATCTGCAGATGTCCACCGACATGGACGTACCCGCCTGGTATCTCGAAGAGTTGGGCCGCCTCTTCAGCTATATCGACGGGCCGGTGCACGAATGCTTTCCCGACATGAGCGCCGAGGAAGTGGCGCTGATGACCCGCGCGTTGTTTTCGTCGATCCACGGCATCGTGCTCCTGGGCCTCGAAAACCGCATCTCTGGCGTGCCGCGCGATCAGATCCGCAACATGATCGCCCTGATCCTGCGTTCTTCAACTGGAAACACAGCGTTTTGAACATTGTTCATTTTTATTCTTGAACATTGTTCATGGCTCTACTATCTCCATTCGTGAACGATGTTCATGAAAAGGAGAACCCAATGATTACGACGTTCAGAACTCTGTTTGCGGGTGCCAATGCCCGTGCCGAAGACCGCCTGCGGGATGTGTATGCCATCGAGCTGATCGACCAGAAAATCCGCGAAACCGAAGCGCAGGTGCACGCCGCGAAATCCACACTCGCCAGCCTCATTCAGCGCAAACGTTCCGAGCAAAAGCTGCTGGATATGCTGCGCACCCGCATCGCGTCGATGATGGACCGGGCGCGGGGCGCGATGGACGACGGGCAGGAGCAACTTGCCCAGGAGGCCGCGCAAGCCATCGCCGAGATGGAAAACGAGGTGACCATCCGCCAGGGCACAATCGACCGGCTCGACACCCAGGTCACGCGCCTGCAATCGTCCGTCGAGGCGGGACACCGCCGTGTGATCGACCTCAAGCAAGGTGCGCTGCAGGCCCGCGCAATGCGCCGCGAACAAGGCATGCAGTCCAAGCTGAACACGACGCTGCAGGGCACTTCGTCCGCGGACGAGGCGCAAGACCTGATCGACCGTGTCATCGGCAAGGACGACCCGCTGGAACAGGCGCAAATCCTTGCGGACATCAACGCAGGGCTGAACCACACCGGCCTTGAGGACCGCATGGCCGCCGCCGGTTACGGGGCCGCAACCAAGGTCACCGCCGCCGACGTGCTTGCCCGCCTAAAACCCTGATTGCGCCTCAAACCAGACAAATCACCCTGCTAACAGACAGATAATTAACGTGAACGGAGACTTAAGATGACCACCGAAAAACCCGACAATTCGCTTATCATGTTCCTCAACGGCGCCGGTGTGGCTGTCGCCTACATCCTGCTGGGCCTGTCGCTGTGGCTGTCCAGCGATGTGCCGCTGGCCACCAAAGGCTACTGGGCCATCGGTATCCTGTTGCTGACGCTGAGCCTCGTGAACTTCGTCAAGTATCGCTTTGACAACCAGATGCGCCAGGACCGCGTCAAAAAGATCGAGGACGCCAAAACCGAAAAACTGCTGTCCGAATATGTTGGTGAGGTCAAAGACGCCGCTTAACCCCAAGGCATATTCGATGATATTCGGGGCCGTGCGATATCGCGCGGCCCCCTTTCATTTCTGGCACCCTTCCCCCACGCGGCAACGGGTGCTAGGAGGGGCCCGGGCACTCGGCGATGGCGTCGCCGGAGCGCTGGCTTGGCCCATTCCACGATCCTGTACGCCGGGACTTTCAATCGGGAGATTGGAGGCCCCCGCCCCGCTCCCCCGCAGGAGAGACGCAGATGTCGGATTGGTCACCGGACCGCACACAGGTCAAAAGCTGGAATGAATGGGACACGTTGCGCCACGTGATCGTGGGCCGCGCAGATGATTGTCACATCCCGCCCGAGGAACCCGCGCTCGATGCCAAGGTGCCCGAAGACAGCGATATGCGTGGCCAGTGGGGGCGGCGTCCGCAAGAGACGATTGACCGGGCGAATGCGCTGCTCGACGCCTTTGCCGGACAGCTGCAAGCGCGCGGAATCCGCGTCGACCGGCCCGACAGCATCGACCATGCGCAGCCCGTCACGACGCCCGATTTCCACACCGACAGCCAGTTCGGCTGCATGCCACCGCGCGACGTCCTGCTGACCGTCGGCCATGAGATCCTGGAGGCGACGATGTCCTATCGCTGCCGCTGGTTCGAATACCTGAACTACCGCCCGCTCATGCAGCGCTATTGGGAAGAAGACCCGCGCTTTCGGCACGAGGCCGCGCCCAAGCCGCGCCTGACGGATGCGGATTACCACCCCGATTACCTCTCCGACACAATCGGCGTGGAAAAGCGCCTGCAATGGGCGGCGGACAAGTTCTTTGTCACCACCGAAGAAGAGCCGCTGTTCGACGCCGCCGATGTGCTGCGGTTCGGCAAGGATCTGGTGGTGCAGCACGGGTTCACCACCAACCTCAAGGGGATCGAGTGGCTGCGCCGCCATTTCCCAGATCACCGCGTGCATGCGGTGAACTTCCCCGGTGACCCCTACCCGATCCACATCGATGCGACGTTCACCCCGTTGCGCCCCGGCCTGATCCTGAACAACCCGCAGCGCCGCCTGCCCCAGGACCAGCGTGCCATGTTCGAGAAAAACGGCTGGGAGATTGTGGATGCCGCACAGCCTGCGCACAACACGCCGCCACCGCTTTGCTATTCCTCGACCTGGCTCAGCATGAATGTCCTGGTGCTCGACCCCAAGACGGTCTGCGTGGAGAAATCCGAGGTCTATCAGGCCGAACAGATGGACAAGCTGGGGCTGGAGGTTGTCGAGGTCGAGCTGCGCGATGCCTACGCCTTTGGCGGCGGCCTGCACTGCTGCACGGCGGATGTGTACCGAGACGGCGACTGCGAGGACTATTTCCCGA
>ERZ1740067.843-NODE-843-length-22964-cov-7.149897_pt1 | contig 22964 bp, 15 predicted proteins | sample MGYA00581736_ERZ1740067 | MGnify/ENA primary metagenome ERZ1740067 (study PRJEB43018, sample SAMN04849236) | marine metagenome | isolation source: floating plastic debris | place: Pacific Ocean | collected 2008-08-27 | study: EMG produced TPA metagenomics assembly... | reverse complement strand
GGGAGTATCTACAGGTTTTAGTATAGACAAATGTACTATAAGTCTATGACCGTATTCAGCGCTTGGGCGTAACGCCTGCTGAACGGAAGACGTCTGCCAGCGTAGGATAGTTGTCTTCCAAGCCAAAGCTGGAAGGCGTTACTGGGTTTTGGTACGTAAAGTGCCGATAATCCATACAGAACCTGTCCCAATCCGCCATCCTGATATTGAAAGTTTTGATGATGGCGTTCGCTAAGCCGATAGACAGGGGGATGCGAAAGAATATATTTTTTCCCATGTATTGGCTGACTTCTTCGACCACCTCATCGGCTGTCTTGGATGGGTTGCCGATGACAATTTCGCGAGGGTCTTCTGGGCCGGGCGGATTGTCGATTAGGTGGCGGACGACGTCGGCAATGTCTTTGGCATGGATGTAGTGGAGGGAGCCATCAGCGCTGATAAATCGAATGATGCCGATGTACTTCGCGATTTCAGGAAGGCCGCCGGAGATGTGAGAGTAGGGCTTATTTTCGCTACCACCGAAGACCAATGTGGGAAAAACAGTGGTGATGCGGGGTGCGATCTCAAGCTCCTTCAGCTTTTCGTGGCACATATACTTTGTGCGCACGTAGTCCGTTCCAATCTCACCGGCTTCCTTGAGGGGCGTATTGTCGCGATCGAGAATGCTTGCGGTTGAAAAGTAAATTACCTGCTTGCATCGCTCAGGGTCGAGCAGGTTCATTGTTTCCAACGTCTTTTCAACGTTGATTTCATAGCTTTCCTGCGGATCGCCCCAAGAAGTTGCTACCAAAATAGCTGCATCCATCGTTTTGAGTAAGTCTGCAAACTGGGCAATCTTGCGCAGGTCTCCTGTAAGCACATGTACGCCGGGACGAGTATCAGTAGGTACCTGTAGTTTGGCCGGGTTGCGCATCATCAAAAACAGCTCATGGTCGGTGTTTTTGATCAGGGTTTCTACTAGGTAATGGCCAATACAGCCACTCGCGCCAGTGATAAAGATACGCATAGTGCTCGCTTACTACGAAAAAAGGATTGGATGAGTGAAGACTTGATTATTCTGACACTGAAAAGCCCAAGGCAGTGATATACCTTGGGCCAGTTGTTAAAAGCAGTTGTCTAAAGACAGTGCCTAGCTTTACAGAAGCTCGTTGACTTGCTTTCCAATTTCAAAGAAGTATGCCCCGTTCTCTTCTGGGGTGCCGGGGAGAATGCCATGGCCGAGGTTGAGGATGTGGCCTGTAGGTCCCGCTTTGCGAACGGTGTCGATGATGCGATCGCGAATCACCTCTTTCGAGCCAAACAGCACACCGGGATCCATATTGCCCTGCACCTTCATATCTGCGCCCAGTCGACGGCGAGCATCGGCCATATCGACAGACCAATCGACGCTGATGATGTCTACGCCAGACTCACCCATAATTTCCAGCACGCCAGCGCTGCCGCTTACTAGCAAAATTAATGGCGTATCAGGATGCGTTTCTTTTACCTGGCGCACAATCTGCTGCTGATAAGGCAGGGCAAACGTACGAAAGTCTTGAGGACTCAGTTGACCTGCCCAAGAGTCGAACAGCTGTACAACCTGAGCGCCACAGTCAATTTGATGGCGCACATAAATCGCGATATTGTCGGCAATTTTGCTCAGCAGCGTATGCAACATCTTCGGCTCAGAGAAAGCCATATTCTTAATTACAGAATAGGTCTTAGACCCTTTACCTTCTACGATGTAAGCTGCCAAGGTCCAAGGGGCACCGACAAAGCCCAGCACCGTTGACTTATTCCCGACCTCTTCTCTAAGCGCACCCAAAATCTTGCGGATATAGGGCATCGACTCGTCAGGATTAAGCGTTGTCAGCGCATCGATCTGCGCTTGGCTACGAATCGGTTCATCAATTACTGGGCCTTTGCCCTCTGCAACATCCATGGCAACGCCCATGCCTGGCAGCGGTGTCACAATATCGGAAAAAAGAATGACGCCATCGGGCTGGAATGCCTTCCATGGCTGCAATGAGACCTCGATTGCAACCTCTGGAATCTCAGATCTGTCACGGAAAGAAGGATACTTTTCTCTGAGGTCACGGTAGGCCTTCATGTATCGGCCTGCCTGACGCATCATCCAAACCGGTGGACGCTCGACCGCTTCGCCTTGGGCCGCACGGAGCAATAAAGGGGTTTGGCTAGATTCGGTCATGGGATGAGCGCTCTTAATATCTGTTTTATTTTCCATTGGCTAGCTTATCATTCGCTGAGGTCTCAAGCCTCCAGCATGCCCTAGTCGCTTAGGATTTGGCCTATTTTATTCGTTGAAGCTTCCTGTCACTTAACGCGTAAAATTAAAGGAAGTAAAGAACTGTAGACTTGTTTTCGGTGGGCTGATGGAAATTGTGAACTTTTTTGAAAAGATGTCTGGACGCTGGTTTTCCCAGCGCACCACTCATGCGCTTTCGACGCAACAGTCCAAAGCCGGCAAGTCTGATTTGGAAGTCGACTTTCTCTCAGCGGACGCAAGCGAAGTGAAAGCGCTATGTGAGAGCGCAGCCGTAAGTATCTCCCCCCTATGTGGACTCAAAATTCACCAAAGTAGCACTGTCGAAGGCGATACAAATCCTAAAAGCCTAACGACACTGCTGGTACCCCTCAGTGCTGAGAAGAGTTCAGAGAATGATCAACTCAACGGTGCCTTTGTCCGTAGTGCTCAGCTAGGGCAGTCACCTCAAAAAGGCACTTACAATTTGGATGATGAGGTGCTAACTATCACCACTGAAACTGAGGAAGCAACCTCTACAGAGCGCCTGTGGTTTATCAATGACAACTTGCGGATGCGCACAGGAATCACCGAATTGTCCAGCGGACTGAGGATTGCCTCGTTTTGTTCTGAAATTCGCTTGGGGTGAAACCATCAAAAGCAGATTAGTACGCTTACGGTGACTTTGGTTACCGTGACTCTGAGAGAGCCAGTGCCTTTTGCTTAGCTAACCGCAGTGTTTGCGCTGAAAATGGGAGTGCTGGTTTGAAAGGCTGAATAGCTCTCCCTGGTGAATATCTGACGCCATTGGCCTGATGGTGGGCTTGCAGTGTTTCTGCCGTTTCAATCAGAACCCTACGAGAAGACTGCATGTTTCCATTTTCTGGAATAAAAGGGGTTTGGCCCTGCTGATTTTGATTGAGTTCACTCGCTGTATCGGTTTGATGATTTGTCTTACCCTTCAGCACCGTATCTAGCATCTTGTCTGGAGATTCCTCAATCAGGGCGTTCGTCAGCTGACGGTCGGATAGCTGAAAAGGCGGCTGCTCAGAAAGATTGAATGATATGGCTGATAGAGACTTATGGGTTCGTAAACTCGCTCTTTGTCGAGCAGGCTGAGCGGGTTTGGTTTGTTTTGCTGTTGCGGCTTTTGTTGTGATGGGGTGCTTTAAGAGGGGGCCACCGTACGCTTGGCACACGGCCGATTCAAAGTCGTGTGTTGTATGACGGATAGGCTTTCCTCGCCTTTGCCATAGCTCCAAAATTTGCCGAACAGAGAATGCCTTATAGCGACCTTGGTAGAGCGCTTCTATGACTGCATCACGAATCCACTCAGGTCGATAGAAGTCTAGCCAGAGTGCTACCCACTGTGGGGCGTCGTGATTACCTAGCTCAAAATGGTAGCCATTCAGGAGTGCTGCCGCTTGCTGGGCTTCTTTGGAAGTGGAGAAAGTGGCTAAAGTCATAAATTGCTACCCACGCGACGGGTTGTGGTGATCAAGGTGCCTTTCACCTAGATCTGCAGATAGCCTGAAACATCCAATGGGTCACAGTTAGTGGGTTATGACTGTCAATGCAGATTTTAGTAGGCTTAGCACATACACTTATTATTATTAATCCGTGATACCACTGAATTTCGAAGTGTAGTGTCAAATTAACCGAAAATTTTGTCGTTTAATCTTAAATTTATGTCTTTAGACAGATATGAAGCGGAGTAATATGCCTTGAAGTTTATCAACGTGTTTCGATAACGCCACCCTGCACGCGGCGTATCCGAGGGGTATCGAATGGGTTGGTATTGCCTATCCATCTAAAATTGCTGAGGCGAAAGCCAATGGAGCCTACGTTTTGTGCAGTGTCGTAGCGTACGACTAGCCCATAGGTGCGGCGGCTATATTCCAAGGAATAAATATTATTGATGGGTTCATTTTCATCGAAGCTGAAGGCTGTTTGAAATCCAAACAGAAAGGGGCCGTATATCTGCTGAACGATGCCTAAGGTCAGGACGTTACGGTCAACTTCTCGGTCGAATAGGAAGGGTGAGTCGGCTTCTCCAATAAATGACTGTGAGTAAGCTGCGTTAAGCCGAGTGTAGTCGCCAAAATTGCGGGCGAAGTGACCAAACTGTGCTTCTAATCCAATGTCTGCAATCAGGCTATTCTGTTCGTCGCCTGTACTATACGAGGTGAGAACGGTTCGAAGACCCGTTTTGAGATCAACATAGGGGACAACAGGGCTTGGGGTAAAGCGTAGTCCTTCTTCTTGTGTAGGTGGCTTGGGCTTTCCACGCCACAAGTTGAGATTGTGCCGCAGTGCTGCACTGGCTTGATAGCGAGCGGCAGTAATCCGTCCGGTTTCGGAGTCGTTGTCATCGAGTAAGGTTTGTCGGTCACTCTCAGCATTAATGAGTTGGGCGCTAGCCTGATATGTCAATCTCAGGCCTGTGTCGCCCAGTTTATATGCTGGTGAAAGTAGGACTGCGCCCAGGCTGGCCTGCACGTCTCGAAAGCCTAACGATCCGTTGAACAAGCGTTCACGATAGCTGGACTGCAAAGACAGGCGATGGTTCCCAATCTGCTGTTCAGCTCGGAGAGTCGCACGAAGGTTTTCAGTGAGTCTGGTGGTGTCTAAGCTGGTGAGTTCTGCACTGCCTCTGAGGGTAGTGCGCGATGAGAGCTGGCCCTCTAGGTCGGTAGTAATACCAAAGTTATCCCAGTCAACAGGGGAGCTAGCGTCGCTGCTAAAGGCTCTGGCGGCAAAAAACTGAGGGGTGATGCTTAGGCGAATGTTTTCGTCGGTGACGAGGGGAATTTCTCGTCCAATGAAGAGTCCGCCGCGATCACCACTATCAATGCCAACAGGTGCAGGTACCGGGTTGAGATCGTCTGGGTTGAGACCGCCGCGACTTAGTAAAATGCGCGATCGCAGCAAAGGTATTGCCAACCCTTGGTCAAACACCAAGCGGGGGCGTCGCAGTAACAGCTCATCTTGTGTCGCTGAAATGGTACGCAGTAATAGACCGTCGGTGCGAAGCTCTAGCTCTGGTGGTGAAAAAGGGTCGTTTGTAATGCGGACGTTATCGGCTCGCCAGCCTTCCACATCAAAAACCAGCTCGTCGGTTTCAAATCGAAGCTGACGGAGCAATGAATCACCGGATGCTGACTCTTCATCCGACAATTCACGTCCATCAATGTCCGTGTCATCATTTTCTGGTGGCTGTGTGCTCAGCCGGGTGCCATAGAGCAAATTACCTTCGTTTTCAATCTGCAGGTCCGGATTGCGATTGATGGGGTCGTACGCTCGTCGAGAAGCTGTAACGCCAATCAGCGGTGATGACAAATCTTCGTCAATAGCTGGTAAATAGAGGGTGCCAATGGCATCGCCGACGATGCCTGACTGCTGAATAAAGTTGTATTCGAGGCGGCGACCTCTTACTAGCTGTGCGCCACGGGTGAGCAGAACGTCACCGTCTGCTAGCGCGTAGCGATTCAGCAAGTTAACCCGCAGCTCATCGGTTTCGATAATGGCGTCATTGAGCCGTAGAACCACGTTGCCCTGGGCCCTTACCGTTTGGGTAATGGGGTCGTATTCTTGCAAATCTGCACTCAGTCGGAGCTGAGATGCGAAGTCTCCGTTTTCGGGCGATCGCAGATCGTCTAGCTCAATTGAATTACTGCTTGTGGGTGAATCTTCTCCAGAATGATCAGTACTCAGCTTTTCTTCCGCTTCGAGATCGAACGTCCCTGAGTTTGATTCTGACAATAGCTCTGGTGGCTCGACATCCTCAGAGTCGCTGACAGCTGGCAGGCGTTGTGGAGCTGTTTCCTCCTCAACGGTGGCGGGTTCAGCTGGGGCTGGCGACAGCGTGGGTAAGTCTGGCTCAGCCTGCTGGGCCAATTGCGAAGCGACTGAAGGGAGAAGGGAGAAGTTAACCGAGGGCTCTATTGCTTCTTTGAAGGGACTTGGCCATTGCGATGACGCTATGAGCTCGTTTGCGCCCAGCGTGCTGGTCGAATGCTTGTTAGCTGAACTACTGGCGGCCTGCACGGTCTCCTGCTCAACTGTCCATATGACAGCGGCAGGTGGCTCAGGCGGCAAGCTAATGTGAACCATGCGTAGGAAAACGTTGCGGTACGAATATGTAGCAAGCGTACGGATGCATAACGCCAAGGCGGAGCTACGTCTTGGCCTTGGCCACGTTGCGTATGCTTGCGCTACTTAGCCCTCAAAAATAAACGGTTTAATCGATTGCTTATGTAGTGAACTAATTGATCAAGTTTATATGTCTAATGCACAGGCAAACTAATGCACAGGCAAAAAGGATGTTGCTGATATACCTTAAGGGATCGCTTACCTAAAAGAACAGCCCGACAAAGCGGGCTGTTCTAGCAATTTTAGATATTCAAACCATGTTCAAAGACGGCTGTTGGGTAAGGCAAGAATAGACAACACGCTCCAAAGTATCTCCGAATCGCAGCCCTTAGTCGAAATCTCTACCACTTGGGTTACGAGCAGGGTCTCCGTTCAAAAAGCCAAAAATAAAGAGGCCGACGAAAAAAGAAACCGTAAGGTAAACAACGATTTTGAGCGTTACCATCTTAAAAATCCAAACGCAGTTGTAAAGTTAATAGCTACTATATCGCACTCTAATGCCATCTCAGCGGGCGATTGGCATGGATGAAGGCTAGTGTGATGGGTGCACATACTGTGCTTACAAGGTTTCAATCCTTAATAGGAAATAAAGTTGTGTAAACAAAAGTTACATTCTGAGCATTTGCCAGTGCTCACCCAAGCGGTAGGAACACCCTTTTGGGTGCAAAAATCTTCATGGTTTCACTGTCATGAGGATCGGGGCTGTCCAGCTTAGCGCTTTGGACCATGGCTGGCGAACTTGGTTCTAAGTTGGAGCTTGAGGAAGCGACCGTTGAAACGGTAGGTTGACCTTCACGAAATTCACCGATGCCCAGAAAGGTTTTGGTGTCTGAGGTGATGACTCTCACTGGTGAAAGTAGTGGTGCCTGTTCAAGGGTAGGGGTCATATATGGAGAAACGTCATGCACTGTGAGCTTTTGCCCTAGCTGCCAGCGACAGGCTAGCTGGGGCGGTAGTGTGATCGCCTCTAGATGCACCATCGCTTTGCCAGCAGGCACGGGAGCAAAGGTTCCTTTTTTCACAGATTCTGCCAATTCGTCTAGCGTAATACTGTCTGATAGTTCGAAGCCGCTGCTGTGCGATCGCACCAACCCAGCCAGTGTCGCCCCCGTTCCCATCGCCTCACCCAAATCCCTTGCTAGCGAACGAATGTACGTTCCTGTACCGCAAGCCACATCTAGATTAAGTTCTGGTTGCTCGCCCACCTGCCATCCTTGCAACATCAGTGAATGAATCACCACCTGACGGATGGGTACCTCTACCGCTTTTCCTTGGCGCGCTAAATCGTACAGACGTTTGCCTGCTACCTGCACAGCGCTATACATCGGCGGAACTTGTGCTAGCTTGCCAATAAACTGAGGCAGCACAGCTTCTACTGCTTGCCGTTCAAGATGGTCTGCGGACCGTAGCTGAATGATGTCTCCTTCTAAATCATCGGTCGAGGTCACAACGCCAAAGCGAATCTTTGCCTGGTAAGCTTTGCCGTCTGGCAAATACTGCAATAACTTAGTTGCCCGTCCCACTGCGATGGGCAAAACACCTGTTGCTAAAGGATCTAACGTGCCACCGTGGCCAACTTTTTTGGTGTTGAGCAGTCGCCGTACGCGAGCAACGCAGTCATGAGAGGTCCATCCCGCAGACTTGTTGAGATTAATAAAGCCGTGAATCATAGATGAATCATTGGGGGTGAATCATTGGGGCCTTTCTTGTGCCAGCATATTGTCCATGGCTTGTTTCATCGCCTCTATCGTAGGCAGGGCATCTTCAGCTGCAAGCCTTAGCTGGGTGTTGAGTTGCGTAGCGTCGAGGGCAGGGATAATACTCAGTGGCATTTCGGGCTCGCTCAGCTGAGTCGTAAAGCGGCTAGAGAGAATGGGTTGATAGCGACTGTCACCATTGAGATAGGTGCTAAAGAATGCCAAACTCATCACCTGGGTGTAGCCTTGGGCGACTTCGGGCACAGGTCCGAAAATCTCTGGTGGCAGCTGAAAGGTTTCCTCTCCTGTAATCCCAAGCGTAGAAAAGTGGGTGCCGCCGTCCATCACCAATAGGTATTTGTCATCCATCGTGAGCCAGGTAAAAGGCCGCACCTGCTCGGGCAGCGCCGGTGCAACGGTATCGCCACTACCTGCCATCATCAGGGTGGGAATATCAATTTGCGATAGACTCTCCTCGCCAAAAATCAAACTGGTGATAGGGTTAATGGCGACCACCGCCCGAATGCGCGGATCGTAAAAGTCTAGGCTATCTACGGGGAGCGGTAGTTCTGCCGCTTGGCACTGTAGCAAGACTGAAATATTGACGCTAAATTCTGGCGGACAGCTCGCTCGCAGTAAGGCCAAGTTAACCGGTGCGCCAGCCACCGCCAGCGCTGTATAGCCGCCAAATGACTGGCCCACAATGCCGACATTGTTGAAGTCAATTTGGGCAAAAACCTTGTCGTTATCGGCTCTGGCAGAGAGCTCATCGAGCACTTCCGAAATTAGCTCCGGGCGCCTCAAAAATTCGTCATCGGGCACGACTTGTCCGGTGCGGCCGGAAACAAGGGCATTAAACTGTTCAGCGCTGCTGCCGGGATGTTCTACGTTGATAACAGCAAACCCGCGAGCGGCCAAAAATTCTGCTAAATAGCGATAGGTTTTACGCTCGTTGCCAAAGCCATGGGAGATGATCACCGTGGGTATGCCGGTGGGCGTGCGGTTGTCAAACGTGTTGGGCGCTACGCGAAAGCTCAACTCAGGATTGGTTGGAAATGGATTTAGCAGTAGAAAGTCACTGTTGGTTGAGAGCGTGTTACTAGAAAGGTTATTCGAGAAGACTTCGTTGAAAAAGGCAGAGGGTGCTCTTGGTATATAGATATCTACTGGGGCAGAACTCGCTTTGACCCGTAGGGAGAACCGACTCACTTGAAAGGGGCCGGGCTCTGTCGCTAGCTGATTGAGTTGGGCCGCACTGGTCCCCTCTGGAAAGTCGTCAATGGCGGTTTGTAGTGATAGCTGCTCTACCAGATTGAGGGCTGCTTCTGATTGCTTGATGGACTCGCTGGCTTGGTTGGCAACGCTGAGTCCTTGCTGTAGATCAACTCGTAGTACGGGCGTTGGAAAACGCTTAATGACATTGAGTATGGTGAGCCCGGTCTCATCATCTGCGGCAGCTAGAATGGCTGCGCCACGTAGACCTTTGCCACCAGGCAAGCGAGCGCCAGTACGAAAAACCTTCCCGATTTCGTCGAGGAGGTATTCTCCTTGAGGCGTGTAGGCAAATTGCGCAACGGCAACTGCGTCTACATCGGCTCGCTGTGAGAGTAAGGTGCGAGCCGATTCGAGCGCATTGGGATCAACATCCTGTATGTAGGGAATGTAGGGAGCGAGTTCCTCGGTAATGCGGCCTTCTGTGACGTAAATTTCTAAGGATTCTACAGAAATAGAGCGTTCGACAGTGGCTCCGAGGGAAAAGGTGATGGTTTCTGCCGCTTGGGTGGGTTTGACCGCTTGGGGCAGTAAGGCGAGCACAAGTTGCACGAGGCCCAATCCCAATTCCTGCTGCCATCGCCGCAGGCCCAGGTAATACCATGAGTGCCTTGAAGGGCTTGGATCAGTTGGTGAAGCTGTGGCAATGTTCTGCCAGTGTTTCATAGGCCTTTGAAGAGAGACGTTAGCTGGTATGAATAGGCACAGCCTTAGCTAAAAACAGTACGCTCGATATAGCGAATGATTAGGAAGATGCTAACAAATCTAGCAGCTCAGCTTCAGTTAGCTGGGGAATCCCTAACGATTCTGCTTTTGCCTGTTTGGACCCTGCATTTTCACCGACGACTACGTAGCTAGTTTTAGCACTGATAGCGCTACTCACTCGTCCTCCTGCTGATTGGATGAGAGTTTTGGCTTCGGCCCGCTTGAGGGTGGGTAGTGTGCCTGTGAGTACAAAGCTTTTTCCTGTGAGTGTCTGAGGTTGTGGTGGTGCGCTTGATTCCTGCGCCTCTAGCTGGAGTCCAGCGGTTCTGAGCTTGGCGATGAGCTGCTGATTGGCCGGAACTTGAAACCACTGAATAACAGACTGGGCAATTTCGGGTCCGATACCATATACCTGCGCGATCGTATCCTTATCTGCCGCCGCCAGCGCTTCCACCGACGGAAAATTATCGGCCAGCAGCTGAGCATTTGTGCTACCGACTAGCCGAATACCCAAACCGTAGAGAACTTTGGACCAAGGGCGCTGCTTCGATGCCTCAATTGCCTTAAGCAGCTTATTTGCTAGCTGCTTGCCCATCCGCTCTAGCGGTAGTAAATCTTCTAGCGTTAGGTCGTACAGCTCTGCGATGGACGTCATGACGCTTTGCTCAAGCCAGCTATCGACTAGGCGCTCTCCAAGGCCGCTGATATCGAGGGCGTCACGACTGGCCCAGTGCCGTAGCGTGCCGCTCAAAATCGCCGGACACGATCCATTTACACAGCGAGTCACTGCCTCACCCTCGGGCTTGACAACGGGTTGACCGCACACAGGACAGGCCGTCGGCAAATGATAGGCCTTGGCATCGGCTGGCCGCAAATCGGGCAATACTCGCACAACTTCAGGGATAATTTCACCAGCTTTGCGCACGATGACGGTATCGCCAAGGTGTAGGTCTAGCTCGGCTAGTCGGTCTGCATTGTGCAAGGTTGCTCTAGAGACCGTGGTGCCAGCGAGCTGAATCGCAGAGAGTTCGGCAACTGGGGTGATTGCACCTGTGCGGCCCACCTGAACGGTTACTTTTTTGAGGATGGTGGGGACTTCTTCGGCGGGGTATTTGAGTGCGATCGCCCACCGAGGAAACTTATTGGTAAAGCCCAATCTGTCTTGCAGCTCAAAGCTATTAAGCTTCACCACTACGCCATCGGTGAGATAAGGCAGGTCGTGGCGCTTCTCTTCCCAGTGGTCGTAATAGCTCGCCACTGCTGCGGCTGACTCACACCGTTGTCGATTTGGATTCACTCGAAACCCCAAATCCTGCAGGCGCTCTAGCGCTGCCCACTGATGTGTTGGTGGATCCACGTCGTCAGAGCCCTCTGGCATTAGGAGCGTGTAGGCAAAGAAGTCGAGCCGACGCTCAGCGACCACTTTGGCATCGAGCTGACGTAGTGTTCCGGCAGCGGCGTTGCGCGGATTGGCAAATAGCGCAGTACCTTCTGCTTCTCGTTTCTGGTTGATGTCTTCAAAAACGTCTAGCGGTAAAAACGCCTCCCCACGCACTTCTACAATGGGCGGCGGACTTTGACCTTCTGACATTTGTAGTCGAAGTGGAATGGTGCGGATGGTGCGAATGTTTTGGGTGATGTCTTCGCCGACGATGCCATCGCCTCGGGTGACGCCGCGCACGAGCACGCCGTTTTCATAGGTCAGCGCCAGCGCATTGCCGTCAATTTTAAGCTCTGCGACGGTTTCAGCTTCTGTAATATCAGGTTCGAGCCGCTGCCATCGGGTTTGCCATTCCAGATATTCAGTTGTATCGAACGCGTTTTCTAAGCTGTAGAGCGGGATGTTGTGTGCAATGGATGTAAAGCCCTCAGCAGGTTCTGCGCCGACCCGCTGTGTGGGACTATCAGGAGTAAGTAAATCAGGATATTTCTCTTCTAAGTCTTGTAGCTCTCTATATAGTCGGTCGTACACAGAGTCTGGAAGAGTTGGTGCATCGAGGACGTAATACTCGTAGCTCGCTTTTTGTAGCTGCGATCGCAATTCTACAATCCGCAGTTCTGCAGACGCTTTGGTCTTGATACTACTTTTTGCTGACTCTTTTGCTGGCGCAGCCATTGTAATTCCTCACAGCGAAGAAATAGTTCTTTTGAACTATTGAAGTGTATGGCTAAAGTGTATGGCTTTAACTCAAAAATCCCGAACAAATTTACGAACAAATTTACGACAGAACCGTACACAGCGCGCTGATAAAAAGCGCGTTACTCGTCGAATTGCCAGTATTGACCTGTTTAGAATTGTGGCCATTATTTCAGTGGTGGTGGTGCATGCTCGTCCGTTTGGCTTTGCCGGTCCAGATAATCCTAAGCATTTGTTGGCTACTGTGATTGATTTAAGCTGTCGGTTTGCGGTGCCTTATTTTTTTATGGTGTCGGGCTATTTTTTGGGTGAGCGTATAGCTGCTGGTAAGTCGCCACTAAGGGTTCTCGCTAAGTCGGTTCGACGGTTGCTCATGTTGTACGTGGGCTGGGGCGTGCTGTATTTGCTTGACCCTTTTTATCTGTTGAGTGATTTTTCTCTGACGGGTTGGTTCATGGCTGTTAACCAGCGTGTCACAACGCTGCCAGTGTACGACCCTAACTTTTGGTTGGAAGGGACTCAGGAAATCATGTGGTTTTTGCCTGCCCTGATAATTGGACTGAGTGCTGTAGCGTTTGCTGTTCACTGTCACTGGCAAAAATATCTGCCCTATGTAGCTATTGCGCTTTATGCACTGGGTTTGATGTGGGGGAGCTACAGTTTGCTCTGGAGTGGCAGTGGCACCATAGATTTTGCCTTCAATACGCGTAATGGTCCGTTCTTTAGCCCGCTGTGTGTCACGTTAGGCTGGCTCATCTCGAGTGGGCAGGCTCAAGGTCGTTGGCGGGTGAGGACTCAAGGTGCGATCTCGCTCATTTGTTGTGGCCTCCTGCTTCAAATACTCGAAGCTAAAGGTCTCACCCTGCTTGCCGAGACGACTTTTAGGAGCTTTGACTACCTGGTTGGCACGCTTTCGGTTGGCTTAGGGGTGCTGTTATTGGCTCTAGAGAATCCCAATTGGGGCGAAGCTTGGCCTATTTTGAGCTGGAGTCAGTACACGCTAGGTATTTATCTGGTGCACAACCGACTGATTAACCTACTGGAACCTATCAGTAGGCGCTACAACAATACTGTCTGGGAGCTGCTGTTTCCCCTGGGGGTCTATGTCGTGTCTTTGGGGTTAGTGGCTGCAATTGCCCGCTTGCCAAAAATGCGTCGTTGGGTGAGCTGACCAAGGGAATACTAAGCAAACATAACGAATGTAGCTTCGTTTTGTGGCCTTTCCCCCGGCGTTTTATGCGGATAACTACCAAATTTGTTGGATCATCGGCGCTATTAATTGTCCTCACAGCCGTGTTTTCAGGTAGTGGCTATGTGATCAACCGTGAAACTGGTAAATCTCTGGATGCTCGCTATGCTAGAGCGCAAGCGACTGTTTCTAGTGCGATTGATCTATCTGCTGGGCTGCATGGTCAGGTGAGTGCCCTAAGCCGCCTATCAGTGTTGACAGGAAGCCAGGAAGAAATTGAACGATACGAGAGATCGCGTCAAGTATTTCTCAATGCGCTAGATGATTTGGAAAAAGCGCTTCCCGAAGAAGATTCACTATCCTTGCTTCGTCTCGATGCCATTCGTCAGCAGCATCGTTATCTAGCTCCCTTGGCTGGCGGGCTGCTGGTAGAGGAGTCACAGGTGGAAAGCGCCCCTGATCCCGAGCGAATTGAAGATGTGACGCGATCTCTACGCTTGTATGAGCGGCAGAGCAATCATTACGTCCGCCTGCTTTTAGAGACTGCTCAAGAGCAAATGGAGGACTATTCTCAGCAGCAGCAAGTTGCTCGCCGACAAACGGCTTGGTTGGAGACACTAAGCTTTAGTTTGGTGATTGTGCTGCTGGCCGCACAGTACTACGGTCTACTGAAGCCCGTTCTGAGATCTTTACATCAGCTACAGTCTGGGGCACAAGCAATTGGCAAGCAGGCACAGTCGACTCAGCAGATGGGTTTGGATGGACTGGCTCTAGAGTCTTGGGCAGCAACGCCAAAGATTAATCTCAACACTCAAGACGAGCTGCAAGCGGTGGCCAACGCTTTTAATCAAATGGGCGATCACTTGTCGACGTCTTACTACGAGTTAGAGAGTAAAGTGGCTGAGCGGACTGCCTCACTCAACCATGCCAATGAGACTTTGCTAGAAGAAGTGCGTGATCGCAAAGAAGCCGAAAAAGAGCTAAGCCAGGTGATTTCTCAGCTGAAGCAAACTCAGCTACAGCTCCTCCAAACTGAGAAACTCTCGAGCCTGAATCAGCTAGTTGCGGGCGTCGCCCACGAAATCAATAATCCTGTGAGTTTCATTCAAGGGAATTTGGACCCTGCACAGAGCTACATGGATAGCCTGTTGAATCTGGTGGCAAGCTATCAAGCAGAGTATCCAGAAGCTTCTGACGAGCTACAGGCAGCTGTCGAGCACGCAGATTTAGAGTTTGTGAGCACAGATTTCCCCCAGCTGCTTGCCTCTATCAAAACGGGCGTAGTCAGAATCACGACGATTGTGCGATCACTGCAAACCTTTTCTCATATGGATGAGTCAGAAACTAAAACCGTTGATCTTCACCAAGGATTAGACAGCGTTTTGTTGATTCTGGCGGCCAAACTCAACGCGACAGCTAAGCAGGGTGCAATCTCTGTTGTTCGTAAATATGGCAACTTACCTAAGGTGTATTGTTACCCTAGCCAGCTCAATCAGGTCTTTATGAGTTTGCTCACCAATGCGGTAGATGCTCTCAATGCGGTAGAAGTCAAAGATACAGAGGTTAATGCTATAGAGAACAGTGATTCAAATCGGTTGAAACCTACGATTACCATTACAACGGCAGTGGATACCGACTGTGTTCTCATTGTGATTGCTGACAATGGTATTGGCATGACGGAAGAAACACGTTGCCAAATATTCGACCCCTTCTTTACAACAAAGCCAGTAGGCGCTGGTACGGGCTTAGGGCTTTCGATGAGCTATCAAATCGTAACGGGCAACCATCAAGGGCAGCTGACCTGTGAGTCTACGCTAGGTGTCGGTACCAAATTCACCGTAGCCATTCCGCTGATGCTTAAAACAGAGCGTAAATTTCCTTTAACAGTGTCAAAGTCATCGCTGTCCAAGTCATTGCCATCAAAGTCAGCGTCAGATGCAGCCTACGCTGGGCTTTAGTATACTTCGAGGCTATCCAATATCTAGACTGTTCAGCGTCTGGACTGTAGCTTGCGATAAACGGCTTTAAGCTCAACGTCGTGATGTGCGATCGCCACCAGTGTGTGATAGAGCAAGTCAGCGACTTCGCCCGCAATTTCATCTGGTTCATCGTCTTTGCAAGCCATCACCACTTCTACAGCTTCTTCTCCAATTTTTTGCAGAATTTTGTTATCACCGCCTTCAAAGAGCGTGTTGGTGTAGGAGCCAGGCTTAGGATTGAGTTTGCGATCTCGAATCACATTAAACACCTGTGAGAGCGTATCCGCAGGTGGCGCAACGATCTGCTCTCCGTTTACACCTTCTATTTGGTGGAAACAGCTACGCTCTCCGGTATGACAAGCAACATCACCAATTTGCTCGATGGTGACCAAGAGTGCATCGCTGTCGCAGTCGTAGCGTAAGCCTCTGACCTTTTGCAAATGGCCTGATGTCGAACCCTTGTGCCAGAGCTCTTGCCGAGATCGGCTCCAATACCAAACCTCGCCAGTTTCCATCGTTTTTTTGAGTGAGTCAGCGTTCATCCAGGCCAGCATCAAGACAGTGCCGTCTAAATAATCTTGTGCGATCGCAGGCACTAGCCCCTGATCGTTAAATCGAATTTTGTCGATAGGAATCGTCGCAGAGAAAGGAGTCGAAGCAGGGACAGGTGAGGAGGTCATGAGCCAAGGCAGTGCGTCAATGATTTTGCAATTTCCATGCTACGCCTTATTGAGATTTCTACATTCTTTAACATCTCGAAACAAAAGGGTTCTTAACCCGTTAGGATAAAGAGCACTGCTGTTTGGACGGCGGGTACAAAATCCCACCAAGCGCCAGTTATTGGCGGAGGTTAAGCGGGCAGTGCCTGCTCTATATACCTAGTAATTAATCACTCTTTTTAGCATTGAGGAGCGTGTTTTGGTTAGCACCACAACCCTAAAAACAACTAAGTCTGACGAAATTTTTTCAGCAGCCCAGTCTCTGATGCCCGGCGGTGTAAGCTCTCCGGTGCGCGCGTTCCGTTCTGTCGGTGGCCAACCCATCGTGTTTGACCATGTCAAAGGCGCTTATGTTTGGGATGTAGACGATAACAAATACATCGACTATGTCGGCACCTGGGGCCCTGCCATTTGTGGCCATGCTCACCCCGAGGTGCTTGATGCGCTCAAATCGGCTATCGACAAAGGAACTAGCTTCGGCGCGCCTTGCTATCTGGAGAACGTGCTTGCCGAAATGGTGATCGAAGCTGTTCCAAGCGTAGAGATGGTCCGCTTCGTCAACTCTGGTACTGAAGCGTGTATGGCGGTACTGCGCCTCATGCGTGCCTTCACTAGCCGCAACAAAGTCATCAAGTTCGAGGGCTGCTACCACGGCCATGCCGATATGTTCTTGGTCAAGGCTGGTTCAGGGGTAGCTACCCTTGGATTGCCTGATTCTCCCGGTGTTCCTAAGTCGACGACCGCAGACACCCTGACCGCTCCTTACAACGATCTCGAGGCGGTCAAAAACTTGTTTGCACAGCATCCTGGAGAAATTGCGGGCGTTATCCTAGAGCCAGTGGTTGGTAACTCAGGCTTCGTTACACCCGATGTCGGTTTCCTAGAGGGCCTTAGAGAAATTACCAAAGACAACGATGCTTTACTCGTTTTTGACGAGGTGATGACCGGTTTTCGTATTTCCTACGGGGGTGCCCAGCAGAAGTTCAACGTCACGCCTGACCTTACGACGATGGGTAAGGTCATTGGTGGTGGCTTGCCTGTAGGCGCCTACGGGGGACGCCGTGAAATTATGGAGATGATTGCGCCTGCTGGTCCGGTTTATCAGGCAGGTACGCTTTCAGGTAATCCTTTGGCAATGACCGCTGGGATCAAAACGCTAGAAATTCTGCGTCGTCCAGGAACTTACGATCAGCTAGAGCGCATTACTAAAAAGCTTAGTGAGGGTCTTCTAGAGGCGGCTCGTGATGCTGGTCACGAGGTTTCTGGTGGTAGCATCAGCGCTATGTTTGGCATGTTTTTCACGGGTAAAGACGTGCATAACTATGATGATGCTAAGACGTCTGACCTAGAAAAATTTAGCCGTTTCCATCGAGGCATGCTAGAAGAAGGCATTTACTTGGCACCCTCGCAGTTTGAAGCCGGCTTTACCTCCTTGGCTCACACTGATGAAGATATTGAGCAAACTATCGCGGCAGCACGTCGAGTGCTATCGGATATTTAGGCCAAAGCCATCATCTACAAGGTATCGCCTAAATGAGTTAGCTTTCTAATGCGTTAGGGGATAGGGATAAGGAACAGGGATCTGTACTGTGTGCGTTTCTCTATCCTTCATTTTCCTATCCCCTATCCCCTATCAAGAGAAGGGTTGCAGTGAATATATACGACGACGAACTATCCGTACTAGAAGCCGAAATCGGTGGAGCAACGCCTCATGACCCGCTGGACTTAATTGCTTTGGCGGGAGAAGACAATGAGCCAAAGCCTGATGCCGATATTATGCTGGCGCTGCTCTATCATCCTGACTCTCAGCAGCGGATGCTGGGTGCTCGCGCTTTTGGTGAAATTGAAGATACGAGAGCGATTCCTTTTTTGATTGGGCTGTTAGGTGATCCTTGTCCGTCCGTAAGAGCGAGTGCGGCCAATGCACTGGCCAAAAATACAAGTCCTAATGCGGTAGATTCGTTGATTGCTCAATTCTATCGGGAGCAAGATGAACTTGTGCGTAAGGCAATTGTGTGGGCGCTAGGCAATCATCACGATCAGCGGGTGATTGCAACCCTCAAAGACGCTCTTAAAAACGACAGCGCGGCCGTTCGCCTTTGGGCAGCCAGCGCTCTCGGACAAACTCCTAAAATTGACTATGAAACCATGATTAAGGCGGTGCCTACGCTTATTGGTGGACTCCGTAGAGATGACATCCCTGCCGTGCGAAGCAATTGTGCTTGGTCCATTGGGCAAATTTGCGCAGAGCTACCGTCGAACGTTGTATATGCAACAGCTATTGACGCGCTCATCGAAGCCTTCGCTGAAGATGAGGAATTTGGCGTTAAAGAAGATGCCCGAACAGCAATTTTGAGTGTGGGTGACTCGCGTGGACTACAAGTCATCGAAGAAATCGAACAGGATGGATATTTTTAAGCCAAGCTTCAATTTGAAAAGGTTTCCTCTTCGCTAGGTTTTGACGTTCGTTAGAATTTGCAAGACATATTGCGAGATCGTTATTCCATTGAAGAAGCTGCGCAGAGAGAATTCAGGTTTTGTTGTCTGCTGAATAGTTGAAAGGCATGACCGTATCGAAGATGTTACGGTTTCATGTTTTCAGGCGTGCCTCACTTTATCTAGAAGTAACAGCGGTAAACTGAGGTGCTCTTCATTCACAGCCGATGCCTAGACCTCTTGCAGCCCTCCAGCCTTCTGGAAGGCTTTATCTGATGATTGCTATTTTGATTTTTGGTGCGGCGAGTGCTGTGACGCGCAAGCTAACAGATATTGGTGCCAATAATCTCATTGATGGGCGCAATCCTATTTCGTTTTGCAATGTTCTCTTTGTCGGTAATCTGTGTGCGCTCATTATTTTTATTATTCTGAATCAGCGTCAATGGCGAGTTAGCATTCTCAAGCGCATTCGTCCACAGCAGTGGCTGGCGCTGAGCATGGTAGCGGTTATTAGTTCAGCGGTTGTGCCTTCTCTCATTTTTACGGCGCTGACGATTACGTCGGTTAACAATGTCATTTTGATAGGCCAGCTGGATACGCCGCTGGCGCTAGGTCTCTCTGTTTGGTTTTTGGGTGATCGTATTAACAAATGGGTCGTCTACGGTGCAATTCTCTCTTTTATTGGTGTAGCGCTGACTGTGTTAATTCAACCGGAGAGTGAGGATGTCATGATGTCGGCCATGGGTATCCAGATTGGCTTGGGTGAATTGTTAGTCTTGCTAGCTGCACTGCTGAAAGCGATCGCAAACACCGTAAGCCGGATAAGCTTACGACAGATTCCTCTGGGGATTTTCAACGTCTACCGCATGTTTGTTGGCACTGTATTTTTCTTCTGCGCTACGTTTATTCTGCTAGGTCCCAGTCACTTTATGGATGTGACGGCTGGCTTTGTTTGGCGATGGATGCTGCTGTATGGTGCAGTGATTGTTGTGGGTGGTCAGCTAGCTTGGTTTAAGGGAATATCTATGAGTTCAGCTAGCGAAATTTCATTCGCAACAGCGTTTAATCCGCTAGCGGGAATCCTGGCAGCGTATTTGATTTTGGGTGAGGTGCCGACGTTGGGCCAGTATGTGGGTGGTGCGGTAATCCTTGCAGGTATTGCGCTTAATCAGGTTGGTGTGCAGCGCCTACAATCGAGTGCTATGGCAAGTGCTATGGATGAACCGAAGCCAAAGCAGGCGCTTTCTGAGTCAGTTGGGTTTGAGGGCGTTTAATCGGGAATGTCTATCTAGACAGCAGAGATATCGTTATACAACAACTATCTCTTGCTTCGCAGCCCATTGACCGATGTCTTGACGGCTAATGGCTGCTGCCATCAGATCTGGAAATTGATCTGGCGTGCAGGCGAAGGCAGGAATGTTCATAGCAGCAAAGGTAGCTGCGTTCTGGTGATCGAAGCAGGGCGCGCCCTCGTCATTGAGCGCGAGAAGTGCGATGACCTGAACGCCAGACGCAACGAGAGAAGCCATTCTTTTGATCAGCGAAGTGTTGTTGCCGCCTTCATAGAGGTCGCTGATGAGGATGAGGATGGTTTCTTGGGGTTGGCGGATTGTGCCTTGACAGTAGGCGATCGCACGATTGATGTCTGTCCCACCCCCTAGCTGTGTACCAAATAAAATATCTACCGGATCTTTCAGTTTTTCAGTCATATCGACAACAGCCGTGTCGAACACGACTATCTGCGTTCGCACAGCAGGAATAGAGGCAAGTACTGCGGCAAAAATACTGGCATAAACAACAGAAGTTGCCATAGAATCGCTTTGATCAACACATAGAACAATATCTTTAAGGGCTGAACGCTTGCGCCCAAAACCGATACGACGCTCTGGAATAATTGTTTTGTAATCGAGCTGGTAATGCTTGAGATTGGCGCGGATGGTGCGGTGCCAATCTATCTCATTGTGCCTGGGGCGGTTGTTGCGCTGGCTGCGGTTAAGACTGCCCGTGACGGCTTGCTGCATAGGTGTTTGTAGCTTACGCATCAGTTCATCGACAACTTTGCCGACGACGAGCCGTGCAGTTTCTTTAGTAGTCTCTGGAATCACGCCATTGAGCGACATAAGGTTAGCTACTAAGTGCACATCCGCTTCTACAGCTTCCAGCATCTCAGGCTCTAGCAGCATTTGATGAAGCTCTAGCCGCTCTAGCGCGTCTTGCTGCATAACGCGAACCACAGAGCTGGGGAAGTATTTGCGAATGTCTCCAAGCCAGCGAGCAACATTGGGTGCAGACTTTTGCAATCCACCTCTACGATGTTTGCCGCCATCGTAAAGCGCGGCGAGTGCCTGATCCATTTCACGATCGCCACTCCCTAAGTTCATTTGCTGACCTTGGCCTCCTGCTTCATCCGTGGACCCTTCTATGCCTTCGCTCACACCGCATTCACCCTCTATCCCATTGGCGTCTCCACCACCTAGCACCAGTCGCCAGCGCCGCAAGCGCTCCATTTTTGCATTCTCATAGTTTGTAGAAGAAGAGGGCATGGTCACACGCAGTAAGTGTTAAGAACAATCTCGTAAGTTCGGTAAACCCAATAGCTCAGCTATCAATGGCAAGCTATGGGTGGCACGGGCATGATCAAACGTTTCATCCACACTGATGTTCTGGCGGGTTCCCTTGCCCAGTCGCACACGTTCTCCCATTTGCCGTCGCTCAGGGGGTGGAAAGTTAGAAAACGTTCGGCGTAGCAGTGGTAACAGCGCTGTAAAGGCATCGTCTTTGAGTCCTGTGATCCAATCGTCTATGACTTGCCAAATGCTGTCATCGTGCAAGAGTATCAGTCCACTGCCCTGCAAAAAACCTTCTACCCAAGCGGCTGCCTGAGCTGGTTCATTCGCCAATGATAGAGCGAGCCCTAGTCGTCTAGCGGCTTCTGTTCCTTGCAGAGATCCTTCGTCTAGTAGGAGACGACAGCTATGGCCGGCAATGAGGCCGTGCATTCCAGTGTGATCGCACAGCTGCATGAGAACTGCCGACCATGTTTTAGCGTGCTTGTCTTGTTGGAGGAGCTTAATGGCACTGTGGGTACTGGCGATCGCATCTAGCATTTGTTTGGCTGCATCATCGTCCAGCGAAGCGCAGGCACCTGGCAAGCCTATGCACAATCTAGCCACTAACCCGTCAACCACATCGCCCACCATGACACTATCCGTTTGACGAACATCGCGGTAGCGCAGGATATTTGTCAGCGGCGGGAGTGCGCCCATAAGGTGCATCACGTCACTGGCAATGGTGGCTGCATTTTTTAATTGCACCATGAGGTGCGTAATCGCCTCGGGCAAGTTCGAGAGTAGCACTCGGTCTAGCAAGTGAGTGAGATGAGAAAGCTTTTGAGTGGTGCTGGCTTCGTGTGTGACGAAGGCAGTGGCGGCATCGCTAAGGGTGTTTCCCCAGCGGCCTGCTTCAATGATGGCAAGGCTAAGTTCTGGCTTCCATTCCAGTTTCCAGGCTTCTTTGAAGGTGCCTTTGCTGCTGACTCGCTGCGGGGTTCCCCAGAAAATGTTGAGTAGGCGTAGACGGTGCAGAAGATGCGATCTCCCCAAATCTAACTCTTTTCGCAGATCTAAGGTCAGCAGCTTTTCGGTGGCTTCTGGCTTTATCCTCAGCTGCTTTTGCAATCGATGGAGATCTTGTTGGAGGGGAACAAGCGGTGTGGTTTTAGGGACGTGGCCAATGCGATCGCTCACAATCAGCTTTTTGTGGATCAGCTTCAGCGGCGTTTCATCCCCAAAGCAAAATACCGTTTGAGTGGCTTCTGTCAGTTCTGCAAGCCCTGGCATGGCTGCATCTCTTAAAGAGGCTAGCGTTTCTGCTAGGCGTACTGCTTCGATGACGCTGGCTGAAGAGGCTTCTAAGTCTTCTTGTCGTAGGAGCCGAGCGACTCGGGTTAGCCAATGAATGGCGTTTTGGGTGGGGCTGTAGGACTGCTGAGAAGACTTCCAGAGGTGGTGATACCAGCCGGGCGAGGTGATGCCTGCGCCATACCCGCTACTGCTCGACAACCTAGCGTATGTCCATGGAATCCAAGTTGCCTTCACTTTGAGCTTGGGGAGTCCTTTGAGCAGGGCATTGTCTCCTTTTGCGGGAGGGAGCGGATCTACTAGCATCGGGGCGTGCCAAGCACCGCAGACGACGGCAATGCGCTGGAAGCCTTCTTTGCGCGCTTGCCGAATTGTTTTGCGCATGTGGGCTTCCCGCTGTGCTTCCCGACGATAGGCATGCTGTGCGAGGTCCGGTGGGTGAGTCTGTTCAATCTCTCTTCTCAGCGCACTCATCGCTTCCAAAATGCCTTGGAACAAAGCAGTGCTATCTTGTCGTTGTTCTACAATGTGTTCCCACCAGCGTTCGCTGTCGGTGTATCCAGCAGCCTCTGCCAA
>ERZ1740067.842-NODE-842-length-22970-cov-5.207201_pt1 | contig 22970 bp, 19 predicted proteins | sample MGYA00581736_ERZ1740067 | MGnify/ENA primary metagenome ERZ1740067 (study PRJEB43018, sample SAMN04849236) | marine metagenome | isolation source: floating plastic debris | place: Pacific Ocean | collected 2008-08-27 | study: EMG produced TPA metagenomics assembly... | reverse complement strand
CCTGGTGGTCGAAGCATCGCCTTGGGCGAACCGTTGGAAGAGCTTGGGCTGGTGCTCAGGCGCAATGCCAATGCCGTAATCCTGGATATCAACGGTTAAATCCGCTCTGTCCGGATCATAATCGACACGGATGTCGACAATACCGTCTTCGGAGAATTTGATGGCGTTCCCGATCAGGTAGATGAGGACCTGACGGGTGCGGGTGGGATCGCCCTCCAGGGTTTCGGGCACCCTGTCTGAAATATCCGCCCGAAGTTGAAGGCCTTTTTCTTCCGCGCTGAACTGCAAAAATTTGCGCGTCTCATCGACAAGGGCACGGGGGCTGAACGGAATATGTTCAAACTCGACCTGCCCTTCCTCAAGTTTCGATAGATCCAAGATATCGTTAAGGAGTTGGAGGAGAATACCTGCCGACTGTCGGGCGGTTTCTAATTGTTGGGTTTGGGAGGCGGTCAACTCGCTGCGAAGGGCGAGGTCTAGCATCCCCATGATCCCGTTCATCGGCGTGCGTAGCTCATGGCTCATGGTGGCCAGGAACTGGCTTTTTGCGATATTGGCCGCTTCCGCCTGCCGCATACTGTCTTGGAGTTTTTCTGCGGTTTCCGCCCGCCGCCCAAGTTCCTTTTCAAGGCGGCGACTGGTGGTTTCAAGCTGTTGGGTGCGGGCCGCCAAGGCCTTGTGGGTGCGAATGCGCGACGTGATATCGTGCCGGATACTGACAAACTGCTCGGGTTTGCCGTCATTGTCCATGATGGGGACAATGGTGGTATTCACCCAATATTCCTCACCACTTTTGGCGCGATTGCAGATTTCCCCTTGCCAGGCTTGGCCGTGGCGGATGGTCTTCCACATATGCTCAAAGAAGGCTTGCTCATGGTGGCCTGAGTTCAAAATCCGATGGTTCTGTCCAATCAGTTCGTGTTCATCATATCCACTGATTTCGCAGAACTTGTCGTTGACAAAGGTGATGGTCCCACGAGCATCCGTAATGCCAACAATGGCATGTTCATCAAGCGCGGACTGATAGGCGTAAAGAGCGTTGAGGGCATGCTGTTTTTCGGCAAGGGTTGCCGAAAGCGTTTCTTGGGTGGTCTTCTGCTTGGTGATGTCTTGGAAGGCGCCAATGAGTTTAACGGTCTTGCCATTTTCCATAACGGCGCGACCGACAGAGCGCACCCAAACCCGTCGCTCTTTGGCGGTGATCAGTTCCGCCTCAAACTCGAAAGGTTGACCGGTGGCGATGCAATGCTCCACTGATTGAGTGACCATGTCCCGATATTCGGGCGCATAGAAATTAATGGCCTCATCCATATTCGGTACAAAATCGGCGGGGACCTCATGGATCTCGCGCGTGTAGGCTGTCCAGATCGGCTCCAACCGTTCAAGATCGACTTCCCAACCCCCAACACCCGCAACAGCAGCGACGCTCTCTAGAAGGGCTTCGGTTTGCCGGGCGGTGGATAAGGCGTCCCGTTGCGCTGTGTGGGTCGCTACACTGCGACGTGCGATCTTACGTAAGGCCAGCTCTTCCATCACCAACTGGGCGAGGTCTTCAAGCCCTGAAAGCTGACTTTCGGCGAGAGGCGTGACCTTGTCGAACAGAACGCAAAGGGCGCCGAGCACTTTGCCCTCCGCCGTCACCAACGGGGCGCCCGCATAGGTGCGAATAAAAGGGGCGCCTGTGACTAGCGGATTTTGGGCAAACCGGTCATCGGCATGGGTGTCTTTGACAACAAACGAAGCTTTTTCAGGGAAGGTGTAGACGCAAAACGACTGGTCCCGCGGTGTTTCCGTGAGGTCTGTACCGTAGCGCGATTTGAACCATTGCCGATCACTATCCACGAAGGAGAGGAGGGCGATTGGTGCCTCCGTCAGGGTGGCGGCGAGGCGGGTGACCCGGTCAAAAGCAGGTTCAGGAGCTGTTTCGAGAATGCCGTAGTCGTAAAGCGCCTCAAGCCGCTTCTGTTCAACTTCCGGGGACAAGTCCCCCGTCAATGCGCCCGCCATAGCAGCCTTGCCTGTTTGTCCGTCTTGGTCGCACAGAGTGCCACACTCGCGTAAACTATTGGTTGAGGATGTTTTTTGTGACTTTTGATGGTCTTTTGGGGCTTGTCACTTGCGCACGGGTTCGGTAGTGCCCGCGCTCTTTAGAAATCCCACGCGGGGGCCATACTTCGGTGGCGACGGTTCTTTAGGGCCCAAGCTTCCTCCCCGCGGCGGCTTAACCGAAGGAGTGACGCTCGCAATGTCGACGCCTGAATTTTCTATGCGCCAGCTTTTGGAAGCTGGTGTGCACTTTGGCCACCAAACCCACCGTTGGAACCCGCGCATGCGCCAATTCATTTTTGGCGAACGCAGCGGTATTCACGTCATTGACCTCTCCCAAACCGTGCCCTTGTTGCACCAGGCCTTGGTAAAGGTTCGCGATGTGGTGGCCGGTGGTGGCCGGGTTTTGTTTGTCGGAACCAAGCGCCAAGCCCAACAGCCAGTGGCGGAAGCCGCAACCCGCTGTGCGCAGTATTATATGAATAACCGCTGGCTCGGCGGGACGCTGACCAACTGGGAGACGGTGTCGAATTCAATCCGCCGTTTACGGTCCATCGACGAAACCCTTGGTGGTGACGTCACTGGCCTTACCAAGAAAGAGCAGCTCAACATGACCCGCGAACGGGACAAGTTGGAGCTTTCTTTGGGCGGTATCGCAGAGATGGGCGGCCTGCCGGACCTGATGTTCGTGATTGACGTCAACAAAGAGCAAATTGCTATTAAAGAAGCGAAGAAGCTTGGCATTCCTGTGGTTGCCGTGGTCGACACCAATTGCTCGCCAGAGGGTGTGGATTTCATCATTCCGGGTAATGATGATGCTAGCCGTGCGATTTCCCTCTACTGTAATCTTGTTGCCGATGCGGTGATCGATGGCCTTGGGGCTTCTGCCGTGGCCATGGGCGAAGATATCGGTGCTCTTGAGGATTTTGCCGAGGAGCCAGCTCTAGCGGATGCGGTTGAGGAAGCTGCCGCTCCTGAAGCCGCCCCTGAAGGGGATGCCGCTCCCGCAGAAGAACCAACGCAGCCTCCTGCCGAATAGCGCGGGGGCTTTGCCCACGAGAAATTGATGCCCCCCCACAGCGGCGCTGGTCGCTGCGGGTGGGCATTTTTGTCGGCGGTCAAACAGTCTACACCCTATCGTCCATAATATGATGATCGGCGTTGCCGGTCCGAATGGAAGTGCCGTTGAGCAAGCGGAGAGAATAGGGAGTTGGTGATGGACGTGTTTGATTTCGTTATTGTCGGCGCTGGCAGTGCGGGGTGCGTTCTTGCAAACCGACTAACGGAAGATCCAAAGACCAGTGTGTTGGTTTTGGAAGCGGGCCCAAAGGATAGCTCGCCCCTTATCCATATCCCGGTGGGGTATGCTAAGACCCTTAAAGATCCATCCATCAACTGGATGTATCGGACGGAGCCTGATCCAGGGACCAACAACCGCACCCACATGTGGCCACGCGGAAAGGTGTTAGGCGGATCGTCTTCTATCAACGGTCTTCTTTATATTCGCGGTCAACAGCTCGATTATGTCGGCTGGGCGCAATCGGGATTGCATGGTTGGTCCTATGCGGATCTGCATCCTTACTTTTTGAAAAGTCAGCATCAGGAGCGTGATAGCCTTACGGATCATGGGCGCGGTGGCCCATTACACATATCTGATGTCACCGAGACCCATCCCATATCCGATGCGGTGATTGAGGCAGGGAAGGCCTTGGGTCTTCAGCACCGAGATGTGAATGGGGAGGACCAGGAGGGGATCTGCTACTACCAGCTGACGGTGAAAAATGGACGTCGATGCAGCGCCGCCGTCGCTTACCTCAACCCGGCAAAGTCACGGCCGAACTTGACAATTGAAACGAGGGCGCTCGCCACCAAAGTGCGGTTTGAGGGACGTCGCGCGGTGGGGCTGAACTATACCCAGGGCGGTGCCATCAAAACAGTGCGTGCACGCCGTGAAGTCATTCTGGCAGGGGGGACGATTAACAGCCCCCAACTGTTAGAGCTTTCCGGTGTGGGCGATCCTGAGCGCTTGTCGGACCAGAATATTGAGGTGATCTCCGCCTTGCCTGGCGTCGGCGAGAATTTGCAGGATCACTACGTGTTGGGGAACACTTACCGCTTAAAACCGGGAACGCCTTCCGTAAACAGACAGTCCCGTGGGCTACCGCTTGTCGGTGAGGTTTGGAAATATTTTACCCAGCGCAAGGGGCTGCTCACCCTATCAGCGGCACACATTGCGGCGTTTGTGAAAACCCGGCCAGAGCTTGCGACCCCAGATGTGCAATTCCACATCTTGCCGGCCACGGCCGATGCTAAAAAGCTGACGGAGACCGGTGACATGGTGCTCGAGGATGAGCCGGGGCTCTCTATCGCGCCGTGCCAGTTAAGGCCCGAGAGCCGGGGGTCAGTTCATGTCAAAAGCGCTTCCGCTCAGGACCACCCTGCCATTGTGCCAAACTATTTATCCCATGAAGTCGACCAGCAAACCGCCGTGGCGGGCCTGCGATGGGCGCGGCGTTTTGCCGAGCAGCCAATCTTGTCCCGTCATATTGCCCATGAGCTTGATCCAGGCACGGACCTCAAATCCGATGATGAGCTCTTGTCCTTTGCGCAGGAGCAGGGCGGGACCATCTATCACCCGGTGGGGACCTGCAAAATGGCGCCGGAAAGTGATCCGATGGGGGTGGTGACGGGCGAGCTTAAGGTTCGCGGCACCGATGGTCTGCGTGTGGTCGATGCGTCGGTCATGCCGCGCCTTGTGAGCGGGAACACAAATGCGCCGACCATCGCGATCGCTGAAAAGGCCTGCGATATGATCAAAGCGTCGTCCTGAGGCGCTATCTGCCCCCTTTCGGCGACAAGAAATCTCGTTTGCTTCGATGACGCGTGCCTTGGGGGTTGACCTTGTGGAAGGTTTGAGACCAAAGGCCCGCAATGCCTTTTGATGGGCAATTTTTTGAATTTTCAGTGGGCCTGTGCCCCTGCCCACCAAAGTACGGGCAGGAAGGCTGGCCGCGACGTTACCAAGGAGACATCCCATGGCTGCAATCACCGCTCAGATGGTGAAGGACCTGCGCGACAAAACCGGCGCAGGGATGATGGACTGCAAAGCTGCGCTCAAAGAGACCGACGGCGACGTTGAAGCCGCCGTTGATTGGCTGCGCAAAAAAGGGCTCGCGAAAGCCGCTAAAAAAGCCGGTCGGACCGCTGCTGACGGTCTTGTGGCCTTCGCTGTGGAGGGCACCAAAGGCGCCGTTGTCGAGGTGAACTCAGAGACCGACTTTGTGGCGCGGAACGAGACCTTCCAAGACATGGTCCGCCAGGTGGCTCAGACGGCCCTCACCGTGGACGGCGACACTGACGCGCTCAAAGCCGCGCCTTATCCTGGTGCTGACAAGAACGTGGAAGAGCAAATCGCGGAGATGGTTGGCTCCATCGGTGAAAATATGGCTCTGCGCCGTAGCGTGGGTCTATCCGTCACCGAAGGTGCCGTGGTGCCCTATGTCCACACGCAAATCGCTGACCAGGCCGGTAAGATCGCCGTGCTGGTTGCGCTTCAGTCGGCCGGGGATGCGGGTGCCCTTGCCGGACTTGGCAAGCAGCTGGCCATGCACGTGGCGGCGGCTCGTCCCCTGGCCCTCACCGTGGATGACCTCGACCCGGCGGTTGTTGAGCGCGAAAAGTCCGTACTCGCCGACCAGGCCCGGGCGTCCGGTAAGCCTGAGAACATTATTGAGAAGATGGTCCAGGGCCGTCTCCAAAAGTTCTACGAAGAAAGCGTCCTGCTAGAGCAGGTGTTCGTCATGGACGGCGAGACCCGTATCAAGGATGTGGTCGCTAATGCAAAGGCTGAGGCCGGCGCCGATGTGACGCTGACAGGCTTTGCCCGCCTTGAACTCGGTGAAGGCATCGAGAAAGAAGAAGACGACTTCGCCGCTGAAGTTGCGAGCTTGTCCAAGGGCTAGTCGGCCTCAAGATTTTAGAGCGATGTTTGTACGGGGAGTGGCCACAGCCGGTCGCTCCCCGTTCTCCTATCTATTCTTCTTCTCCTCCTTATCGAAGGCCTGGCGTGCGCCCGCCGACTCTGATAGTGCGCCATAAGTCAGGAAGGGTGTTTTTCACGCATGTCTACAAGCTCCACGGCGTCCCCTGCCTTCAAACGCGTGTGCCTGAAAATTTCGGGCGAAGCGCTGATGGGCCCCAAGGAATTCGGTATCGATCTTGAGACGGTGGAGCGGATCGCGAGCGAGGTGAAAGCGGCCCAGGCCTTGGGCACCCAAGTTTGCCTGGTGGTGGGTGGCGGGAATATCTTCCGCGGGCTGCAAATGGCGGCGCGGGGGATGGAGCGGGCCAGCGCCGATTATATGGGCATGTTGGCCACGGTCATGAATGCGCTGGCTATTCAGAATTCCCTTGAGGCTATCGGCGTTGAAACTCGGGTCATGTCCGCCATTCAAATGACCGAAGTGTGTGAACCCTATATTCGCCGCCGGGCCCTACGCCATTTGAGCAAGGGGCTGGTCGTTATCTTCGCCGCGGGGTCAGGAAATCCGTTCTTCACCACCGATACGGCGGCCGCTTTGCGGGCGGCGGAAATGGGGTGCGATGCCCTGATGAAGGGCACGCAGGTGGACGGTGTGTATTCAGCGGATCCCAAAACCAACCCTGATGCGGAGCGGTTTGAGCGGCTCACCTATATGGATGTCTTGCGTCAGGACCTCAAAGTCATGGACCAGGCAGCCATCGCGATTACGCGGGAGAATGGCATTCCCATCGTGGTCTTTTCCCTGGCCGGGGGCGGCATTGAAGGCGCTCTCACCGGTGAGGGTCGGTTTACCGTCATTGGAAACGATACGGTGGAGCCCTCCTAAGGCCCGGGCTTTTCACAGTTTTTGCGCAAATCGCGGGGCGCACCGCCAACAGTGGTTTTGTTTCGGCGTGGCTTGCGCCATAAGCCATCGTTCTACCTTTTGTTTTGAGCGTAGAGCCCACCGGTCCGCCAAGGAATGAGGTGGGGAAGCGCTCAAGTCTAACGACCCTCGCGAGGAGAAGGCATCATGTCAGACGGTCCCGATATGAAAGAACTGGAAAAGCGGATGGACGGCGCGTTGGCGTCGCTCAAGTCTGAATTCGCGGGGCTACGCTCGGGTCGGGCCACCGCTAACCTGCTCGAGCCGGTGATGGTCAACGCCTACGGGTCGGACATGCCCATCAACCAGGTGGGCACCGTCGGTGTGCCCGATGCGCGAACCCTTTCGGTACAGGTCTGGGACAAGGGCCTTGTGGGCGCTGTTGAAAAAGCCATTCGCGAATCAGGTCTCGACCTTAACCCCGTTACCGATGGTCAAACTGTCCGTGTGCCGATGCCGCCCATGACTGAGGAGCGCCGGAAGGACTTAGCGAAAATGACCGGCAAATATGGCGAGGCCGCCAAGGTGGCCATTCGCAATGTCCGCCGGGACGGCATGGACGACATTAAGAAGGCTGAAGGCGTCTCAGAAGACGACCAAAAGCGGATGGAAGGCGAGGTCCAAAAGCTGACCGACGCTAAGGTGAAAGAGGTCGACACCATGCAGGCGGCCAAAGAAGAAGAGATCATGCAGGTTTAACCTGCTGAGTTCGTACCGCCCATGTCCTCAACTCCCCTTCAGCGTTTTGCCGGCCGAATGTTTGCCCGGTCTACGGACAATGATGCGCCGCAAACGGAGAAAGCGCTCCGTCATGTGGCCATCATTATGGACGGCAATGGACGCTGGGCCAAGGGTAAGGGGCTAACGCGCCTTAAAGGCCATCGTGAGGGGGTGGAGGCTGCCCGACGCGCGGTGCGCGTGGCGAAAGAGTTGAACCTCAGCCATATCACACTTTATAGTTTCTCAACGGAGAATTGGAACCGCCCAGACTGGGAGGTGGAGCATTTGATGAACCTGCTCCGCCAATTCTTCGAGAAGGATCTGAAAGATCTTTCCGAGGAGGGGGTGCGGGTGCGGATCATTGGTGATCGCGAAACCCTGCCGAAAGATATTCAAACCCTGGTGGAGGATGCTGAAGCTCGAACGCAGAGCCATAACGGCTATACCCTCCAAATCGCGTTTAATTATGGCGGGCGGGATGAGCTTGTCCGCGCCGTTGGACGGCTAGCGGCGGAGGCGAAGGCCGGGCGGCTTGACCCTAAAGCCATTGATGAGGCGATGATCTCTCAGTCGTTAGACACAGGCGATGCGCCGGACCCTGATCTTATTATCAGGACATCAGGGGAACAGCGGATCTCGAACTTCCTCCTCTGGCAGGCGGCCTATTCAGAGTTTGTGTTCCTTGATTGCTACTGGCCGGACTTTAACCGCGACCACTTTATGGCGGCAGTGGACCAGTATCAGGGCCGGACGCGCCGGTTTGGGGCGCGCCCGGAAGATCAGTGATCGCTTAAGCCACTTTCTTTTTCTGGTGGCGGCGGACCGCTGCACCAACGCCTAAGGCCAGCGCCATAAAGGGGGCGGCCGCGGGAAGAGGCACGGGAGCTGCCGACAGGGTAATGGTGGCGAGAGAGAAACCCGCCCTGTCCGTTACAAAGTCAACGAGGCCTTCGTCGAGCGTAGACCCCGTGGGCAATGCCACTAGCTGGCCATTCAAGAGGCCGAGCCCATTGCTTAACGTCACAACGCCATTTTCTTCTGCGCCGCCCATTGCATCAATGGGCTGACCGTCCGTGGTCACCACGAACGCCGGTCCGTTGGTAAAGTCATTCACCTCGGTACCGGCATCCCAGATATTGTTGCCGGTCACCTCAAAGGTGAGACCAGTCTTTAAGGATCCATCCGGATTAAAGATCTGGATGGGGTCGCCGTTCCCAATGAAAGTGTCATTGGACGGAATAACCATCGATAGATAGTTGAAGAATTGATGCTGGGTGGGATCAAGATCGACGGTGATCGATGCCGTTTCCCCCGCTTCAATAATCGGTGCCCCGCCAAAACCGGCTGGGTTGCCGAAGGTGCGGACGACGGCATTGGCGTCAGCGTTTAACGTCTCTTCCGTTGCCCCAAGGATGGTCCCCATGGGGTTTTGGGTGGTGGCGCCAAGCTCGGCCACCCTTTCGGTACCTTGGGATGCGGGCGAACCCACATCAAAGGCATCGTAACTTCCATTATGGAACCCAACGAATAAGGGGGTGAGGCTTAACCCTTGGCTATTGTTGGTGATGTTTACGGTGACCGCGGCGGCGTGCGCCCCGGTCAAGGTCATTGCGGACAATGCAATGGCCGCCGCAGCCAACGCTGCGGTACGCTTTTGGTTCATAAAACCTCCTCGTTTAAGCGTGCGGAATGCACGTGGCGCTATTCGTGAGGAGGGGATGAACAGTTACACTTTTAAATATATTTTTTGAGAAAGTTTCATCTTTTGGTTGAGGTGATGAACTCGTCAGGTCCACGGCCAGAAAACATCGACTTTCTGTGACCAGCCTGTAACCCTTGGGTGATGATAGGCGAATACCCTGCCAGAAGCGAGCACAATCAAGGGCTACCATGGCGCAAGACACTGTAAAAGTTGTGGATTTTGGCGATGCGCCGTCCCGCAGGAAAGCGGGCCTCATCGACTTAAGTCCTGTCGGCCCCATGATGGCCAAAGCGCAAAAGGGCGACAAGCGTGCCTATGAGGAGGCCCTCAGCCTCTGCCAAGACTGGCTGAAGCGTTATCTGTCCCAGCGTTTAGCGCCCGACCAGGTGGATGATGTCATCCAAGAAACCCTGATGGCCGTGCATCGCAAGCGGCACACCTACGATTCGACGCGACCTTTTCCCCCCTGGTTTGTCGCGATCGCGCGGTTCAAATGGCTCGATAAGTTGCGGGAAGCCTATAAGGCGGAAGAAGTGGAGCTTGACGATAATCACGGTATCGATGGCCATGAAGAGCAAGTGGTGTCCCGCATCGTGCTGGAGCGGGTTTTGGGACATTTGCCTGAAGCGCAAGCCACTGTGTTAAAGCTCGCTAAGATTGAGGGGCGGTCTATTGAAGAGATCGCGCAGATGACGGGGCAAAGCGCGTCCCTGGTGAAAGTGAATATTCACCGGGCACGGAAGAAACTAATGAAAACCCTCGAGAATTCCTATGAGTAGTCCAATGAGTAATTCAGCATTTATTGAAGGTTTAGTGGCGACGGCGGAACCGGTAGCGCGGCGCCGGGTGTCGATGGAAGTTCTTGCCCTTGGCGCCATTGCGCTCGTCCAGTTGATCGGTGCGACCCTCTTTTTCGGGGATGATGCCTTTCAAAAAGCGATGATGGGCGATGGCGCCCGGGTTGTGTTCAAGGTGAGCCTCCTTGGGATTAGCGCCGTGTCTTTTGCGGCCATGGCGCTTTGGTCTCTCGACCCTGCTGCTCGCCGGGTGGGGCCTTATTTATCCGCCCTTATTGGGGTGGTAGCCCTTGCCGGGTTTATCGGGTTTGATCGGTCGTTTGGCGGTAGTCTGACGAGTACGTTTGCGCCTCAGTTCGGGATGCGGTGCTTGTTCAGTGTCCTGTTCCTGGCCTTGCCGGTCACGTTGCTTCTCTCCCTCTTCATGGTGCGAGGCGCATCAACCCAACCTGACCGGACAGCTCTTTTGGTGGGCCTTGCAGGCGGTACCTGGGGCGCGTTTACCTATGCCCTGCAGTGCCCATTTGTGGGTCTATACTATCTGGGTGCGTGGTATGTGGGCGGGATTGCGCTGGTGGCCATTGTTGCCCGGATCGTTCTGCCCCGGGTGGCCAAGTGGTAGGGTGAACGTCGCCCCCTCGTCACCCCAGACGCGCTGCGGCATGTAATGCTGCCCGCGCAGATCTGGGGTCTCACCCCTGACCACACGATCCCGTGTCTGCGGCGCGCACTATCGTGCAGCGCCGCGCACTGGATGACGGTAGGAGAGGGCGGTGGCGGCCAAACCAGCCTTTGCTGGTACAGGCCGCCAAGCCGTGGCAAACCCGTGGGGTGATCGATTTTGAGGCCCCCTCATCAATACTTTGTCTACACCGCCTGATGCCAATCCATCTTCCGATGCGAACCCGAGGGTGAGGGGGCTCTGGCGGCGGGTCCTAACGGCGGCGGTTCTCATCCCCCTTGCGGTGTTGATCGTTGTTCTAGGGGGGCGGATCTATTCTGCTGTCATCGCCTTTATGGCGATCCTTCTCATTTTTGAGTGGACCCGAATGGTGGATGGCGCTGAGTTTTCCCGCGGCTTCTATACCCTCTCCCTCACCGCTATTGTGACCGTTTTTGTGGCAGCCAGCGGTCTTTATGGGTGGGCTATTTTGTCAGCATTGGTGGGCGGAGGGCTGGCAACTCTCATGGAGGCGCGGCGCGGCCCATCTGTCCCTTGGGCGCTGGCGGGAGCGGTCTATCTGGTCATCCCAGCGATCGCCGCGCTCTACGTTCGCCACGGACCGGAGGAGGGGCTGATCCTCACCATCCTTCTCTTTTTCACGGTCTGGGCAACTGATAGCGGGGCTTATCTTGCGGGCTGTTACATCGGCGGGCCGAAGCTATGGCCAAGCTTATCGCCGCGGAAGACCTGGGCAGGCGCTCTTGGGGGCGCGCTTTCGGGCCTCATCACGGCGTTGGTTTTGGGGTTATTGTTGCGGTTGCCGGTGCCCATGGGCGCGCTTGTGGCGCTGGGGCTCATCCTGCCTTTTGCTGCGATCATTGGGGATTTACTGGAAAGTGCCCTCAAGCGAGTTTTTGGGGTGAAAGATACGGGGGCCGCTTTTCCGGGCCATGGGGGCGTTCTGGATCGGTTGGATGGATTTATTGTGGCAGCCGTCGCGCTGGCGCTTCTGGTTCTTTTTGGGCAATATGCAGGACTTTAACTTGGTTGAGCGGATAAGCGGATCACCCATGACGATAAAAAGACGGGTCACGGTTCTCGGGGCCACGGGATCGGTGGGGACCTCCACGCTTTCTCTTGTTAAAGCAGCAAAAGCCAGCGGGGATGCGGACATTGCTGTTGAGGCTGTGACAGCCAACGGGAATGCCGAGGCGTTGGCTGCCCTCGCCATTGAGCATGGCGCGAAGTTCGCAGCCGTTTGTGATGAAAGGGCGGGCCCTGTCCTTAAAGAGGCGCTCAGCGGCACAGGCATCGAGGTGGGTGTCGGCCCCGAGGCGGTGGTCGAGGCCGGGCAGCGGGATGCCGACTGGGTGATGGCGGCGATTGTGGGGGCGGCGGGAATTAAACCGCTTCTGGCGGCGGCCGAGCGTGGGGCAGATATTGCTTTTGCCAATAAGGAATGCCTCGTCTGCGCCGGCGACGCGGTGCTCGCGGCGATGAAACGGGGGGGTGGGCGCCTCCTACCGGTGGATAGTGAGCACAATGCGATTTTTCAGGTATTTGATTTTGAACGCCCCCACCGGGTGCGCAAAATCATCCTCACCGCTTCGGGAGGGCCCTTCCGTGAGCGCATCCGGGCGGAGTTGAAGGGCATTACCCCAGCCCAAGCGGTGGCGCACCCCAACTGGTCCATGGGCGCTAAAATCTCGGTGGACAGTGCCACCAAAAAGAATAAGGGCCTAGAGCGGATTGAGGCGGCGTACCTCATCCCAGTGCCCCATGAAAAAATTGAGATCCTGGTGCACCCTCAGTCGGTGATCCACTCGATGGTGGATTATGTGGACGGGTCTGTCCTCGCGCAGCTTGGGCCGCCGGATATGACCATCCCCATTGCATCGACTTTGGCGTGGCCAGACCGGGTGCCGACGCCAATTGAGCCTCTAGACCTCGCTCAAATTGGCACCATGACGTTTGAACCGCCGGACGAAGAGCGGTTCCCGGCGCTGCGTCAGGCGCGGGAAAGCCTGGACGAGGGGGGGCTGGCAACGGCGATCCTCAACGCCGCCAATGAGGTGGCGGTCGGTGCCTTTCTCAATGGTCACCTTGGATTTCTGGACATTGCGGACGTGACCGACCACTGTCTTCAAAGCACAAAAGCCGTTGGCGATCCCGCCGCGCTCGAGGCCGTTTTGGCGGCGGATGCGGCGGCCCGGAATACAGCCAGTGAGCGGATTGCCGCCCTGGCGACTTAAGAAAGGTGATCAGGTGAATGCCTCACCAGCTTTCGCTGGCACCGGTGGGCAAGCCATGCCAAACCAAAGCAAACCAAAGCAAACCAAGCGCTTCAACACTGTGGGTCACAGAGGCACCCCTGGGGTAGGATGATTTTCAATAGATGATGGATATTCTCATCAGTGTCGTGACGGCTATTGCAGCCTTTGCGGTGATGCTACCGCTTATCGTTTTTGTCCATGAATATGGGCACTTTAAGGTGGCGCGCCTCTGCGGTGTTCGGGTGGACACGTTCTCTATCGGGTTCGGCAAATCCCTTTTCCAGTGGACGGATAAAAAGGGCACCGTGTGGAAGATTGCTGCCATCCCTCTTGGTGGGTTCGTGAAGTTCTTTGGCGATGCCAATGCGGCCTCCGCTGGGGCTTCGGCCAACGATGATGGCGACGATGAAGAGGGGGAAGCCAAGCCGATCACGACACAATTCAACTCTGAGCGGGATCGGTTGGCCGCCCTTCTGACGGAAGAAGAAAAAAAGGTCTGCTTTCATTTCAAGCCAGTGTGGCAGCGGATGGCGGTGGTGGCGGCGGGGCCGCTTGCCAACTTTCTTTTGGCGATCGTGATTTTCGCGCTGATTTTGGGCACGCTTGGAAAGACCGTTGTCGATCCGGTTATCGGTCAGGTGCAGCCAGACACGGCGGCGGCGGAAGCGGGGTTCGTGGCGGGGGACCGCATTGTTGCCATCAACGGTCGCGCCGTGGATGAGTTCGAGGACATTCGCCGATGGGTACAGCTATCATCCGGCACGTCGCTCGATATTCGGGTTTTGCGCGATGGACAGTCGATTGATCTTGTGGCGACGCCGCGGCGGACCAAGCAGGTCGACGCTTTTGGAAATGAGATCGAAGTTGGGTTTTTGGGGGTTGGGGAAGCGCCCAATGCTCGACGCTCAGAGAAATATGGGCCCGTTGGCGCATTGCTTGGGGCTGTGGAAGAAGTGCGCAGCGTTCTTGCATCCACCTTGCGGTACCTTGGGCGGCTCGTGACCTTGCAGGAGGATCCGCGGCAGCTTGGCGGTCCCATCAAGATTGCCTCCTATGCGGGGCAGGCGGCGAATTCTGGCTTTGATGAACGGTTTGAGATCGGTTTTGGTGATCGGATACTCATGAGTTTCATCAATTTTATTAACCTGGCGGCACTTGTTTCCGTCTCAATCGGGCTTCTCAACCTGTTGCCAATCCCTATTCTCGACGGCGGCCATTTGGTCTTCTACACCTATGAATTGCTTGCGGGCAGGCCGCTAAACGATCAAATTCAGGGAATCGCTTTTCGGGTGGGGATGATGATACTGGGTCCTTTCATGATTTTTGTGCTGGTTAATGACGTCATCCAGCTATTCTGACAAAAGGGTTTCGGGTTAGGTGGGCATTAAGCCCCAAAACGAGTTAGGCCATCGGCAACAAGTCTTGGAAAAGTGGGCCGGTGAAAAGTGGGCGACTTCAGTATGGTAAAGACGGTGAAGGAACAAGCGGGCATGGGACACTGGACAAAGATCACTTTGGCGGCAGTCCTGGCCAGCGGTATGGTTGGCGGCGTTGGGCCAACGGCCATGGCCCAATCGGCGGACGGCGCGCGCGCTGAAGATGCGCAAGCGGCTCAGGCCGTTAGCCCGATCGTGCAGCGCATTGTGGTCGTCGGCAATCAGCGGATCGAAGCGGGCACCGTTCAATCCTATCTCCCTATCGTTCCGGGCCAACCCGTCAGCCAAGTGGCCATCGACGCAGCGCTCAAGACCCTTTTTGCCACCGGCCTGTTTGCTGATGCTGAGATTACTTTTGATACCGGCGTTCTCCAGGTGGCGGTTGTGGAAAACCCCATCGTCAACCGCGTGATTTTTGAGGGCAATAAAGCCACCAAAGAAGACAAATTTGTTGAAGAGATCCAGCTGGCGCCCCGGGCGATCTACACCCGCGCAAAGGTTCAGTCTGACGCCCAGCGTATCATTGATGTGTACCGCCGCAGTGGCCGCTTTGCGGCAACGGTGACGCCGAAGCTGGTGGAGCTGCCACAGAATCGGGTCGATGTTATTTTTGAGGTGGACGAGGGCCCCAAAACCGGGGTTGCAAAGGTCAACTTCCTTGGCAATGAGGCGTTCACTGACGATGAACTTCGCGGCGCTGTTCTGACCGCTGAGTCCCGTTGGTGGAATTTCTTTGAAAGTAATGACAATTACGATCCTGATCGGCTCGAATATGACCGGCAATTGTTGCGCGAGTTCTATACCAAACAGGGTTATGCGGACTTTAGCGTGGTTTCTGCGGTGGCGGAGCTCACCCCGGACCGCGAAAATTTCTTCATCACCTTCACGGTAGAAGAAGGGCCGCAATATGAGTTCGGCAAGGTTGATGTGCGCACCACCCTTGCCAAAGTGCCGGGCCGCAGTCTGGAGCGCGTCATTCCTGTACGGACGGGAACGCAGTTTAACTCTGAACTCCTCGAAAAGGCAGAGGAAAGCATCACCTATGCTACCGGTGTGGCGGGCTATGCCTTTGTGGATGTGCGCCCACGCCTCACCAAAAATCCAGAAACCCGCACCGTAGACGTCTCATTTGATGTGAATGAAGGCCCCCGGGTTTATGTGGAGCGAATTAATATTCGCGGGAATACTCAGACCTTGGATCGTGTCGTTCGTCGCGAGATGCGCTTGGCCGAAGGCGATGCCTTCAACCGCGTTTTGGTGGACCGTTCGGAACGTCGGATTAAGGGCCTTGGATATTTCTCTGAAGTGGCCATCCAAGAGACACCAGGATCCGCCCCTGACCGAACTGTCCTGGATGTGGCGGTGACGGAGCAATCCACAGGCTCGTTCCAGGTGGGGGCGGGTGTGTCGTCCGCGGACAGCTTCATTTTGAACTTCCAGATTGAGCAGCGGAACTTGCTCGGACGCGGGCAGTATCTGCTTCTCGACTTGCAAGGCTCTTCTCGGACCAGCCGAGCACGGGTCTCCTTCACTGAGCCCTACTTCCTTGGGCGCCGTTTGCGTGCGGGCTTCACGGCCTTTGCGAACCGGACGGACTTTGAAGAGGCGGGCTATGTGGCCGACTCCATCGGGGCGGGGGTTAATCTTGGCTTCCCGGTGTCGGAGTTCGGGTCTTTGAGCTTATCCTATCAGTTGCGGAATGATGATGTGCAGCTCGATCGGGAGATCTCCGAAAGCCTGACAAGAACAAATGATGACGGCACGACTACCCGCTTAGATCCATCAGATTTATTGTTGCCGGGCGCTGATTTCTCGACCTCACAATCGAGTGGTCAGGACTTTGTGGTGGCGGACGTTTGTGACTTCATCGACCGTCAGCTCGATCCCACTTGCGAAAGCCGTGGTGAGTTTCTCACTTCGCAGATTGGCTACAATCTGCGTTTTGATCAGCGTAATGATCCCCTACGGCCTAGCGCTGGCTGGCGGTTGGATCTCTCCCAAACGATTGCTGGTATTGGCGGTGACGTAAATTATCTGCGGACGGTGGGCCGAGGTTCTTACTATAAGCGGTTGCCGATCATCGGCCTCGTGGGGGCGGCAAAGTTTGATATCGGATATATTGATGGTTTCGGCGATGATCGGGTTCGTCTCAATGACCGCTTCTTTAAAGGCGGCAATCGGGGCTTCCGCGGGTTCGATGTGGCCGGGGTTGGCCCTCGCTTCTTTGACGACAATGGCTTTGATCGCGCCATCGGTGGGAAGGCCTATGCCATCGGCACCGGCGAGATCGATCTGCCGCTACCGTTGCCGGCAGAGTATGGCATCCGTGCGGCGCTGTTCACGGACTTTGGTTCAGTGGGGATCGTTGACGAGGTGGACCTTCAGCTCAATCTAGACGCCGAGAATTTCGTTGACTTCAATAGTGATGGTATCGGTGACGAGCCCGTCCAGGATGATTTCTCCCTCCGCGCCAGCGCGGGCATTTCGATCAATTGGCGGTCGCCCTTTGGCCCGGTCCAGATCGATATCGCCGAGGCTTTCCTGGCTGAAGACTATGATGAAAAGCAAACCTTCCGGTTTAGCGCGGGTGGGCAGTTCTAAACATTTATGGTCAAAACCCTCTTGATTTCATAAAAGGTTAACAAGCAGTAATCGCGCCTTCCCTGTACAAAAGAGCTCTACGGCGCTTTTTTTGCAGGGGAACGCCAAAAACACGGGCAAGGACATCAACATGAAACGACTTCACACTCTACTCACTGGCTTTGTGGCGGCCTTCCTGATCGTCGCAGTCCCCACCGCAGCATTGGCGCAAAAGTCGCCGGTCATTCTTTTTATTGACGAAGGCAAGCTCATGGCCACGTCCAAAGCGGGACAGTCGATTTCCGCGCAGCTGAAAACGCTCTCTGAAGCCGCGGAAGCGGAGCTGAAAGCGGAAGGCAAGAAGGTCGAGGACGAAGGCAAAAAGCTTCAGGATTCCAAAGACTCCCTCAGCAAAGAGGATTTTGCAAAACGCTATCAGGCGCTCCTCGGTCGGGCCCAGCAGGTAGGTCAGCTTGAGCAAATCAAAAAGGCCGAACTGGCCCAGGCTCGCGGTAAAGCGCTGGTTGACCTCAACAAGGCGCTCCAGCCGGTCGTGAAAGACATTCTCGACAAGAAAAAAGCCACTGTTCTGCTTGAGCGGAGCGCTGTGGTGTTCGCCAATGATGACATGGATATCACCGAGGAGATCGTCAAAGCGCTCGATAAAAAGGTGAAAACCGTGAAGGTCGAGAAGGTGGACCTTATTGCTCAGGCAAAAGCGGCCCAGGCCGCGCAGCGATAGTCCGCTGCCCTTACTTTGGAACGACAAAGACCGAGCCTTTAGCGGCTCGGTCTTTTTTTGCGCAAAAAAAGGGAAAGCCTCTCTTTTTGTGTCCAAATCCGATAAGTATCCATGATGACGACATTTGGGCAAAAGCCCCTTCAACCTGATCCCCGCTTCTTCGCGACCGCACCGCCTATCGAGGTGGTGGCCGCGGTTACCCTGGCCGGGGCGGACATCCACCACTCCGATGGGGCTCAAAAGACGGTGACCCACGCCGCTCCTCTAACGCGCGCCGGCGAGGGGGCGGTGGTTTTTGCTGAAACCAAGAAGGCTTTAAACAGCGATGTGCATGGCGCCCCGGCGCTGGTCTTCACGAGGGACGCCGACGCACCGTTGGCGGCCGAGCATTTCCCCGATGCCACAATCGCTGTGAGTGCTTACCCGAAGGCGGCGTTTGCGAGTGTGGCCAGGGCGCTCCATCAGAGTTTACTGTCGATCACACCGGCAGCGCCTGGCGTATCGCCGGAAGCCGATGTGGCCCAGAGTGCCATGATTTCGCCAACCGCCATCATCATGCCAGGCGCGGAGATCGGGGACGAGGTTCGGATTGGTGCTTTTTCGCTTATTGGGCCCGGGGTCGTCCTGGGGGCAGGGACTCAAATTGCCAGCCATTGTTCGGTAAGCCACGCAACATTGGGGGTGCACTGTCATATCCATAGCGGCGCACGCATTGGTGAGCCGGGCTTCGGTTATGTAGATGATGGAACTGGGGCGCAAACAGTACCGCAATTGGGACGGGTCCTGATGGCTGATCATGTGGATATTGGTGCCAACAGCACGGTGGATCGTGGTGCCCTTGAGGACACAATCATTGGGGCAGGGACGAAAATCGACAATCAGGTGCAGGTGGCTCATAATTGTCGTTTGGGCCGCGGTGTCCTGGTGGCGGCGCAGACCGGCGTCTCTGGCTCCTGCATCATCGGTGACGGCGTTTTGATCGGTGGCCAAGCGGGCATGGCCGACCATCTGACCATTGGTGACGGTGCGATCATCAGCGCTAAATCGGGCTTGATGAAAGATGTGCCCCCCGGCGAACGTTGGGGCGGTATTCCCGCCAAGCCAGCGCGGGAGTGGATGAAAGATGTGGCCGCGCTATCAAAATTGACCAAGAAGGGAAAAGCAGAATGAGTGATGGGGAGACGGATTTTCTTCCGCCGATTGATCTTGAGACCTTAAAGCGCCTCCTTCCCCATCGATACCCCATGCTGATGGTGGATCGGATTGTGGACGTGACGCCCGACGCGGGCGCCGTTGGCATTAAAGGGGTGACGATCAACGAACCCTTTTTCCAGGGCCATTTCCCCGAAATGGCGGTGATGCCGGGGGTGCTGATCATTGAGGCGATGGCGCAGACCGCCGCTGCTTATACCGCCTATGCGGATAAAATTGATACTGATGGAAAAATAGTGCTCTTCATGGGGGTCGATAAGGCGAAGTTCCGTCGGCCGGTGATTCCTGGGGATCAGTTGCGCATCCATGTGTCGGTCACCCAGCGCCGTCCGCCTGTGTGGAAGTATGAGGGCAAAGCCATGGTCGACGGGAAAGTCGTGGCAGAGGCCCAGTTCGGCGCGATGCTGACAGAGCCAAAGTAACAATACGAAGGACAAGCTCCATGGCTGTACACCCCACCGCCATTGTCGAAGACGGCGCCAGCATTGATCCGTCAGCAGAGATTGGTGCCTACGCCCATGTGGGCGCAAATGTGACCTTGGGTCCTGGTGTGCGTCTCCACGCCCATACGGTTGTGACGGGGCACACCCATGTGGGAGAGGGGACAGAGGTCTATCCCTTCGCTGTTCTTGGGACATCGCCTCAACATAATGCGTATGAGGGCGAGCCAACGACGCTCCTTATCGGGAAGAATAACCAAATCCGGGAGCATGTCACCATGCATCCAGGCACCGTGCAGGGACGCGGGGAAACCCGGGTGGGGGATAATGGCCTTTTCATGGTGGGGGCCCATGTCGCCCATGATTGTATTATCCATGATAATGTCATTATGGCGAATAATGCCACTCTTGGCGGACACATCGAGATTGGCGAGTTCGTCTTTCTTGGCGGCCTGTCGGCTATCCATCAGTTTTGCCGTATCGGGCCCTACGCTTTTCTTGGTGGCGGCGGTATTCTGACAACGGATATTATCCCCTACGGCTCTGCATTTGGGAACCACGCAAAACTTGAGGGCCTTAACATCGTTGGAATGAAGCGCCGCGGGATGCAGCGGGGTAAAATCCACGCGGTACGATCTGCTTATCGCTTAATGTTCGCGGAGGAGGGCACTCTCAAAGAGCGCCTTGAAGACGCGGCGGCGCGGTTCGGCGACGTGGAGGAGGTGATGACGATTATCGCCTTTATGCAAGTGGATGCCGACCGTCCTCTTTGCCTGCCTGCGCGGTAGTGACATGGTGGCCCAATGGACAAAGGTGGGGATTATCGCGGGTGGCGGCGCATTGCCTCTCCGCCTCATTCAGGCATGCGAGGAAGGCGGAAAAGCTTGGCACCTTATTCGTCTTGAGGGGTATACCGACCACTATTTAGCCGATCTACGGGGGGATGATTGCGGGATTGCTGCGCCGGGCAAAGTGATCTCAATCCTTAAGGAAAATAGCTGCGATGCGGTCGTGATGGCGGGTATTGTTCGTCGCCCTGATTTCTCGCGTCTGCGGCCTGATTGGCGAGGGGTCTCCCTTCTGCCCAAGGTGGTGGCGGCTGCGCGGCAGGGGGATGGCGCACTCTTGAATGTCCTGGTGGAAACATTTGAACGGGAAGGGTTTAACGTTCTGGGGGCGGAGGATGTTGCGTCCCCGCTTAAGGCCCCTTTTGGCCCCCTCGGCGCTTATGCGCCAACAGATGGCGATTTGTGTGACATAAAGAAGGCATCGCAGTTGGTGGAGGCCATCGGCCCTTTTGACGTTGGCCAGGGGGCTGTGGTGCGGAATGGATTCGTTCTCGCGGTCGAGGCCGCGGAGGGTACCGATGCGATGCTGAAACGCTGTGCTGCGTTACCAGATGAGGTCAAAGGGTTCGATCCTGGTGAAGCCACACGGCCGCGGGGCGTGTTGTTGAAACGCCCAAAACCGGACCAAGAACGTCGCGTTGATCTGCCCACCATCGGTGTGGAGACCATTAAGGGGGCTGTCGCTGCGGGGCTAGCTGGTGTCGCTGTCGAGGGGGAGGGCGCTCTTATCATCGACCGGGCGGCTGTGATCGCTGAGGCTGATGCTGCTGGCTTGTTTGTATATGGGGCACGGCGAGAGGACTTATCCGTCTCATGACCAGTTCTCCAATCTTGCTCGCCGCGGTGGAGCCCTCCGCTGATGCCCTTGGTGCCTCGCTCTTAAGAGAATTGCGGCCTTTAGTGCCCGAAGCCCGATTTATTGGTTGTGGTGGACCGTTAATGGCGGCGGAGGGGTTTGAAAGTGCCTTTGACACGAGCGCCTTTTCGGTCATGGGCTTCACAGACGTGGCGAAAGTTCTCCCCGAGGCGTGGCGCCGGGCGCGTGAGGTCGCCTGCATGTGTGCGGAGGAAAAAGTGGGCACAGCCGTATTCGTAGATGGTTGGAGCTTCTCCCGCCTGGCGGCGAAACGCATCCGCAAGCGGGCGCCAGAGACGAAAATCATCAAATTCGCGGCGCCCCAGGTTTGGGCGTCTCGCCCTCAGCGGGTTGACTTTGTCAAAGATCATTTTGACCTGGTGCTGACCCTATTGCCATTTGAGCCGCCTTACTTCGAAAAAGTGGGCGTCCCAGCCGAGTTTGTAGGGAACCCCAATTTCGAACAGGTGGCGAGCGCCCCGCGGTCCGGCCCTTCTTTCCGGGCACGGCATGACCTTGGGGCTGCACCTATCCTTGTGGTCCTGCCGGGCAGTCGGAAAGGGGAGGTAGCGCGGCTGTTGGATTGTTTTGGGGACACGGTGACAACGGTTGCCTCTCGTATCCCAGGTCTTCGTGTCGTTGTGGCGGCGGCGCCGGCTGTTGAGACGCTGGTGCGTGAAGGGGTGGCTGGATGGCCAACTGACCCCCTTATTATTCCGGGGGAAGAGCGCTACGACGCCTATGCGGCCGCTGATGTGAGCCTCGTGGCGTCAGGCACTGCCACCACTGAACTCGCCATGAGCGATACGCCCATGGTGGTGGCATACCGCGTGGACCCGCTCACCGCCTATTGGGCGAAAAAAGTGCTGGTGACGGAATATGTCAGTATCTTGAATGTCGCGGCAGGAGAGGCGGTGATCCCCGAACGCCTGCAGGAGGACTGTACGCCAGAGCAGCTTACCGCTGATATTGTCCGCCTCTTGACCGATGATGAGGCTCGCCGGCAGCAACTCTCCGCCTTCCGACGGCTGTTGCCTGACCTCGTTGGTAGCGGAAACGCTGCCGCCAAGGCAGCCGAGGCGATTGCGCGGGTGCATTGTGGCGCTTAGCGCGCCGGACGATCATATTGGATCAGAGAAAGTCGGCTCACGCTCGAAAAACGAAGACTCTACAGCATCTACCTGATTCGATCAGACAGTCACAGTCTGATGCTGTAGATGGTAGTGTTAACCCTCAAGAGCCAGAAGCGTGTCCAGCACCGTTTCGACTTTCAGTGAGTCTGACCACGAACTTTTAAAAACAAGCTTTTGATCTCTATTCAGAACATAGGCAGCGTTAGGCACAATGCCATACGCTTCCAATGTATCTTCCGTAATGGGGTCCACGGCAACGTCCAATGGCGGCAAGGCAGCAAGTGCTTCTGCATAGGCAAGTTTTTCTTCATCCGTTGTTGTGTCTTGGTAATCCGGATACCCCCATTCGCCAGCATGCTGCTCTCTTGAATAAATGACAAATAGCTTCACATCGTCAGCGCTGTACTTTGCTTGCAGCCGAGCCCACCGCTCTGTTTCCAGGCGAGCAGGCGGGCAAGTGATCGCAACGAACATGAAAGCTACATATTTACCGCGTAAATCTGACAATTTCAGGCGGCCGCCCGACGTTGTCATTAAATCGAAATCCGGAGTCACTTCTCCGGGTTCCGTGCGATCTGCGAAGGTTGGCCAGTCCTTGGAACCCTGCCGCGCTC
>ERZ1740067.841-NODE-841-length-22980-cov-6.300545_pt1 | contig 22980 bp, 23 predicted proteins | sample MGYA00581736_ERZ1740067 | MGnify/ENA primary metagenome ERZ1740067 (study PRJEB43018, sample SAMN04849236) | marine metagenome | isolation source: floating plastic debris | place: Pacific Ocean | collected 2008-08-27 | study: EMG produced TPA metagenomics assembly... | reverse complement strand
AACGCGAAAAACTGCTGGAGCAAAAACCCCGGCACTGGAAAGGCGCATGGGACGGCTCGCTGCGGACCAACTTTGAGTTCCCGCCTAATTTTCGTCCGGCCGACCTGACCGATGACCAGGTGCGCGAAATCAACGCCATGAACCACATCGAAAACGAGATGATCGATGACGCATGCGGGCGGGTCTTTGACCGGATCACTGAGCGCGGCTGGGACGGCCGAACAGACATCTTTTTCACCACGGATCACGGCGAACTGCAGGGCGACTTCGGCCTCATGTTCAAGGGCGCTTTCCACGTGGACGCGCTGATGCGCCTGCCCTTCCTTTGGCGCCCGGCCCCCGACGCCGCCGTGTCGGCAGATGTCCTCGCTGACCCCGTCGCCCATATCGATCTGGCACCGACGTTCTGCAGCATTGCAGGGCTCGACGTGCCGGACTGGATGGAAGGCACGCCCCTGCCAGTGTCTGCGGCAGAAGCAGAAGCGCAGCAACGCGAAAGCGTGTTGACCGGCTGGGACAGTGAGCACCAGAATTCCGATGATCCCGACAAGCGCAAGCTCTCACTGTCCCTGCGCACCATCACAACCAAAGACCATGTGGTGACCGCCTACCTGCCCGGCTCCATCTACGACGGCACCGAAGGTGAGCTCTACGAGCTGGCGACGGACCCACTGCAAAAGATCAACCGCTGGGATGATCCGGCAATGGCCTCTGTGCGCAGCGATTTGCTGGCATCCCTGAAAGACCAATGGCCGGCGGAGCCAGCAGAACGCAGTCCACAGATCGCACCGGCCTGATCCGAATCTCTTGTGAACACTGGTTTGCATGAATCGCCGTTGACTTGATGCTGTCCGCACGGCCTCATGCCGCCCATGCCTGACACCACGCAAGACACACAAATCATACCCTCCCAGCGTCATCTGTTCGACATCCCGGAAGATGTCGCCTACCTCAACTGCGCCTACATGGCCCCAAACCTGAAGGCCGTCACCACCGCTGGCATCGCCGGTGCACAGCTCAAGGCAGCGCCCTGGACGGTCACGGCACCGGATTTTTTCGAGCCTGCGGAGCACGCACGCACTCTCTTTGCGCGGATGATTGGTGCAACAGCTGATGACATCGCCATTGTTCCCTCAGCGTCCTATGCCATTGCCAGCGCCGCCAATAATCTGCCACTGAGCACGGGCGACGAGATCGTCACGCTTGCCGGGCAGTTCCCCTCCAACGTCTATGTCTGGCGGGAAGCAGCAGCACAAGCTGATGCAAGAGTCGTCACAGTGCAGAAACGTCAGGATGGCTGGACCGGGTCGCTGCTTGATGCAATCACGTCCCGGACCGCCATTGTCGCAATTCCTCACTGCCATTGGACCGACGGCGCGCTGGTCGACCTTGACGCGGTAAGAGCCCGTACCCGCGAAGTTGGCGCGGCCTTGGTCATCGATGCCTGCCAGTCCATGGGCGCTCTCCCCTTTGACGTCACCCGCTATGACCCGGATTTCATCGCGGCCCCTTGTTACAAATGGCTGCTCGGACCCTATGCCATGGGCTTCCTCTATGTCGCGCCGCGTCACCATGACGGAACACCACTCGAACAGACATGGACAGCGCGCGAAAAGTCTGAAGATTTTGCACGGCTGGTAAACTACGCGACCGGTTTCCAGCCTGGCGCCCGCCGGTATGACATGGGCGAGCGTGCCCAGTTCCATCTGATGCCCATGGCGACCGCCGCCCTGGAGCAAATTCTGGACTGGGGTGTCAACAACATTGCAGCCACGCTGGCTGAGAAGACCCGTACCCTGATCAGGGAAGCCGCAACGCTCGGCTTTGTCGCCGAACCCGAAAGCCGCCGTGCGGGGCACTATCTCGGTCTGACGCGAGAGGCCCCACTGCCGGAGCACCTGCTTGCCAGCCTTGCCGCCGCCAACGTATTCGTCAGCGTGCGTGGGGCTGCCATTCGCGTCACACCGCACGTCTACACGTCAGACACGGATTTGGAGCGCTTCATGACAGCACTTGAATCCGGGCTCGGGGCGTCACGGTGAGCGCGAAACGCAGCAACACAGCATGGGCACTGCTCGCCCTGCTCACCGCATGTTGGGCCTCTGCCTTTACCTTCACCGCAATGGCACTTGAAGGCATCTCGCCGGAATGGCTCGTCGCCATCAGGCAACTCATCGCCGCCCTCATGCTGCTGCCGCTCGCTCTCGTCCTGGGTCAACTCAAACCCATCCCGCCCACGGCATGGGCCTGGCTGGCATCTCTCGCCATCGTCGGCAACGTCGCGCCCTTTTATGTAATCAGCTGGGGCCAGCAGCACATCGACTCAGGCCTCGCCGCCATCCTGATCACAACCATGCCGCTTATGACTCTTGCTTTGGCCCATGTCTTCGTGCCCGGCGAACGCATGACACCGCGCCGGGTCGCAGGATTTGCCGTTGGTCTCCTCGGCGTTGCCCTCATTGTCGGTCCGGAAGTATTGATGGACATCGGCGTCAGCGAGTTACAAGTGCTGGCTCAACTCGCAGTTCTGGTCGGTGCCATTTTGTTTGCGGCCAACGCGATCATTGCCCGCAACATGCCTGCGATGGATCTGTGGGTGAGGTCGGCTCTCACCAGCAGTCTGGCCTTCGTGATCATCCTGCCCATCGTTCTGGCCACGACACCCCTGCCTGCGCAAATGCCCAGCTGGTCGACCTTGATCGGCATCATCGGAACCGGTGTCTTCGCCAGCGGACTGGCAACAGTCGTGTACTATCGGCTGATCGATGAAGCAGGCCCGACCTTCATGTCGCTCACCAACTATCTGGTCCCACCGGTGGCGCTGATAGCGGGTATCGTGGTCTTGAGCGAGCGCCCCTCACCATGGGCTTTAGTGGGCCTGGGGTTCATTCTTGCCGGTATCGGCATCGCCGAACTCAGATTGAAATCTCGCCCTTGAGGTAGTCTGTACACGGCCCTTCAACGATTACCCGGTCACCTTCCAGCCGCGTCCAGATGGTGCCACCACGTGGCGACATCTGTCGCGCCACCATCTGCTCCTTCTTGAGTTTGCGCGTCCAGATAGGTGTGACATCGCAAAAAGCGGAACCGGTCACATGGTCCTCATTGATGCCGTGGGCAGGAGCAAAGACTCGGTTCACAAAGTCGAACCCGGACCCGTCATCACCAGGAGCCGTGGCAATCACCACCTGGTCACGCGGCGCGGTAAATCGGGCAAGTGGCTCAAATGCCGGCTTCAGCCGGGCAACTTCGGCGGCACTGTCAAATACCGCAATCAGATTGGCCCCACTAAGAACCATCCGCGGCCGGACGCCGAGCATGGCCCCCAGCTCACGCGGCTCCGCCATGGGCTTTGACGGGCGCGCCGGGAAGTCCATCACAAGCCGGCCTGCATCGCCCCGCGACACCGTAAGCGTGCCGGACAGGGTCTCAAAGGATACACCCTGAGCATCAGGCGTCATGTGGTTCAAAATTACATGGGCCGTTGCAAGCGTCGCATGCCCGCACAGCTGTACTTCGACGGTCGGCGTAAACCAGCGCAGCCTGTAGCCGTCATCCTCCGGCACAAAGAAGGCGGTCTCGGCCAGATTGTTTTCAGCAGAAATCGCAAGCATCTGCGCGTCCGTCAGCCATGCATCAAGAGGCACAACCGCAGCCGGGTTTCCCTCAAAAGGTTTTGAAGCAAAGGCATCTATCTGAAAAAGCGTCAACGGCATGAGATGTTCCCGGGCTGGCAACCGGAATTAAGAAGGATCGCGCAACACCCAGCCATGGTCGAGCGGCCCCGCACCTGCGCCGATCTTCGGCGCATGCGTCATAGCCATATGCACATAGTCTCGTGCATCTTCCACCGCATCCACAACATCCCTGCCCTGCGCCAGCAAGGTTGCGATTGCGCTTGCCAGCGTGCAGCCGGTCCCGTGCGTCGCCGCGGTGTTGATACGAGGGCTCGTAAAGGTGCGAATTTCAGTGGGCGTTGCCAGCACATCAACCACCACATCACCGCCCAGATCACCGCCGGTCACCAGAACACAATCCGGCCCCGACGCCAGCAGCGCCCTGGCAGCTTCACGCATGTCGCCCGCTGTCTTCACCGGCTGATCGGCAAGCACGGCAGCTTCATGGATATTCGGTGTTGCGATGAAAGCCAGCGGCAGCAACCGCCCGATCAACGCCGCTTCGGCCTCCTGCTGCAGCAGCCGGTCCCCCGATGTGGCAACCATGACCGGGTCAACGACAAGCGGTGGCACCTCTTCGTGGGCTTCGATGGCATCCGCTACGGCTTCAATGATCTCGGCCGAGTGCAGCATTCCAGTCTTGAACGCGTCCACACCAATGTCAGAAATGACAACATCCATCTGCTGACGCACCAGCTCAGGTCGCAATCCCTCGACGGCATGCACGCCTGTCGTGTCCTGAACGGTAATAGCCGTGACAGCCGTCGTTGCATACCCACCCAGCGCAGTCACGGTCTTGATATCCGCCTGGATACCCGCCCCGCCGCCTGAGTCAGAACCTGCAACAATCAACACGCGGGCCAACTCGGATGGCGTCAGGTCGGTCACGCCGACCGGCTCTCAATAACAGTGCAGATGTCATTCACGACACGCTCAACCAGCGCATTGTCATCACCTTCCGCCATGACGCGGATCAGCGGTTCAGTGCCGGACTTGCGGATAACAAGACGGCCCTGATTGCCAAGCGCCTGGGTGCCGGTCTCGATGGCATCCTTGACCTGGTCATCCTCCAGCGGGGCGCCGTCGCGGAACCGCACATTGCGCAACAACTGCGGCAAGGGATCAAACAGGTGGCAAATCTCGCTCAGCGGTTTTTGCGTCTCAGCCAACACCGCCATGACCTGCAACGCCGCGATGAGCCCGTCACCGGTGGTTGCAAAGTCAGACAGCACAACATGACCAGACTGCTCGCCGCCAAGGTTGAAGCCATTCGCCCGCATATGTTCAACCACATAGCGATCGCCTACCTGGGTCCGGGCCAACGTCATGCCCTTGCCTTCGAGATAGCGCTCAAGCCCAAGATTGCTCATGACCGTAGCAACAATGCCGCCGCCCTGAAGCATCTGCTTGTCAGACCAGGACTGCGCAATGGCTGCCATCACCTGATCGCCATCCACCGTCTCACCGTGCTCATCCACAATGATGACGCGGTCCGCGTCCCCATCAAGCGCAATGCCGATATCCGCACGCAGCTCACGCACCTTGCCAGCCATCATCTCAACGGATGTTGAGCCGCAGCCTTCATTGATGTTGGTGCCGTTGGGCTCAACGCCCACGGTAAACACTTCAGCGCACCGCTCCCACAGAGCAGCAGGTGCAACCATGTAAGCAGCCCCGTTTGCACAGTCGACGACGACCCGAATGCCGTCCAGGCTCAGGTGCCGGGGAAATGTCCGCTTGGCAAATTCGATGTACCGCGCCTGCGCGTCATCAATACGTTTTGCGCGCCCAATGCCCGATGGGGCTGCGAGACCGTCCGACAGCCCATTGTCCATATGGTGTTCGATGGCGTGCTCGACTTCGTCCGAAAGCTTGTACCCATCAGGACCAAACAGCTTGATGCCGTTGTCACCGAAACTGTTATGCGACGCCGAGATCATGACACCGAGATCCGCCCGCAGCGAGCGTGTCAGCATGGCAACAGCGGGCGTCGGCAGCGGACCGAACTGGAACACGTCCATGCCGACGGACGTAAATCCCGCCACCAAGGCGTTTTCTATCATGTACCCTGACAGACGCGTGTCCTTGCCGATCACCACCCGGTGGCGGTGCTCTCCACGCGTAAACACACGTCCGGCCGCCATGCCCACCTTGAGCGCAGTCGAGGCTGTCATGGGTTCAAGATTGGCGCGGCCGCGAATGCCGTCAGTGCCAAAATATTTGCGTGACATAAAATGTTTCCAGCACGGGCCCTTCGGGCCGCATAGATCAGTAAGTGCCGCGCACTATAGACAAAGCGCTTGAGCACAAGGTTAACGATTGTTTTCAGCGTGTTACTGGGTCTGAGGCGTCAAGGCGCCGTCCAGCGCCCCAGTCACAGCCAGCGCATCCCGCAGGGCACCCGGTGCGTGGGTGCGGATATAGCGGGCCCCCGCCTTGGCAGCAAATATCTCAGCCGCCAGCGTCGCAGGCCCGATATCAGCCACATCGCGGCCCGTCATTTTTCGCAGAAAACTCTTTCGGGAGACCGACACGAGCACCGGCAGGTCATACCTTGCCTCAAGCCGGCCAATCTCACGCAGGACTGTCAAAGACACCTCCGGGTCGGTCCCCAGGAAGAACCCCATGCCGGGATCAAGAACACATCGCTCCCGCGCAATTCCCGCAGCCTGCAAGGCAGCCAGCCGCTCATCAAAGAATGTGAAAATGCGGTCCCATATGTCCGCAGCGGCAACATCCTGCCGCTGCGCCCGTCCGCGCCCCTGAACGCCATGCATGATTATGAGTTTGGCGGAGGCGCTTGCCAGCGCCGGATAAATCTCCGAATGCGGAAAGCCCTGAATGTCGTTGAGATAGGGCACACCGTGCCCCAGAGCCCATAGCTGCACGTCCGGCTCAAAACTGTCCACCGATACAGGGATGCCGGCATCAACAAGCTGCGGCAACACCCGCCCCAGACGCGAAATCTCTTCCGCCGCACCAACATCCGCCGAGTCTGGGTGGCTGGACGCAGGACCCAGGTCAATCATGTCCGCACCCTGCGCCATCAGCGCCCGCGCATGAGCGAGTGCCGCGTCCGGATCAAGATATCTCCCGCCATCGGAAAACGAGTCGGCCGTGATGTTGAGAATACCAAGCAGAGTCGGCGAAGCGGGCATCGGGCAGTGTCCAAAAAAGCGAAAGGCCCGGGAGTGTAGACACCCGGGCCTTCCTTACAAAGTTGAAGCTGAGTTATGTGCCTTGCGGTTCAGCACCCGGCGGCACATTGCCGGTGTCGCCTGATGGACGGCGTCCGGCTGACGGAACCGATGACGGTGTGCCCTGCTCAGGCGTGATGTCGTCATCCGTATTGCGTTCAGGCTTCGTGCCTTTGAGCAGCGCCTTGATCTCATCTCCGGACAAGGTTTCGTACTCCAGAAGGCCCTGACCGATGATTTCCAGCTCGTCGCGCTTCTCATTGAGAATACGTGTCGCATCCTCATGACCAGCCTTCACAAGCCGCGCGACTTCCGCGTCAATCTGGCGGGCCGTTTCCTCAGACATGTTCTGGTTGCGCGCAACCGAATGGCCGAGGAACACCTCTTCCTGGTTCTCACCAAAGGCAAGCGGTCCAAGCGTGTCCGACATGCCCCAGCGGGTGACCATGTTCTTCGCAAGCTTGGTAGCCTGCTCGATATCTGATCCGGCACCTGCCGTCACCGCATCATGGCCAAACACAATCTCTTCAGCGACGCGGCCTCCCATCAGGATCGCCATGCGCGACGTCATTTCCTGACGGTTCATGGAGAGCTTGTCGTCTTCGGGCAGCTGCATGACCATACCCAGCGCCCGGCCACGCGGAATAATGGTCGCCTTGTGGATCGGGTCCGTTGAAGGAACATTCAGCGCGACAAGCGCATGACCGCCCTCGTGATAGGCCGTCAGCTTCTTCTCGTCGTCAGACATCACCATCGTGCGCCGTTCGGCCCCCATCATCACCTTGTCCTTGGCGTCCTCAAACTCAGACATGGTAACGAGACGTTTCGCCCGGCGGGCTGCCAGCAAGGCAGCCGCATTGACGAGGTTGGCCAGGTCCGCACCGGAGAAGCCCGGGGTGCCGCGCGCAATCGTGCGCGGATTAACGTCCGGCGCCAGCGGCACCTTGCGCATATGCACTTTAAGAATCTTCTCGCGGCCCACAATGTCCGGGTTCGGAACAACAACCTGGCGGTCGAAGCGGCCGGGGCGCAGCAGCGCCGGATCCAGCACATCAGGACGGTTGGTGGCAGCAATCAGGATGATGCCTTCATTGGCCTCAAAGCCGTCCATCTCCACCAGCAACTGGTTGAGCGTCTGCTCACGTTCGTCATTGCCGCCGCCAAGGCCTGCACCACGGTGCCGGCCCACAGCATCAATTTCATCGATGAAGATGATGCATGGCGCGTTCTTCTTGGCCTGCTCGAACATGTCGCGCACACGGCTCGCACCGACGCCGACGAACATTTCCACAAAGTCAGAACCCGAGATTGTGAAGAACGGCACGTTGGCTTCGCCCGCCACGGCGCGCGCAATCAGTGTCTTACCGGTGCCCGGAGGGCCCACCAGCAGCGCGCCCTTGGGAATACGCCCACCAAGCCGCTGGAACTTCTGCGGGTCCTGAAGAAATTCGACGATTTCCTGCAAGTCATCCTTGGCTTCGTCGACGCCCGCGACGTCATCGAAGGTCACACGGCCATGGCGCTCGGTCAGCAGCTTCGCCTTCGACTTGCCAAAGCCCATGGCCTTGCCGCCGCCGCCCTGCATCTGGCGCATGAAGAAAATCCACACGCCGATCAGCAGCAGCATCGGGAACCAGGAGACCAGCACGCTCAGGAGCGTCGGTGAGTCGGATGAACTCGGACGCGCCGAAATCTGCACACCGCGCTCATAGAGCCGGGCGGTGACGTCAGAGTCGGGTGGCGCATAGGTCGTGAAGGCATTGCCGTCAGAGAATGTGCCGGTAATCTTCTCGCCCTGAATGGTCACACTCGAGACAGTGCCTGACTCAGCCTGCGATAGAAGCTCTGAAAAAGTGATGTCGCTTGATGCACCTTGCTGGGCCGGAGCCTGAAACAGGTTGAAGAGCGCCACCAACAACAGGGCAATGATGGCCCAGAGCGCGAAATTGCGAAAATTGTTCACAGGATTTGGGTCCTTGTCAGCGTGTCAGGTCTGAAAGTGGCCTGAACACGGCAGTTTCCTTGCTGAAAGCCAGCATATTCAAAGATAGGCAGCCAATAAAGGATTACCAGTTCTTAGAGCGGTTCCAAACTGCTTAACAAGAAATAAATTTCAATGCCTTAGCCCTGTTTTTGATGGGGATTCAGACGAAAGCGTGATGGGAGCATCTATAAGCCCTGCGCGCATTGGCCCCACAAAAGCCACCTGATGCGTCAGCGGTTGCTCATCCGCTCCAAATCCAAGTCCCGGCACCTCAAGAAGTCTCTCGTGTGAAAACACGCCGGGCATGCATGCCAACGCCACGGCCGGGACCGCCAACCGGTCCGGACCAAGCGCCTCCACAACCTGCCGTGCATTGTCCTGGCCCAACGCACCGATGTACCTGTCAGCAGCGCTTTCGCGCTCATTGAACAAACCGGAAATCTCAAAGCGATTGTCCCAGAGAACTGAAGACCGCTCCCTCAGCACAACGGAACGCGCTACGGCACGAGCTTCCCGTATCGCCAAGACATAGTCGCGCCGGGGCAAAAACGTCACACCGCCAAGCGTCGCGCCGCCAAAATCAGGCCGACGCAGCTGCTCCAACAGATTTTCCGTTTGATGCAGGCGCGGTGGATAGACGCCACCGCCCACAGCCATCACCAGCTTGGATACAGCCCGAAGCCCGATTTCGGTCGGGACATCCACTAACCGGGCCCGATCAATTTGCGCCCAGCCGCCCACATGAAATGATGTGCAGGCAGCAACATGCGCCCGCGTCCATCCTGCCAGCGCATCTTTGGCTGTTGCCAGCCGGGCAGCTGTTTCCGCGAGTCTTTCAACAGTAAGGCCTTCGGCTTCAAGCAGCGGACGCAACGTCCGCATTCGAACACGGGCATAGCGCGTATCTTTGTTGGAGGGGTCAGTGATGAAGCCTTGGCCTGCCTGTTCCAGATGGTCCAGAAGCCCCGCCCTTGGCGTCGACAGCAGTGGCCGCAGGATTCGAAGTCCGTCGCGCGTCACATCGGCGGTTATGCCTGCAAGGCCATCAACGCCGCTCCCGCGGGCCAGCCGCAGCATCAAGGTTTCAGCCTGATCATCCTGCGTATGCCCCACAAGCAACGCACTAACCCCGTGCGCAGCGCACCACTCGCCCATCAACTTATAGCGGATGTCACGGGCGGCTGCCTGGAGGCTTGCCTCCGGCACAGGCCCATCATGGGTCAAAATCGTATGCGGCACCCCAAGAGACGCCGCCCAAAGACCGACTTGCGCGGCTTCGTCCCGCGCCTCCGGCCGTAGTCCATGGTCAACCGTCAAAGCATACAATTGCCGGCCGGACCGGTGCGCTTCTTCGGCAGCGAGGAGCAACAACGCCATCGAGTCCGGTCCCCCGGACACTGCAACTGCTAGCACGTGTTGCTGAGACAGCTCGAAGGGTTTCAGCAGCTGATCGAAATCAATGTCTGTGTGAGACGTGTCCGCCATGGCGGCTAGACGCACCCGGCGCGGGAACGTTCCTGCTCGGCGCGGGCTTTGACGCTTTGCGGCGCGCCCGGGAAAGTGCGCGGCACTTCAGCCAGGGTAAGACACGCATCCTGCGTCTGGCCCAAGGCCGCAAGTGTGATCCCAAGCTTCAGAAGACTGTCAGGTGCCTTCGGGCTCGACGCGTATGTCTGGTAGCCCGTCAAAAACGCCCGAGCCGCATCCTGATACTGCTCGCGAACATAATAGGTTTCACCCAGCCAGTACTGCGCATTGCCGGCAAGGCTCGTATCGCCATAGCTTTCCAGAAACTGTGAGAAGGCGCTTTCAGCTGCTGAATAGTCTCCCTGACGCAGGAAACTCATCGCGTATTTGTACGCCGCATCCGGCCCGCCTTCAGGCAGTCCAGCGGTTGCAGCTGAGGACAGCTGGCGGGGGGCCGTCAATTGGGGCGCACTGGCTGACACACCACCAAGGCTGCCCACCGTGGCCTGTTGTGCCGCAGACAGGGGTCTTTCATCCGGCACGGGCGCACTACTCGCCAAAGGCGCAGGCGCGCCCGTATTCGCTGTCGGTGCCTGGCCGCCACCGGTCCCTTCAAGATCCCTCAGACGGTAATCCGTGTCAGCCGCAAAATTGTCGATCTTCTGGTTGGCTTGCCGCAACTCGAACTGCAACCGTTCAACCTGCCCCGTCATGTCACGTAATGACGCCTCAATCTGATCGAGACGCAGGGAGATGCGCGCTGCGTCTGTCGGAGCGAGATCTGCCGCAGGGCCGCCCAGCTGCGCGGGAGTGCCGGCGCCACCCTGATAAACATTTCGCTGAACATCCTGAAGGTCCCGCTCAAGACGCAACAGCCGGTCATAAAGCGCCCGCGTGTCGGTCACCGATTGCTGAGCGTGCGCAGGCTCGGGGGCTCCGACGGTCAGCACGGCGGCACCGACAAACAAGGACGGCAGAACAGCAAAGGCAAATTTGAGCTTAGGCATGGCCAGTTCCAATTGAGCCCCAGTATGTCACGACACGTGTCTGGGAACATCTCATGAGGGGCAAATCACTCTACAAGCTTGGCAAAATTGAGGCTCCAGGCCAAAGCCTTAAACGCCGCATCGTCGCCCGGGGCATTCCCAGCTACAGAAACTCAGCAACCCGGGATTATGAATCAGGAGGGGCGCACATCCCTTTGGATGCACGCCCCCCAGCAAAATCATAAACGGGTATGCTCCTTAGGAGCCCGCCCCCTGCGTAACCACCGTCACACCACGGCGGTTCTGCGCCCAGCAGCTCTCATCAGAGCAAAGCGCAACAGGCCGTTCCTTGCCGTAGGAAATTGTCTGCACACGAGACGGCTGAACACCAAGGCTGACCAGATAATCCTTCGCAGAGTTTGCACGGCGTGCACCCAATGCAAGGTTGTATTCACGCGTCCCGCGTTCGTCAGCATGACCTTCAAGCGTCACACGAACAGCCGGGTACTGGTTGAGCCATGCAGCCTGACGCTGCAGCGTCGCACGGGCATCTGCCCGCAGCGATGATTGATCCGTATCGAAGAACACCCGATCACCCACATTGACCACAAGGTCCTGCTGGGTGCCCGGAGTCGGACCAGATGGTGCCGTCGGCTGTGTCGTGGTCTGCACGACCGGTTGATCAGGGTCAGAGCTGCAGGCAACCAGTGCCAGCGCGGCAAATCCCACCAGCGCCATTTTTACGGCGCGCCCTGCAAACCCATAATCTATTGTCCGTGAACGTATCAACGTTGCGGTCATTTCAAAAATCTCCTGCCTTCACGGACCTGATGCGGCCCCCAAAAAATCTGTTGCACCATATAGAACCGCAAACCCAAGAAAACGCCTCAAACACCGGCGCTCCATTCTGCATGCGTCCCAATACTAACAGCCCGCGAAACCAACCCATTGGCTGAGATATGTGCGTCGCAGGCACCTTGACGTTTTCTTGGATCCCCAATTCCGACGTTATCCGCTTAGGCCCTAGCGGATCAAGGGAGACCAGGCCGGGTCTGACCCGAATCCCGGTGTAACCACCTGCCGCTCATTGTACCCGGTCAGGTCAACGGACCACAGGCTGGGGCCGCCCCGGACCCCCGGTGTTTCACGGAAAAACATGAGAACCCTGCCGTTTGGCGCCCATGTTGGGCCTTCATTATGGTAGCCCTCCGTCAAAATCCGCTCGCCGGTTCCGTCAGGACGCATGACGCCAATCAGGAATCGGCCTTTGTATTGTTTGGTAAACGCGATCATGTCACCGCGCGGGGACCAGACCGGTGTGGAATAGCGCCCTTCGCCAAAGCTGATCCGCCGCACATTCGAGCCATTTGAGTTCATGACATAAATCTGCTGCGTACCGCCCCGGTCACTTTCAAAGGCTATCTCACGGCCCGCCGGACCATAAGTGGGTGATGTATCAATTGATGGTGAGCTGGTGAGACGGCGCGTACCGCGGGTCCGCAAGTCCAACTCATAGATATTGGCGTTGCCGCCGCGCTGCAGGCTCATGATGACCTTGTCACCATCCGGCGAGAACCGGGGGGCAAAGGTCATGCCCGGAAACTCGCCCACAACTTCCTGCTGCTGTGTCTCGATATTGAAGAGATACACCCGCGGGCTGCCACCGGCATAAGACAGGTAGGTTATTTCCTGGTTGGTCGGGCTGAATCGCGGCGTCAGCACAAGGGCACCGCCATTCGTCAAAAAGCGCGGGTTGTGCCCATCCTGATCCATCAGCGCCAGCCGCTTGACCCGTTGGCCTTTGTTGCCGGTCTCCGACACAAACACCACGCGGGTATCAAAATAGCCCGTCTCGCCCGTCAGCCGCTCATAGATGGCATCTGAAATGATGTGAGACACCCGCCGCCAGTTGTCCGGCTTGGTGAAATACTGCAGCCCGATGAGTTGCTCCTCGCCGAACACGTCCCAGAGGCGGAACTCCACCCGCAAGCGCCCATCCGCCTCCTGTGTGACCGATCCGGTCAGCAGCGCTTGGGCATCAATGATGCGCCAGTCGCCAAAGCGCGGCGCGCTGTTGGGGTCAGTGATCTTCTGAATGAAGGCCGCTTCGCTCAGCGGACGGAACAATCCGGACCGCTCCAGATTGCTGCGAATGACACCGGCCATCTGGTCGCCGGTCTGTGTGGCTGCGTCATCGCTGCCCACAAAGTCTGTCACCGCAAGCGGCAGCGGCTCGATGGTCCCCTGCGTGATGTCGATGCGCAGTTGCGCAAGAGCCGCCCCCGGCATCACCAGCACCGCCACTGCCATGAGTGGTGCCATGAGCAGAGCAAGCCGTGTCAGATGTCCCGCCAGAATTTGCCTGTACCCACGCATTCCCAAAGCCTCTCCTAGCCTGCCAACCCGTTAACGACCAAACATCTGGCTGGGATCAAAGTTCAACTCGATCTCTCGCCAGGATGCGTACTTCTCCACCGGCAACCGATAGGGTGCACACCGACGCACTGCCCGCAAGGCCGCTTCCTGTGCCGCCTGCTGATAAGGCGACAACACAAAATTGCTGCCCTTGACCTGTGGCGCGCGTGACAATGACCCGTCCCGGTTCAGCCAGATCATCATGGTGACCCGCAAATCCGCCGCATTTGTGGCACCAACCGGCGGTGACCAGCAGGCGCTGATCTGCTGCCGCATGAAATCCAGTTCAGAAATTGTAAGCGACGTTTGAGCACCAATGCGTGACTGTTGGGGCACAGTTTGCGTTGGCGCGGGCTGTGCCGGGGCGGGCTGGCGCTCGTCTGGCAGCTTGTCCAGCAAGGCAGCAATCCGGCCCGCATCAAACGACGGCTCCTGCTGCACCGGTCGTTTCGGAGGCGTCGGGCGCAGTTTTGGTGCCGGTGGCTGCGGTGGGGCCACATTCACCGTTTCCTGAGGTTCAGGCTCGGGCTCAGGGTCCGGCGTTGGGGCCGGTTCCGGCTCGGGCGCAGGTGGCGGCGGCGTGGGCTCTGCCGTTGGGGGTGGCGGCGCCGGCTGTGTTGGCTCCGCTTGTGGTTGTGGTTCCTGCTTATGCGCTTCCTGCGGTTCGGGCTCGGGCTCAGGGTCCGGCGGCGCAGGCTCTGCTTCTGGCTCGGGCGCACGGGTGATACGCGTGAACTCGTCGATCTCGAAAATCTCGACAGGGATCGGCGTTGCAATCTCGACCGGCTCAAGTTTCGGCGCGGGCAGACCCACCACTGCAATCGTAATGATTGCAACGTGCAACAGGACGGAGAGGGGAACACCGCCGCGCATGCTTGATCGTTATCCTTCGTCGGCGGTGTCAGGGCCGCCCTGCTCGGTCACCATGCCGATCCGCCGGAACCCGGCCGATGACAAGGTTCCCATGACATTCATGATCGTGCCGTAGTCAACCGAGCGGTCACCGCGCACATAGACGCGCTCATCATATCCACCTTCGGCAATCGCCAGCAGACGGGCAGACAATTCAGGCAGTTCGACAATTGTCTCCTGCAGATAGACCTCGCCGTCTGCATTGACGGTCACCGTCAAAGGTTCATCATCTTCCTGAAGCGGCTGCGAACTTGTTTCCGGCAAATCGATGGGCACGCCCACCGTCAACAACGGTGCCGCCACCATGAAGACAATCAGCAGTACCAGCATCACATCCACAAAGGGTGTGACGTTGATTTCGCTCATCGGCGCGCGGGGACGGCGGCTACGGCGACGCCCGCCCCCATTCGACCCGCCATTCGGCATGAGTCCACCCGCCATGATCAGTGACCCTCGCGGGTTTCGTCGATCTGCCGCGACAGGATCGCAGAAAACTCATCCGCAAATCCGTCAAGCCGCGTCGCATAGCGGTTCAGGCCGGTAGAAAAAGCATTATACGCAATCACCGCCGGAATGGCGGCCAACAGGCCAAGCCCTGTCGCGAACAGCGCCTCGGCAATGCCCGGCGCCACAACCGCCAGATTGGTGTCACGCGACACGGCAATCGCCTGGAACGAGTTCATGATGCCCCAGACCGTCCCGAACAGCCCGATGAACGGTGCTGTCGCGCCCACGGTTGCGAGAAACAAAAGGCCGCGCTCAAGCCGCGCCGTTTCACGGGCGATCGAGACCGTCATCACACGGTCGATCCGCTCCTGCAGACCATGAATGGCCTTGGTGCCGATTTCTGCCGACCGGCGCCACTCTCGCATCGCCGCGACAAAGAGCGTCGACATGGGGTGATCAGGCCGGTGGCCCATATTCTGATAAATGTCTTCAAGCGACTGGCCGGACCAGAACACCTGCTCGAACTTTTCCGCCTTCTTGTTGACGGAGCGAAGCCGACCCCACTTTTCAAAGATGATCGCCCAGCTCCAGATCGACGCTGCGAACAGACCGACCATGACCGCTTTCACCACAATGTCGGCGCGCAGGAACAGGCTGAAAAGAGAAAAGTCGGTTTCGGCAACCTGCGCTGCCGCGTTGATGATATCCGGCTCCATCGTCGAAACTTCCTACGTCTTGTCTAAGCGCTTCGGCGAAAGCGGCACATCAACCCAATCTTCGAGACAACGGCAATGCCGTCCATCCCGCCTTGTCCTGTGTTTTTGTGTCGAAACTGCGGCGCGAAAGGGCCGCGAAGAGAGCCGAAATCTGAGGTGAAGTCCAAAAGGTTCAAGCAACATAAGGGGCAAGCGCCTCGCGCACAAATGCCGGAATTCTGCGGGCCCGGCCCGTACCGTCCAGCACCGCGATCTCAACATCGGCCTCAAACAGCTGGATCTCACCCCGCCAGACCGTTTGGGCGGCCCGAATGCGCGCCCCGCGCACCTCAGTGAACCGGGTTCGCACCTCCAGCGCATCATCCAGACGCGCCGGCGCAATGAAGCGGATGGTCATCTGCCGAACCGCAAAGGCCGTGGAATCTTCCGCATCCATCATGGTGCGATGGTCCAGCCCCGCGCAGCGCAGCACATCCGTCCGGCCGCGCTCCACAAAGCGAAGATAATTGGCGTGATAGACAATGCCAGAGGCATCTGTGTCTTCGTAGTAGACCCGCACAGGCATGACGTGATGCCCGTCAGCGGTCAGAGTACCCGCCGGTCCGAGTTGGTCACTCACGCCCCACCCCCACAAAACACCGCCACCCTCCGGCTTGACCGGGGGGTCTAGCAACAGACACCACCGCCAGTGACATGGGTTGTCCGGTCAAGCCGGACAATGGCGAGAGGGGACTAGGATTCGTCATCAAACAATCGTGTCTGAACACCCTCGAAGGTCGCAGGGATAGTGAGGCCAAGATGCTCAAAGGCAGCGCCGGTCAGCAAGCGCCCCCGCGGCGTCCGCTGCACAAAGCCCTGCTGGATCAGATAGGGTTCGATCAGTTCCTCAATTGCGTCACGCGCCTCTGACAAGGCGGCGGCAATGGTCTCGACACCCACCGGTCCGCCCCCAAACTTGAGCGCCACGGTGCGCAGATAACGATGATCGAGGCTGTCCAGCCCGCGATTATCCACCTCCAGCCGGTTGAGCGCCTTGTCGGCCACACCGGCATCGATCTCAGGCACGCCGCCGACAGACGCAAAATCCCGGACCCGGCGCAACAGCCGCCCGGCCACGCGCGGCGTCCCCCGCGACCGGCGGGCAATCTCCATCGCACCTTCAGACGTCAGCGGCGCATCCAGAATGGTCGCCGCCCGGCTGACGATCTTCTCAAGCTCTTCGTTGGTGTAAAACTCAAGCCGCACCGGAATACCGAACCGGTCCCGTAAAGGCGTGGTCAGTAACCCGGCCCGTGTCGTCGCGCCGACCAGCGTGAAGGGCGCCAGGTCAATCTTCACAGACCGCGCCGCCGGCCCTTCGCCAATGATGAGATCCAGTTCAAAGTCTTCCATCGCCGGATAGAGAATTTCTTCCACCGCCGGGGACAATCGATGGATTTCATCAATGAACAGCACATCACGCGGTTCAAGATTGGTCAGCAACGCCGCAAGGTCTCCAGCCTTGGCAATCACCGGGCCCGATGTGGACCGAAAATTCACCCCAAGCTCGCGCGACACGATCTGCGCCATGGTCGTCTTGCCAAGCCCTGGCGGCCCTGACAACAGCACATGGTCCATCGCCTCATTGCGCGACCGTGCCGCCTGAATGAACACACTCAGATTTTCCTTGGCGCGCGCCTGCCCGACAAAGGCATCAAGAGCCGTAGGCCGGATGCCCTGCTCGGAGCCATCTTCAGCGCTGAAATCAGCATGGACGACGCGATCCGTCATGACGCCAGTTCCTTGAGCCCGACCCGAATAAGCTGTTCTGCTCCCGGCACATCATCGCCCGCTTTGGTAATGGCCCGCGACACGGCCTGCGCAGCCTGCGCCTGAGCATAGCCCAGATTGACCAGCGCAGAGATGGCGTCGGCTTCCGCGCTGTGGGCAGGTACATCAGCAACATTCTTGCCCGGCGCTGGCTCCTTGCCGGCCACGGCAAGAGACGCAGGCACCTTGTCTTTCAACTCCGCAATAATGCGCTCCCCCACCTTGGGGCCAACGCCCTGTGCGGTTGCAATCGATTTGGCGTCCTTGAAGGCAATAGCCCGGGCCAGAGACTGCGGGTCCAGCACCGACAGAATGGCAAGCGCCGCCTTCGCACCCACCCGTTGCACACTGAGCAACAGCCGAAACCATTCACGTTCCGCTTCTGTTGAAAAGCCGAATAGCCGCAACTGGTCTTCACGCACATAGGTTTCGATATGCAGGACGGCAGCATCGCCAGGCCCACCGATCTGCCGCAACGTCGTCGCCGAACAGGATGCGTGATAGCAGACGCCGTTCACATCAATCAGCGCCCAGTCGAGGCCCGTTTCGTCCACAAAGCCCTTGAGCTTGCCGATCATGCCTTGCCCCCCACGGCAGCAGCAACACGGGCTGCACCGGCAGAGCCATGCGCATGGGTGATCGCCACCGCCAGTGCATCAACAGAATGCTCCGAATGCGGATCACATGTCGGCAGCAGCATCGTCACCATCGCCATCATCTGGCGCTTGTCGGCATGGCCTGCACCCACAACAGATTTCTTGATATGATTTGGGGCGTATTCGGCGACACCAAGCCCTGCCTGTGCCGCCGCAAGAATAGCGACGCCGCGCGCCTGACCCAGCTTCAGGGTCGCCTGCCCGTCCTTGCTCACAAACACGCTTTCAATCGCAGCCTCATCGGGGCCATGCGCCTCAATGATGGCGCGAATGCCGTCGTGCAACATCGCCAGCCGGTCTGACAACGCATCCTTTGCTTTGGATTTCACGGTCCCATTGGCCACATGCACCAGCCGCGAGCCGGCGACATCCACAATACCCCAGCCGGTTGCCGTGAGGCCCGGATCAAGCCCCAGCAACCGCCGGGCTCCCGATTTTCGCCGAGGATGGGAAGTGAGTGTCATTCTGCGTGCCCCGCCATCGCAAGCCGGGCAAAGCCCTCAAAGTGGGCCGCGTTAGCTCGTCAGGCTCTCAAGAACCGAATCGGATAATTCGAAGTTCGCATAGGTTTGCTGAACATCATCATTGTCGTCCAGCGCATCCAGCAGTTTCAGCAGGGTCGCTGCCGCGTCGCCATCCACTTCGATCGAGTTCTGTGGCTTCCAAACAAGCGCGGATTTGCGCGGCTCGCCCAGCTTTTCTTCCATCGCGGTCGACACCTCATTGAGGCTGTCTGCCGCCGTAATGATTTCATGTCCGTCCTCATCAGACGTCACGTCCTCAGCTCCGGCCTCAATAGCAGCATCGAACATGGCATCCGCATCGGTCACATCAGCCGGGTATTCAATACGCCCCACCTGATTAAACATGAAGGAGACCGAGCCCGTTTCGCCCAGATTGCCGCCATTCTTGGAGAAGGCCGCCCGAATTTCACTGGCAGAGCGGTTGCGGTTGTCCGTTAGAGCTTCAACAATCACGCCGATACCACCAGGCCCGAAGCCCTCGTAACGGACATTCTCAAAATTGTCCTCGTCGCCTGCCTGGCTTTTCTTGATGGCACGGTCGATGTTGTCCTTGGGCATGTTTTCCGCCCGCGCCGCCTGAATGGCACCGCGCAGCCGCGGGTTCATTGCCGGGTCCGGCATGCCGAGCTTGGCGGCAACCGTAATTTCGCGCGCCAGCTTGGCAAAGATCTTGGACCGTTTTGCGTCCTGTGCACCCTTGCGGTGCATGATGTTCTTGAATTGTGAATGGCCAGCCATAGGCTCACGCGCTCCGGTTTGTCGTCTGAGTTCTTCGATTTGAACGCTTTATAGAGAATTGAAGCCGGTCAAGGCTACCCGCCAGACGGCCACCCTATCCCCTAGCCGGCCATGGACTGCTTCAACCGGCCACCGACACGGATCGGCTCCACCCGCTCCGCAAGCCCGGTGGCATCGTTCGTCTCCACAAAAACACCGCAGACCGTGGCGTCCCCATCCGCCGGCGCGAAACGCCCACCGGGAATCTTTCGGGTAAACCGGTTGAGCGGCTCTTCCTTGTCCATGCCGATCACACTGTCATAGTCGCCGCACATGCCCGCATCCGTCTGATAGGCCGTGCCGCCAGGCAATACCTGCGCGTCGGCCGTAGGCACATGGCTGTGCGTTCCCACCACCAATGAGGCTTTGCCGTCGCAGAAATGCCCCATGGCCATTTTCTCCGACGTGGCTTCCGCATGCATGTCGACAATGACGGCGTCCGCCACATCGCCCATGGGAGCCGCGCTTAGTTCCTTTTCAACCGTCGCAAACGGATCATCCAGCGGTTCCATGAAGACACGGCCGAGCACATTCACCAGCAGCACCCGCCGACCGCCTCGTGCCTCAAAGAGCCCAGCACCCCGCCCAGGCGTTCCGGCTGGATAGTTGGCAGGCCGCAGCAGGCGCTCTTCGCGCTCGATGAACACAAGCGCCTCGCGCTGGTCCCAGGAGTGATTGCCGCCGGAGATCACATCTGCACCAGCATCCAGCAGTTCGGTGGTGATCTTCTCGGTGATGCCGAAGCCACCAGCAGAGTTTTCCCCGTTCACCACCACAAAATCGAGGTCGAGGTCAGACCGCAGCCCCGGCAGGGCCGCAACCACTGCATCCCGGCCCGACCGGCCCACCACATCACCCAAAAACAAAAGCCGCATAAGGCTATTCCTGCTACGGACCAATCAGGCAGTACGAACAACGCGCCGCTCGGTCACAATAAAATCCATCACCGCATCATGCGGCTCGCGATCCAGATGACCGCCAAAAGTCGAGTCGTACGTTATGCCAACGGCACGCGGCTGCCAGCCTGCCCGCAAGCGCTCAAGCGTCCGGTCATAAAACCCGCCGCCATAGCCAAGCCGCACTCCTGACCGGTCAAACCACAGTCCGGGCACCAGCAGCAAGGTCGGCGTCACCAAAGGTGCGGCCAGACTGGGAGCAGGAATACCATACCCCCCAGCCACCAGCGGTTCCCCGGGTCGCCAGCTTCTGAACGCAAGCGGCTGATCTTTGCCCACAACCACCGGGAGCGCCAGCCGGTGCCCAAGCGCCTGCAACGCCAGCATGGCATGTCGTGGATCGGCTTCGCCGCGCACCGGCCAGTATCCCGCCACCGTTTCCTGCGTCCGAAGCGGCAAACCCTCCACGGTCTGCCTGGCGATCAGCTCAGCCTCCCGGCCCGCCAGCCGTCGCGCCGCATCCTGACGGACCAGTCCCGCCACCTCGCGTAGCTGCGGCTTTGAAAGCCCGTCAAATGGAGTGGAGGTCATGGAGTGGGGTCAGTCTGAATTTGAAAATAGAGTGGAGCCGCCTTGGCCGCTGGAGCAGAAATCCCCGGGAACCTACAGATGTAGGTGGGCGCCGTGATGCGAGGGCCCTCGAGCCCAAGCAGGGACAGCTCCCTAGGAGACCGTAAGGCCCCGAGCAATGTGGCTCCTGGCGCACCAGGCAGCCCCACTCTTGTAAGGGTAACAGCTAGGACGCCTCAAGCCGCCCGGCAATGTCTTCCAACCGCTTGGCGGCGGCTTCCAGAACCTCAGCGACCTGATTCTCAGCATCCTGGCTTTTGCTAGCAGCTCCCGCACGGGCGTCCTTGAGCGCAGCGACTTCATCCTTAAGCGATTTCACTTCACCCAGGGCCTCGGACAATTCGTCGGCAACCAGAAGCCCCGCCATCAACATCAACCTCTGGTCACCAACCTGCCCTACACCCTGGGACAGATTGGTCACATGCTTGTCGAGATAGGCAGCAAGGCCCTCGAGGTGCTCTTCCTCACCTTCATCACAAGCAAGAGTATAGCTGCGGCCATTAATTTTGACGGTTACCTGTGGCATATCCGGGCCCTAATCCTGGGGCTCAAGCACGGCTTTGATGCCGGCAATCGCCTCATCAAGTCGACCCGACACGTCGCCCGCCGTTTCATCCAGCTGGCGCGCCTTGGCCTTCATCTGATCCAGTTCATCCGCCAGCCTCGACCGGTCTTCACGCAACGCGACCAGTTCCCGTTCGGCGGAAGACGCAGACTGCGCCTTGATGCCACGCCGGCTGATACCCGCTTCCAGCTGGGCCAGTGCGGAAGAAAACCGCTCCATGTCTGCATCAAGCTTACTCATACTGAAAGAAGGGTCCTGTCCAAATAATCAGGTTTCATTGGGGTGTTTCGCCAAAAATTGCCGCGACCATTATGCAACAGGTCGGTGACATAACGTATTCATCGCCCCATGCACCGGTCAACGGCGCAAAAATCGGTGAAACACACCTGCAATGAGGTGCCACGGGCATGTTGACGTTGCAAGGGCACCTCGTCATTCTCCCGGCCCAATTCGCCCCCCAAATGAGGGGCACAGCTTTTTCGGCACACGCCGGCAAGAATCGGATCACAATGCGTTCCTCAGGCGGCATAAGACCGCGATGGGGAATTTTTGAGGCAACCGCAGCTTTGCTTTTCAACAGGGGCAGGCGCGGACCAAGGGCAACCAGCAAATGACATCAGCAAACAGTGCCGTCGCATCTGCAACTGCGGACATTCCGGTATCCAGTTCCAACTCGCCTGAGCACGATATAATGGCGAATGCCATCCGGGCTTTGTCCATGGATGCGGTGGAGCAGGCAAAGTCCGGGCACCCCGGCATGCCCATGGGGATGGCGGACGTCGCCACCGTGCTGTTCACAAAGTTCATGAAGTTCTGTGCCCAGGATCCCAACTGGCCGGACCGCGACCGCTTTGTCCTCTCCGCCGGTCACGGCTCCATGCTTCAGTATTCGCTGTTGCATCTCCTCGGCTTCGAGGACATGACCATCGACCAGATCAAGAATTTCCGTCAGATGGGCTCGCTCACTCCCGGCCACCCGGAAGTTGATCACACCCCCGGCGTTGAAATGACGACTGGTCCGCTCGGACAGGGCATCTCCACATCTGTCGGCATGGCGCTGGCGGAACGCATGCTCAACGCCCGCTTCGGAGATGATCTGGTTGACCACCACACCTATGTCATCGCCTCTGACGGTGACCTGATGGAAGGGATCAGCCACGAAGCCATTTCGCTGGCTGGTCACCTCAAGCTGTCCCGCCTCATCGTCCTGTTTGACGACAATGGCATCACCATCGACGGCTCCCTCGATCTGTCGGAATCCGGCGATCAGATTGCCCGCTTCGACGCAGCTGGGTGGGACACCATTCGCATTGATGGCCATG
>ERZ1740067.840-NODE-840-length-22982-cov-11.090897_pt1 | contig 22982 bp, 20 predicted proteins | sample MGYA00581736_ERZ1740067 | MGnify/ENA primary metagenome ERZ1740067 (study PRJEB43018, sample SAMN04849236) | marine metagenome | isolation source: floating plastic debris | place: Pacific Ocean | collected 2008-08-27 | study: EMG produced TPA metagenomics... | reverse complement strand
ACACCCTGCTTAACAAAACACCTGCGATCAACAAAGCACAAACACATAAAAGAACAACCGTAAAAACCACAGATCTATCTCTTCTAGGTGTTCTGATTGCCTTTGGCTTTTTGACAGCAGGGTTCGGCAAAGCGCTCAACTGGATAGACCTCAACCTGACGACCAGCGGATTTCTCAGCTGGTTTTATAGTGGCTATTTCAATCATGGGCGCGATCGCCTCCTAGCTCCCCTCGTCCTAAAAATTAGCGAACCCCTCGTGTGGGAACTGATTGACACCCTAGCCGTAGTTTTTGAGCTAGGGGCGCTGTTAGCAATTTTGTCGCGGCAGCGGTGGTACGCTTGGCTCACCACCGCTTGCATCTTTCACCTAGCAAACTGCCTTCTCCTCAATATCGACTTCGAGATGAATGCCATTGTCTATCTGGCATTTGTACCTTGGGCTCAGCTGCCGATAGTGAAGAGTGCCTTCTCTCAGACCAAGCGATTCAAGTGGCCGCTAGCGAGACTAGCTGCATTTGGAACAGTCGCCTTCATTGTGCGGCAGCAGCTCACCTACACCAAGCTGCCACTGCTAGAAGCCATTGGCATTCAAGACAAACTAATCGTCAGCTGCGGCATCTGGGTCAGCGCACTCTTTATCTTCTTGTTCAGCTTCAGGGTCTTCATTATCAGGCCGGCTCAGCCTACCACCTGCCAACCAGTCTGCCAGCCACAGCTAGTGAGCCAAAACAACAAACGATAAAATCTACGGTAAGGCCGAATCTTCGTTATTCTATATATGGTGCGCCACATACAACGTGCACCACACACGCCAGCTGCTATCGATATCTATCCTACTTATGCAAACCACTACCCGACCCACTACATATCCTCAGGTATGGGACAACAGTCAATTTTTTAGCGGCACCGATGACCCGCAAATTGCGATCACTGTAGAAGACATCAAAGCAACGATTATCACACTTGCTAACGGCTGCGAACCCTTTACTATTCTCGCTGAAGTTGCCGACACCATCAGCCCAGACGACTACGCCGACCTCACCGACAAAATTAACACCCTCTACAGACAGCGCCGCGCCCTCTCCAAGCACATGGGCAACCTTAGTACTTTTATCTACACCGCGCTCAGCACCGACACTCAAGATCCCCACGCCAACACGTGGATGCCCATTCTCCAAAAGCTAAGCGCCGACCTAGAGCAAGCGTTGACACCGCTGGATATTTTTCTGTTGCGAGCGAGCGAACAATTTATCACCCATCTCTTTGCCAATCCGGCAATGATCGACACCGCCTTCCTAATTCACCACGAGCGTCAGCTGCAAGACCAGCTGCTCAGCGTCAGTGAAGAACAGCTGATCACAGCACTGTCTACCAGTGGGCTACACACCTGGGGAAACCTCTACAGCGAGCTAGCAGGTACCCTCAAAACCACTATCCAAGGTGAAGAGATGGGCCTAGCCAAAGCCGCCAATCTACTCAGCCATCCTGAGTCCGGCACCCGTAAAGCCGCTTGGCTCGGCATTCGCACCGCCTGGGCCACCCAGCAAACTGCCGTTGCCACTGGGCTCAATGCCATCAACGGATGGAGACTCGAAGAAACCGAGAAAAGGGCCAGCACTCGCAGACTTCACTACCTAGACGAAAGCTGCCACACCAGCCGCATTAGCCGCGCCACGCTAGACGCCATGATAGAAACCACCTATCAGCAGCGCAACATTGGTCACAGGGCACTGAATGCCATGGCAAAAGCGATTGGGCAAACGCAGGCACACCCTTGGGATGTGATGGCACCCGCACCCGCAGGCGACGAGAGTGAGCACATCTCTTTTGAAGAGGCGATCGCGATCATTGCCAACGCTTTCAGCCAGCTCACCCCTGAAATGGGAGACTTTGCCACCATGATGGCCAAAAAGGGCTGGATCGATGGCGCACCGACGCCAAACCGAGCCACAGGAGCCTACTGCTCCGGCTTTGCCAACCCTCGAGAGCCCCGCATTTTCATGACCTACGAAGGCACCATGACAAACGTGCTGACGTTGGCGCACGAGCTAGGGCACGCCTGGCACAACTGGGTAATGCGTGACCTACCTCGCCTTCAGTGCCGCTACCCGATGACCCTCGCCGAAACCGCTAGCATCTTCGCCGAAACCCTCGTCCGCGAAGCCCTCATGGAAAAAGCCAGCACCCCGGCCCAAAAGCTCGAAATCGCCTGGCAAGAAGCCCAAAGCGCCGCTATCTTTTTGTTGAATATCCCCGCACGCTTCGAGTTTGAAAAGCGTCTGGTAGAAGCGAGAAAAGTGGGAACCGTTCGCCCGGCAATCATGTGTAAGATGATGAACAACAGCTGGAAAATGTGGTTTGAAGATAGTCTCAGCGAATACGACGATCTTTTCTGGGCTAGCAAACTTCACTTCTCCATCTCCGAACTCGGCTTTTACAACTACCCTTACCTGTTCGGCTATCTCTTCAGCCTTGGTATCTACGCTCAGCAGCCCACAGAGCGCAGCTCAGAAAACATAGAAGCATTCAACAAACGCTACACAGATTTGCTGCGTGACACCGGCACAATGACCGCTGAAGATTTGGTACAACACCATTTGAACAAAGACCTTAGCCAGGCTCAGTTCTGGCAAGACAGTCTCACGATTGTCGACAAATCGGTTGCTCAATTTGAGCAGTTGGTCGACTCTGTTCAATCCTCTAGGTAAGGTGTTAGCGAACCGCAGAAGATTATCGGCATTCTAGCAGCGATTATCGCTCAAACACACTGGTTTATAAAAGCAGGATATGCTTCGCTTTTGGGAGCCGAAGCTTGGCTATACTAGAATTACCGACTAACGCAAACAGTAGGATATTGCCGAGATGTCATGGCCCGAACCTTAACTCGTTGGAAAGTTGAAGATTACCACCGTATGATTGCCAACGGTTTATTAGCCGGGCGTTCTGTAGAACTCATCGATGGACAAATAGTAGATATGGCTCCAGAGCTGCCGATTCACAGAGCAACCTATCGACGTGGCTCAAAGTATCTAGAGAAGCTACTCGGAAGTCGTGCTGTTGTATTTTCTGCCGCGCCGATCACTTTACCCTCAGATGGAGAACCCGAACCAGATATCTCCATCGTGAAGGCTCCCGAATCGCAATACGACCAAAGACATCCTAGCCCCAACGATGTCTACTGGCTCATTGAAGTATCAAACTCCACGCTTGCTTTCGACCTAAGTACCAAGGCGGAAACGTATGCAAAAGACGGCATTCAAGACTACTGGGTAATCGATGTGAAAGGGAAGCAGCTCTGGGTTCATAGAGTTCCTAATAATGGTAAATATGAAGCCGTATCGCAATTGAGAACTGGGATCATAAAACCGCTTAGTATGCCTGATATATCTGTTGAAATAAACAGGCTGTTTTGAGAATCTCGTTTCTTCTATCCAAAGCGCAGCGTAGTAAAGACGAATCGAGTAACAAAAACATCGCAGCGGCCACAACAGCCGTTAGCCCTGTACGACCTCCTTCGGCCACACCTGCTGCTGACTCGGCAAACGTAGTGACTGTGGATGTGCCCATGATTGCGCCCGCTGTAGTGGCGATCGCATCTGCAGAAAGTGCCTGATTCGCCCGAGGCAGCTCTCCATCTTCACCGATATACCCGGCCTGCGTGCCCACACCCATCAGCGTGCCAATCGTGTCAAACATATCAACAAACAAAAACACCAGCAAAATCGCCAGAAAATCAACAATGTTACTGCCGTTGATACCGCCTAGCCCTACAAACGACTGACCGAATAGATGAGAAGGAAACGCAGGAATTGCAGCAATACCTGTTGGCGCTGGAGCTACCCCCAAAACCCAGCCTAAAATTGCGGTCCCACCAATCCCCCATAGCAAGGCCCCAAGCACCCGCCGCACTATAAACAGAGAAGAAATGAGGATACCAAATGTAGCCAGCAACGTAGCCGGTTCGCGAAAGCTACCGAATGCTGTCTTGGTCACATGGTTAGCTACAATCAGCCCAGCGCCGCCAATCGCCGTATCACCGCTCAGCCCGATATACGCTATATCGGTCGAACTCGAAGTATTGTGCGATCGCACCCTGTCACTCAGACTGCGGCGGTGGCGGCTACAAGGATGGAGGTTGAAGGTCTAGGTTAGTTTGCGGCATAGCTCAAAGACATCGCTTAAAAACACAGCTCAAGAACATCAAGCTACACCACAATCGGAACGCAGGATTGTACAAAATGATACGAAGCTTGCTCCTACTGTTCTTTACTCCAAAACGCTTTAAACCTTGCAGCCGTTTCTTCCGGCTTTCCCGCAGACGGAAACAACAATACGCTCTTCACAGCTGGATTATTTGCTAAGCTCTCTAACCGTGAAAACTGGATGTCTGAAATCGCAATCCCCGCATGCTGCTGCACGTAGTCCATTTCTACTTCAAAGTTGTTGTCGTTATACACCTGAATAAACGCTCGGTCTACCTGCCAGTTCGCCCAGTCTGCATCGAAGTAGCGCTTACCCCAGTAAGGATTGTGATGGCACACATCAAAGCTCACCGCCGGGTTTGCCTTCTCCACCGCTGCACGCATATCGAGCATAAATTGAGTCAGCTGCGGCGTTCTATCTTCGCTGCCCGGCAGCTCATCGTGATAGCCCACATAGTCATCCCACTGCACCGCATCGATCGTTGGATACCGGGTCACAAACTCAGCCGAAATCTCGTTAAAGTACTTCGCCACCTCTGGCTTCTCCACATCCAGAATATAATGATCCACCCTCGGATACGTCTTATCTATACCAGGTACAAACCATCCTTTTGCTTGAGCCAGCTCAAAAATGGGACTGTTTTTATCTAGCTTAATGCCCTTCTCAAAGTACGCATGAATTTGCATTCCCTGCTTGTCGGCTTCGTCGAGCATCCAGTCTAGCCACTCGTCTTGAAACAGGTTTGGGCAGCTGTTGTAGCCGAGTGTGGTCTGCATTACCTCGCTTCTGTACATAGTACAGCCATTGCCCCACACGCCGTGGAGAATAGTGTTGAAGCCGTGAGCCTTGTAATAGCGGACGCGATCGCGTATCACCTTTTCACTGGCATTGTTCGTTACCTGATACCGGCTCAAATAAATCCCACGAATCTCCTTAGCTTTCCAAGCAGGCGGCAGCGTAGGCGCAGCAGCTACTGGTGTCGCCACTGCTGTTGTGGGTTCAGGCGCTTCTACCACTGGCGGCGGTGGCGGCGGTGGCGTCACCGCATCAGCGCCCTCTACAGCCGCTCCAGTTTCAACCCCTGGCACACCCGACGGCAGCTCCAACGGCACAAACACAGGCTCAGCTGCTGGCTCGTCTTCTTCTAGCAAGCTTTTCGCCACAGCAACCAAATCGCCATTTCTAGCCGTTTCAATATCTATCCGATGAAGTCGCGGCGCTAGCCACCAGCCTCCTCCCACTAGCCCAAACAGAAGCGCCACCGAAAAGAAACCACAGCCACAGCCAGATTGTTTTTTATTTTGGTTTGGTTTAGCAAAAGCGGCAGAAGAAGGCATGGCAGTACAAACAATAAAACCCTAGGAAAGTAAGCTTCACAGCTAAACCTATCAATTCCATATGGTATTAGGCTGCCCAATCTAGCCATTCCTTACCGCCCCGTAATTGTTGCATTCACGCGCCGTGCCGCTGATACCGGATCACCTGCCGAGGGGAAAATCAGCACACTCTTAATGTTGGGATTGTTGATAATGTCGCCGAGTCGATGCAGCTGATTATCCGAAATTGCTACCCCTTCGTAACGCTCAATGTAGTCCAGCTCATCGTAAAAATTAGCATCGTTGTAAGCTTGGATAAAGATCCTATCTGCGCCCCAGCTCTCCCAGTCTGCCGCGAAGTAGCGCGCGCCCCAGTAAGGATTGTGATGGCAAATATCAAAGCTCACATTCGGATTTGCGGCCTTCATGCCCGTCCGCATTCGCTGCACAAAGTCAGTGAGGTGCGAGGTTCTATCCACATCACCGCCAATCGCTGCATAGTAGCCCAGATAGTCATCCCACTGTACTGCATCCACTGTTGGATACTTACGCACAAACTCAGCCAAAATCTGTTCAAAAAATTGACTCACTACCGGATTGTTCACATCTAGGACATAGTGATCTACCGAGGGATAGGTTCTATCAACACCCGGAACAAACCAGCCATTGCTATGCGCTAGCTCAAAGATTGGGCTGTTGGCGTCCAGCTTAATACCTTTCTCAAAGTAGGCATGCACCTGCATTCCCTGCGTGTGAGCCTCATCGATCAACCACTCTAACCATTGCGCCTGAAACAGATTCTCTGGGCAGTGCGGTATGCCAAACGTTTTCAGCATGACACCGCTGTCATACATAGTACAGCCGTTGCCCCATACACCATGAATGATCGTATTTATACCCTGCTGCTTGTAATAGCGAACTCTGTTGCGAATGGTAGCTTCATCCGTATTGTTCGTAATTCGGTAGCGGCTCATATAAATGCCCCTGATTTCTTTTGAATACCACAAATCAGAAGCAGAAGCCTGCGCCAGATGTTGCTCAGCGGTGGCATTAGCGAGCGGTAAAAACAGATCGGCATCAGCATCAACAATATTACTGGTGATAGAAGTTGTTGACACTGCTAGAGCAGGCTGGCTCAGCCGTTCGTTGAGCTGAACTAGGCCTGAGTAGCTAACCCCTACCGCTGCAAAAAGTGCTGAAACTATAAAACGTCTGTGTCTAAAAATCTGAAGAAAAGAAGGCATGAGTGAACGAGCAGTCCTATCACAACGGTACTTCCGTTAGGCTGCCCGCACCACCGTGCTCACGAGCGTTTTTCAGCACCCGTGGTTTCACTGATTTGATCCCCGAACATTCATAACAAGCAAGATTGACAGCGGTAGATTTCTCAGGAAAGCACAGCTGTAAAACTCTCTTTTATCTTGCTACCGATAGCGCCGCTAACTGCTCAGCAAGTACATAATCCATCGCCGACAAAAACAGATTACTCGGCATTTGTTCAGGCAGGTCACCATGACCCGCATTTGCTACTTCCTCGTAGTGATAGTCAATATCGTGCGTGTCGAGCGTATCGAGTGCGCTATACATAGCGCTGCGATTGCCATCGTAGCCACCCATCACCATAAAGTAGCGAAAGTCACTACTGGCCAGCAGCCGCGCACTTTGAGCATCGCGATAGTTCGACATACTGCCCATCACAATCGCGCCGCTAAACAAGCCTGGATTGCGCAAGCTCAGCGTCCAGCTCAGGTCGCCGCCTAGCGAAAAGCCACCAATTACCATCTGGTTAGGGTCTACATTGTACTTGGCAGCAATTGGGTCTAGGGTTTGTTGCACATAGGCTTCGTATTCATTCACAAGTGACTCCCAGCCAGCTCCAGACCAATTGGCCGAGCTACCCTGCCCTGGCGGCATAATAATCACAAACGCATTCTCAGAGCTATTGCCGCCGCTATGCTGATATGCGTCGTAGATTCCCCAGTTGAACATGTGCAATGCCGTGCGGTCGGTGTAGGGCATAAGCACGAGCGCAGGATATGAACGACTGGCATCATAACCGGGTGGCAGGATCACCGTAGTCCCGTCAGGTTCAGTGAGTTCTGTTAGGCGATCGCTCGCGGGTGACTGAAAAACAGCTGAGCTAGAAGAACTGGTGATCGCATCTTCACCAATCTCTACGGCTGTTTTATTACCTGAGTAAAGAGAAAATCCAGCAGCGTTTTTTTCGGCTAAGACTTTCGGTACAGAAACCGCATTAGCAGGCAGTGTAACCCCGCCCACTATTCCGGTAACAAGGCCTGTCACTACCGCTGTAAATAAGCCGCGCCCGGCTGTCGTAACAACAGCCTTTTGAAAGGCTTTAGAGGCACTGTTTTTCAAACTTAAAACCATGACACTTCCCCTGGGTTGTCCTCACAGCATATAACTAGCAAACAGAAGTTATACATAAGTGATGACTGTTCAACAAGCGGACCCAGATTACCACTGAACGGTCGCTTCACTCAGCTCTGTTGTAAGGATTTATTGCAGCAACCCTCACCTTTCGGGTGAGGACTGCTAGGACACTATTCAGTCGCTAAGTCCCTACAGAATATCAACATTGCTATTGACGTCGAACCCACCGGCTGGCCTCTGAATTTCTGCAATTTGAGTGCCATCTAGCGACAGCATACCGATACTGCTGTTGTAGCTGAGCGCATCTCGCACAGCAGCTATACGGCCCATGTTTTGAGGCAGCAAATCCCGCTAAATTTGTATCACATCGCCTTCAGCCGCGTTGAAGTCTTGAATAATATCAACACCCCCTAGCCCAGTTACAAAAGTGTCAGCACCTAGACCACCAAACAGAGTGTTGTTACCATCGCCACCAATTAGCGTGTCGTCAGCACTGCCACCTTGCAAAAGGTCATCGCCAGCGCTACCCAACATCACATCGTCGCCTTTGCGGCCAATGAGCGTATCGTCACCGTTGCCGTTGCCACCGTCTGTCACAATCGTCTGGGTGGAGGCACTAGCATCTAGAGTATCTTTGCTGTTGCCACCATTAAAGGTAACCGTCTCGATATCAGTACGAGTAAGACCTCAAAGCATCAAACTCTATCTAGAACAAAAAAGAATGGCTGCTCCATCCCTTTGAGATCCATCAAACCCAACAGAGTGTTTTCGTCTACTTTTCTAAAAACGTCATTGATTGGCAAATAGTCATAGGTCATGGTTGCGCTGAGCTTGCCTCGGTATTCCGTCATCCGAACGCTCGCTTTGCTCTCTTCGGTTTTGAGTAGCTTACTCATTGCACCGTAAAGTGGCTTAAGCACTTTGTTCTGAGGAATATCGATGCTAAGTCCCAAATTGACAGCGATGGGGTTGGGATCGACCTTAAAAATCTCATTGCCAGCAGAAAATAGCAAAGGATGAACGCAGTCTGAGCTAACAAATTCTTTTCCATACCAGCCAATCGTCTCTAGCAGCCCATCCAGTCGATGGTGCGTACAAAAAGCAGACCCTTGCCATCTACCCATGATGAACGCTAAGTCTACAGCGTTTAGCTCGTCAAAAAGCGTCAGTGCTTCATCGGTAGTCGTTTCTCCTTGCCACAAGATTGTCTGGAATCTCTCTGAAGTATTCATGTTTCTCACCCTGTAATTTCTCTTTACTTAACACTCAAGGATAGGCTCGGTAAATACGATCAATTCGCTTACGATTTTCGCCCAATACGCGATCGTACCGACCTAGCTGCATCTCACTCAAAGGCATTTGCTTATCCGCAAGATTCTCCAGTATCTCTTTGTCTTTTTTAAGCTCATAATCCACAAAAAATCTGACAATAGGCCCGACTAAAAGTTGGAATATCCACTTATTTATAATAGGATTCGCAAAAACAAATATCATAAGCCGCGTTTGGTCATCGCTGACCGGGACATAGAAGACAACCAATTTTACCTGTATTCGTCTTGGCTTTTCGGTAGCGGGATTAACCCAGGATTGGTCAAAAATGCTGTGGACAGGAGAGAAATAGGTTTTCCAATCGTTTATGAACTGGTCTCCCGAATGTACGTTAAAAAATACTCTTTCAACCAGCCACGGTAAAGGCTGTTGAGCACCTTTATTGATCACACGGACAGAATCATCTGTAGTTTCAATCCGGTGCTCAAAATTAGAGATATTCTCGTAAGCGTATCCAAAGTAAGTATGAGTGGTGGGATTGTGCTCAATGTCTGAAAAATTATCTACGACGACTTCTAAGGGCGTCTGCATATCTTGAGTGACAACACCCGCAAATAAATGATCTTGAATGCTGAAGTCAGGGAAGCTAGCAGGTGAATCCGCAGATTTAATCCAAATGATTCCATACCGTTCAACCACTGTAAATGACGGTGCACAAAAATTTAGCTTGGGCGTACTAGGGCTAAACGCTTTCCCACTAGGCGAATATCTCCAAGCGTGATACGGGCAAACAATTTCTTCATTCTCAACCCAGCCCTGGCTGAGTTTCATGCCTCGATGGCAGCAGCGATTTTTCAGTGCGCCAACAGCTCCTTTAGAGGTGCGGAACAATACAATCTCTTCATTGCATAGCTGAACTGAAACGGGTTTCTTTTTCAGTCGCTTGCTTTCGATTGTGGGATGCCAGTGATTCAGTAGTGTCATGACAAGTTGTTGTGTCTCTACGGTTTGTCTATTTTTTTAGTTTGCGATTAATGTCTGCGATACTCTTGCAGCGTGGCTTTGCTAACGCATTGGTACAGCCAGTGCTTGATGTTAGGTTGTAGCGACAAGAAAGACTCCAGCCATCCTTTATCTAGAACTTTGTGATAAATAGTGCTGGCAAGCTTGGGATACAGGCTCGGGAAAAGTCTTTTGCACAGCCATAGAAATTGCCAGTGCAGTTCGACACAAGAGAGTTTGAACAAAGATGAGTGTTCGACAACGTGGATGATATCTTTTGCTACGCGGCTAGGCTCGACGCCGCTGCGAATAGTGCTGCGCAGTATGTGGGCAGCTGTAGATTCTGAGGAAAATCGCCCGTCTCGGCCAAGGTTGGTTTTAACAGATCCTGGACAAACGGCTGCGACGTGAATATTATCGGCGGCTAGTTCAATCGCTAGCGATTCTGTTAAGCCCAAAATGGCAGACTTAGAAGCGTTGTATATTGCCATTTCGGGTGCGCCAATTAATCCGGCAATAGAGGCAATGTTGATGATGTGGCTGCCTTGCTCACGATTAGGCTCCTTTGATTTCTTTAGGAGAGGAAGAAATGATTTGATGCTGTAAATGGCTCCCCATAGGTTTACATCTAGCACCTGATGCAGTTCTTTATTAGCAGCGGTGGCGATTTTCCCTTGATGCAAAATGCCTGCACAGTTAATCAGAATATCTACTTTGTTCTGGATCGCTGTTGCTAACTGCTGGAGTTTTTCTGGATTTGTGACGTCTATGGTGTGGCCGTGGATTTTGTTGTTGCACACACCCGGCTCAGCAGATAATTCTTCAGTTAGTGCTGTGATTCGCTCTTGGCGGAGATCTATTAGGTGGATAGTAGCGCCTTTTTTGGCGAGGGCGATCGCCACCGATCGTCCAATCCCCGAACCACTTCCTGTAATCACGACAGTCTTATCGGTCCATTTTATTTTATGTTTCAGCATTGAATTTAGCCTTGAATATGGGGAGCCTTTGTTTGCGGCTCCGGTGAACTGCTCTACACAAATCAGTAAACCGAACGAGAGGCTACCTTAAGGGCTAGAAATGGCTAACCTATGGCCAAGTTAAAAGCACATTGGAAAGGCTGGAGAATAATGAGTCGTGTATTCTCTACTGTGCTGTGTAACAGAACTTTGGATGAACCAAGTCTGTAGCCACTGGCTGTAGCTCTGGGCGGCGAGTGCCTCTGAAATTTTGCCGTGCTCACAGTCTGCGATCGCACGGGCCGCGTATAGGGCACTCATAGCTGATTGCAGTACGTGGAACAGTCCGTAGGTGAGTGCGCGCAGTAATCCGTAGGATATGGCTGGGTCTGGGCTAGCCGCCGCATCGCCCAGCAAAAACCAACCAGGACCAGCGAAGCGATCGCGCATTTGCCAGGTCAGATGGTTAAACCGGGCCATCAACTTGGACGAAGACTGGTTAGGCGAAGACTGGTTAGGCGAAGATTGAGGAGAAGGTGGCTTGGTGGGAATGCCGAGCTGTCGGGATAACCATTGACGTTGCCCCGAAGCATCTAGAATGTGATATGCCCTCACCGTGCCGCATTCTGTAGTCAGCCCCATGAGCTGCCCTTGTTCAATGATTGCAGTGTCTACACGACAGGCTTTCCAGACTTCTACACCTAGCGCCTGCGCCACTGTCCTCAAACTCTGATTGCACAGCGATCGCCAAGTCCGACAGCCCGGCCATGCGCTGCATTCTATATCAAGCGGCGAAGAAAGGTCAGCGCGATGGCGTTGGCGTTGCCTCTCTTTCAGAGATCGCCCTTCCAAAGGAAGATCGCCAGGAAATTCAGAAGGATCTATCAAAAGAACTTTAAACCCTTTGCAGGCAAGGGCGATTGCCGCTATGCAGCCTGCTGGGCTAGCGCCAATAATCGCCGCAGAATAAATGCTCATAGGTCAATACTCCAAGATGCAAACTGATAAATATGAGATGAGTGAAGGCAAATCAACAGATATAAACTCAACAGATACTCCTATGCATCTGTTCGACCTAGATTTAATCAAGCAATTTGTCTGGATTTTGCAGATGGTCTGCATTCCGAATGAGGAAAGAGAGGAAAAGCTAACCTGTGGAGGATGTCCTTGAGCTGCTAGCTTCGATCAAGTGATTGATGACGTCGCTCAGTCACTGAAATGACTGGGGAAGAAGGCTGTTCTTGGCTTTCTGCGTTTTCCCACGTAGTGGGGTCTGTTGTCTGAGCACGCTCTTGTTCTGTAGAGACACTCTGGGGAGAGGGCTCCGGGGAGGATTGTGAATAGTAGGGCTGTGAGTACTCGTCAGATTTATTGCGAGTGTCCAATTCGCCCAGGCGAAGCGTTTGAAGATCGAACGCGGAATCGATTTTTGGTAGGGCCTGTGCCTCAGTTGCGATTGCTGCGGTTGCGAGCACTACAGAGCAAGCAGAAAGGATGAAGCGTTGCATGGAAATCACCTAAGTTGTTGTTTATGAGCGACGTCACAGGCGTAAGAATGCTTGTGCGTTTCTCTATGTCTCTATTAGACAGGTCGCAAGGCTACGTTAAAGACTAGGAAAGGCTAACTTATGGCTGACTTATGATTTTCTGGCTATGGATTAGCTTTTTCGACCCAGGGTAAGTCCAGCGTAAAGGTGGTACCAATGCCAACTTGACTATCTACCGAAATGTTTCCGCCATGTAGCTCCAGGCATTTTTTGACGACGGCTAAGCCCAGTCCTGTTCCGGCAATAGACTTGGCATTTTCACCGCGATGAAAAGACTCGAACAGCTGTTTTTGATCGGTGATTGGGATACCGATGCCCTGATCTGTTATTTGAAAGTGTGTATGGCCCTCTTGCCCTGTAATGGTGAGGCGAATTTCACTTTCTGGAGGAGAATATTTAATTGCATTTGTCAGTAGGCTCATTAGCATGGCTCGCAAGAGACTTTCGTCTAAGCAGGCGATCGCACACTCTCCTTTTTGCTCTACCCAAATATGGTGTTGCGCTTGGGTGTTAAATTTCACACTTCCTACTAGGGCGGTACAGAATGTTTCGAGATCAATGGTTTGAGGGTTGAATTCTAATTTGCCAGCCTCAGCTCTAGTCAAGAGCAAAATGTCTGACAGCAGCTGTGTCATCGTTTTTGCAGAGGATTGAATGCGTCGGAGGTTGCGCGATCGCTTAGCCGTAGACCACTGTGCATTGGGATTATCCAACAGTTGCGCAGAGACTAAGATGGCACTTAGCGGTGTCCGCAGTTCATGGGAAGCTAACGAGAAAAAATTGAGCTTAATGTCGGTTAATTCTTTGGCTTGTTCAATTTCTTTGTAGGTGTTTTCTATCGCTTGGCGGCGGCTCAGCTCTTCTGCTAAGGCGGTTTTAACCGTGAGAAGATCGGCCGTTTCGGCCTTGAGGCTAGCCGTGAGTGTGTCTGTGTCCTGTTGCAGCTGCTGTTGTGTTTGCTGTGCGTGATTCAATGTGTGCCTTAGGGATAGATACAGCGCACACAACGTCAGCGTGCTAACACCAACGATCAATCCCAGCGTCCAAAGCCCGTTGTTAATGCTTAGGCTCGTGTCAGCGAGCGCCCACTGTTCGTCTATGCTGCCTTCTTCTACTAAGGTTTGCACAGCCATATGAATTTCGAGCTGGGCTTGGCTACGCTGGGCGGCTCGATCTATTTGGGTCTGTAAACCGGGCGGTTCAGCATCTGATTGGTTAATGCTTGCGGCTAACCCGCTAACGCGATTTTCCAGGGCTGTTTTGAGCGGCTCTAGTGCTTCTAGATATAGCCAGTAGTCATTTTCTTCTTCTTCTGCATTAAGTTCTTCCAGAAAGCTTTCAGCTATCTCAAGATAGACATACGACTCACGCTGATTTTCTTCTTCGCCTGTTTCCAAATACGCCTGATGGCTGACTTCTGCACCTGCGATCGCTGCAAGTATTTCGTTCAGCAGCGCATAGCCACTGTCTGCCTCTGCCTCCACCTCAAACGGGTATTCCCGATTTATGATGGCCTCATAGGCAATGAGCCCCGTTCCTAGCAGTGTTGCCAGCACTATACCAAAGCCAAGGGTCAACCATTTCTGAGGCTGGGAAATAGTCATTAGTTAACGAGATAATGGACAACAGGGTACGATAGGAAAAACAGAAACAATCTCTTTCAAGCCTTTAGACTGTAACAGTTTACCCATGCGTATTTTGTTAGTAGAAGATGATACACAGCTCGGAGAAGGGCTCACAGAGGCCCTGACAGATGAGGGATATGTGGTGGACTGGGTGACCGATGGTGAGATGGGATGGGTCCAGGCGAGCGACCTGACCTATGACCTGATGGTACTCGATGTGATGCTACCGAAAATCAACGGCATTCATCTTTGCCAGCGACTGCGCAAAGTAGGCAAGCGCGTTCCCATTTTGATGCTGACGGCTCGCGATACCAATACCGACAAAATCGCTGGGCTGGATGCCGGGGCAGATGACTATGTGGTGAAGCCGTTTGATTTGATGGAGTTGCTCGCTCGACTGCGAGCCCTGTTGCGGCGCAGCACGTTCGGTGATGTCAGCAACCTGTTGACTTGGGGCCAAGCTGAGCTTAATCCTGATACCCACGAAGCCTTTTATCAGCAGGTAAGTTTACCGCTGACGCCGAAGGAATTTAGTCTACTGGCGCTATTTTTGCGCAGTGGGCGACGGGTGCTGAGTCGCTCTGTACTGATAGATCAGTGCTGGGACGCAGGTGCTTTACCCGATGATGAAACGGTAAAATCTCACCTCAAGAGTTTGCGACAAAAGTTGCGGAAAGCTGGGGCTCCATCAGATTTTATCGAAACAGTGCACGGGGTCGGCTACCGGCTAAAGCAGCTTTAGATAAGGCTGAAGAGAGCCTGTGAAAACGTTAATGTGATAGCGCTCTCAGCGCAAACTGAGCACCTCAACAGTCAACTAACCGATTTCTGCCCGAAGTTTTCCCCTATTCTCACTTATGGGCTTTTTACAGTGAGGTTGTCACATTCATAGAGGACACTCTTGCCATGAAATTCATTTCTTTGAAAACGCTGCCTATTTTGTTGGGTGCGATCGCTACCCTAACAGTACCCTTTGCTCACCAGAGCCAAGCCGAAGAGTCCGTTTGCCCAGATTACTTTGATGGCATAGAGCTAAGCGCTCAGCAGCTTTCAGACATTGAAGAACTCGAAGTACAGTTTGATGAAGCGATAGACAACATTCTGCCGCTCTCACCAGAAGCGGAAGAGCAGATATTTGCCCTAGAAGATGCTTTTGATACTGAGGTTGAAACGCTTTTTTCTGCGCAGCAGCAGGGACAGCTGGAGCAAATTGATCAGTGGGCGGATGAACAGGTATTTGCGGTCGCGCCAGAACTGTTTGATGAGGACGACATTGACGAAAGTAGCGAAGAAATTGAGCTGACATCTCAACAAGAAACCGCGCTCGATGAAATTGAAGAAGAATATGAAAAACGCGTAGAGGCTATTTTGACTGCTGAGCAATCCACGAAAATTGAAGTACTGGAAGAACAGCTAGAAGAGGATATTGACGCTATTTTACCTGAGCCAAATGAGGCACAGATAGTCAGCCTTGAGGCGGCGGAATCCGATCTGAAAGCGAGTGTGATGCAATTGCTTTCTGCGGAGCAACAGCAGCAGCTGGAAAGCAACTTGGCTTGCTATGAAGATGAGTAGAATATTCGCAGTTAGCGCATTTCGACAGTAAAAATAAAGTTTTCAGTGTCTGGGATGTAGGCCTAAACACCTAATATCTTAGGCACTGAGGCCCTCACTCTCTCATGAACAAAGAGAAGACGAGCAGAAACGCCAAACCTTCCTAGGGCAACGAGAGCAACTCGAAGCGCATCAACCGTTTGTGAGACGTTATCCGACTGGCTCATGAAAGTAATAGCACAAGCCATCGGGCGCAACCACAAAAAACACCTGAAACTCCTTACCATCGCGTTCATCAATGCGCAAATCGCCGATCTCAAGACCTCTCGATTCCAGCTCACTTTTTATGCCCTGAATATTGCTGACCAAAATGGCCGCACCATCCTGCGCGGGATCACCACCGTTAACTGAGAAACCGATTCTCGTGCCATCACGTTCAAGGACAACTGTTGGAATAGGCTCATCGATTCGTGAAACCTCGACCATACTGAAATGTTTGGAGTACCACTCGGCGGCAGCATCCAAACTCAATACGGGTAACGCCAAAACATCTTCTTGATAAGGAAACGCTGCCTTGAATTCTGGTGATTCCGTCATTTGTCTTCTCTCTTCCTATCCTTCAAGTATCAATCGATAGCAGTGACATCTCATGGCAGAGTGCAGCGGCAACAGTTAATCTAAAATTTTCACACATGCCCTTTGATTGACCGCTGCCACGCACTGTTAGCCAGCACCTCCAACGCCCCCCTGGGTCTCTAGCGAGAGGCCGATGGGGGGATAGTTTGTACTATTCGTTAATATTACCGATGATAAACGGCTGTGACACTTGCACTGTCGAGCATATTTGCACGAATCATGAAACCGACAAGCGCATTGCTGGGATTTTCAGGCAACTCCAAGTGTTCTGTACCCAGCGCATACACCGTAAAAATGTAACGATGGACTTCACCAGGCGGGGGACAAGCACCGCCAAACCCAACGGTACCATAGTCATTGCGGATTTCAATCGCCTCACCAGGTAGGTCGGCATTGATACTCGCATTCTGAGAAATAGAGTTCGCAGAAGCTGGGAGATTAACAACATTCCAGTGCCACCAGCCTGATCCGGTGGGCGCATCTGGATCATATACATTGATTGCGAAGCTTTTTGTGCCTTCCGGTGCGCCAGTCCATGATAATTGTGGTGACTCGTTTTCACCTTCGCACTAGCTTGCAGCTTATCCATTTTTTTCATTGGTCACATCACATCAGTAATCAATATGCCGCTTTGCCCACATTCCCTCAGTGAGCTGCGGCTCAGCTATCGATTAAAACTCACTCGCTCATTTTGTATCGTAATAATGCACTGGGAATACTTAAGAGCAACTGATGCTACTGGTTATCTATGGACACCTTTTATATCCACCGATCTAAATGGAGCAAGCCCCTTTTCAGATCAATATTATGTGCGGTTCCATTGATGGGCTTGAGTTGGCTGCTAAACACCCACACCAGCGAAGCGATCGCTAACGAAAATAGTACCTCACTAGAAGAAAAACATGTACTCGTCATCCATTCTTACAACCTAGAGATCTCTTGGACTCAATCGCAAAAAGATGGCATTGATCAAGGCTTTCAAGATGCAGAGCAAGATATTACGGTCTACCACGAGTTTTTAGATGCTAAACGCTACCCCAACTTGCTCTATCAAGAAGAGTTTTTAGACTATGTAAAAACCAAATATCAAGATACGCCCCTGTCTATGATGATGGTTGCCGATGATCCAGGATTGGACATGGTTTTAGAAAACCGCGAGGCATATTTTCCAGCCCTGCCGATTGTGTTTATGGGCATCAACAATGTGCAGGAGCGCTTGCTCAATCAGTCCTTCCTAACAGGTGTATTTGAGAAGCACAGTACTGTCGAAAACGTGATGGAGGCAGCCCGTCAAACAGAGTCAGACCGCGTGATTGTTATTACTGACTCTAGCTCTTCAAGTCAGGGAAATCTGCGCAGCATTGAATCTGGTCTACTGGACTATGACAACGCACCGACGATTATTGAAGTGAAAGACGTCGTGGACTTGGAGGTTGAAGCTCGGTTGGGAGAGTATGCTGATGATTTACCTATTTTCTTTATCGGGCAGCTTCGTGAAGGGAGTACCGCAGGGCCGTTAGTGCCATTTGGGCAAGAGGCTCAGCTTGTGCGATCGCAACTCCCCAACCCGCTATACACAAAAACCATGATGCTGGTCGACCAAGGCACCGTTGGTGGCAAGGTGATAGACGGCAATTACCATGCGCAACAGGCTGTAGAACTCGCCCAAGCTGTCTTAAACGGAACCCCCATTAGTGACGTAGCACCTATCTTAGAAGCCAAAAACCAGTGGATCTTTGATGCGCAAGAACTCGAACGAGCAGGGATCGATACGGAGCTGCTGCCACCAGAAAGTATTTTAATCAACGTTACCCCCTCTTTTTATAGCCAATATCGCACACTAGTTTGGGTGGTGAGCATCCTGTTTGCCAGTGGGATTATGACCATCACGGTCATGACCTATGCCATTCGTCGTCAGCACATAGCCGAGAAAAAGCTTAGAGAACACGAAAAACAGTTAGAACAACGTGTCAATGAGCGAACGATTGAGTTGAGCACTACGCTGGGAAGATTACAACAGACTCAAACCCAGCTAATTCAAACAGAAAAAATGTCTAGCCTGGGTCAGCTCGTAGGCGGCGTTGCGCATGAGCTTAACAATCCACTCACGTTTTTGTCAGGCAATGTTCGCTGTATGCAAGACTATGTCCAAGATCTCCTAGATACTATTCAGCTTTGCCTGAGCCAGTTTTCCCCGTCTGACAGTCCGGCTGCTAAAGCGACTTCCGTGGAGTCTGTTCGCCAACATATCGAAGACATTGACCTTGAGTATATCCAGGAAGACATTCCAAAAGTATTGAAATCTATTTTTGATGGGTCTAATCGGGTCCAAAAAATTGTTTCAGATTTACAATCTTTTTCTCGGTCAGATGAACAAGGCTGCAAGCCTACTGATATTAATCAGAGTATCGAAAGCACCTTAAATATGTTAACTTCGCAGCTTTCTCAAGAGACTTCTGGGGACACTTCTGGGGGCATCAAAGTTCATAAAAACTACGGCAAGTTACCCAATACCGTTTGCAACCCTGGTGAGATTAATCAGGTACTGTTGAGTATCTTGGTTAACGCCATTGATGCAATGGGCCGTGAAACCGATAGTGAAAATACGCCTCTCAAAGAAATTTTTATTAGAACTTGGGTAGCCGAGGGTCAATACATTCACATTGGCATCAAAAATACAGGGCCTAGTATTCCATCTGGAATTCAGTCCAAAATTTTTGACCCGTTCTTTACCACCAAGCCCATTGGATCAGGCACAGGGCTAGGATTGGCGATCTCCTACCAAACCATGCAAAAGCATCGCGGCAGTATCCGAATTAATCCAGAAGAATCCAGCGGTACCGAATTTATTATCGATTTACCCATTGAGGAGAAGATTCCTACGCAAAGTGGTTCTATCACTGCGACCAGCCCAGATCCTCAGATCTCAGAATCTCAGAGTTCTGAACCTTCTCAGTCAGAGCCCGTCGGCAACAAAGCAGCTGACTTAAGCCCTGTTTAAGTTTCACTCACTGTCATTAGAGGCTTGCATGTCCCAAGGGACAATGGAGAAAAAGAACAGCGTCAATGCCATGACTAAGCCACTGGTGAAAAATTGACAGCTTGAGGCATAGCTGAGAGCTGGCACAGCAGCCAAGTGCACCCAACAAGCCGCTGTAAAGCACCGAGACTGCATACCAATGGCCATCGCGCCATAGCCTACTGCACATAGGCCGAGCCATAGCAGACATAGGTTCGAGAGAATCAGGGCACTGCTGTAAAAAATGCCGTAGGCTGTAGCAACACTACCCGCGCTCATCAGCCCGGCCCACAAAAAAACGACCCACCGCAGCTTTGCACTGCTTGAGATCGCCCATGTGAGCCCCGATGTAACTGCAATACCTGCACCTGTAAGAGCTGCATCTAGGATAGTTTGGGTCGTCCAGTTCATGGTAGAGAACTGCCCTAACGAAAAAATAACTAATGTTAAAGCGCCCCATACAATGAAAGCCTGATCAATCTCTGTAAGGCAGATGCTCGCAAATCCTCTCAGCCTATGAGTGAAATGACGTTTGAGCAAACCGGGCTGCATATTGACCGCTTGCTCGGCTAACGAAGGTGTTGAGAAGTTGCGAGAATCAAAAGCAATCATGATGTACGCCTGCATAACAAAAGGGGATAAGTCGCTGTTACGACTTTTGCGAGCTATGGAACGCTTGTGCGTTGCTCTATATCTCTATTAGACAGGGCGCAAGGCCACGTTAAGAGCCAGGAAAAGCTGAGTTGTGGCTGAGTTACCAAAATCCTGACAAATCACCAATCTATTTCTTACTTTGCTCGAACTGCGCGTGTTCAGGAGGGCAACTGTCTACTTAGAGCGCTTCATCTTGTCAAATCATTGATTAGACTCTGTAGCGCTGGTTTCACCTTTGCAGGAGAAGTTCTATGTAACCGGAGCTTGTTGCAGTGATTGAACTGTAGAAATAATTGAAGTTCCTTTCGCAGGGCAAGGAACAATGCATCGATTTTCAAGACCGTGGGCTCCAGTGAGAGATGGTAAATATGCAGCACTGATTCAGCCCTCTCGGCTTTGGCATCCATGCGAGCGACCAGCTTGCCATCCCACAAGATGGGCAGAGAGAAATAGCCATATCGGCGTTTTGACTTGGGGACGTAGCACTCAATAAGGTAGTCAAATCCGAACAGTGCCTTTATGCGATCGCGCTGAATAACAAGGTTGTCAAAGGGTGAAAGCATTTTCACCCTGCTACGAGCCAAAGGCTTACTCAGCAGCTCAAGTGAGTCTGGCAACGCATAGTAGTGCTTATCAGCAACCCGAATCTGTAGCAGCTCCTTGGTAGAAACCATGTCCGCCAAGGTCGCAGAAACAAGCGGCTTTGTGTTGCTGCGCAAATAGGCTATTTCAGCCGCCTGCCCCAGTCCGTTTGCGCGTAAATATTGCGTAATCAAAAATCGGGCATATTCCGCTGGCGCAGGCAGGGTGGTGTCGGTATCTGCTGGCAATACTCGCTCGGTCAGGTCATAAACCTTGTGAAAATTGACACGGCACGGCACCATAAGATCCCCCTGCATAAACAGATATTCCAGGGCGCGTTTGGCGGGCTTGGCTTTCCATTCGCCCATTTTTTTACCGGTATGCTCAAAATCTTTGGCCATCAAAGGGCCTTCGGTAGCAATGCGCTTGAGTACTAATTTCAGCATCCGTTCATCGCGCTCATACCAGTGACGCTGCCCGCCACTGGAGAACGCATGTTTGCGAGGGAGGCTAAACCGATAGTCACAAAAAGGGAGGTAGGCGGCCGCATGAGACCAGTATTCAAACACCTGTTTGTTCGATAGCAGCTGGTCGAGCTGGGAAGCTTTGTAACGAGGATTGCGATTCCAAAGGGTATGGTGATGGGCGCGCTGAACGACAGAGATGGCATCGATTTGGATATAGCCCAGATGTTTAATCGCCGACAGCGTAGCTGCCGTTGCCCGACCGGCCTGTTTCGGCGGCGGCAGCCTCTGTGATAGCAAGACGAGTTTTCTGGCTTGCTGAATGGAAAGTGATTCTTTCATAGAACAGTATCTCTGGCAGACCGTACCGCGCAGACCATAACGCTTTGAGGCCAATATCCTTTTAGCGTTCTGCAAGCACTGGCTGCCCTGTAGCGATGACTTGTTCAACAATATCAATCGCTTTTTTAACACCGCCCGCACCATGAATAGATGATTGCAGCCTAGCTGCATTCTCTTTGTAAGTAGCGTTCGTCAACACTTTATCAATAGCTGTTCGCAGCTTGGCAACACTCATCTTTTTTAGCGGAATGGCTTCACCACAGCCAGCCCAAACAACGCGCGATGCAATGCCTGGTTGGTCATTCGCAATTGGAATCGCCACCATTGGAACACCGTTACTCAGACACTCTAAAACAGTATTCATCCCGCAGTGGGTAATGGTAAGCGTCGCTTTTTTTAACAGCGCTAACTGTGGTGCATATTCCACAACTAGCGGAGCACCCGCCAGTGCTGGCAGGGCATCGGGCTTAGCAGACCCTCCCAACGAAATAACTAACTGCGCATCTAAATCAGCACAGGCTTCTGCAATTTGTTGAAACACATCTATCAGGCGATTTTGAATGGTGCCCAACGAGGCGTAAATGAGAGGCTGCCCTGTTAGCTGGTCATACGGGAACTCAGGGACTTCTCGGCCTGTAGACGTGTGATAAGGGCCCGTAAAATGAAAGCACGGAGAAAGTTCTTCTCTGGGAAACTCTAATTCAGCAGGTTGTTGGCTAATTTGGGCAAGCCCGGAGTATCGTTCATTTGGATTGGTAATGACTGGCAATCCCCACTTCTGACGATATTCATTAATGGTAGTCACCACGGGTTTCACCGCCCGATCAAAGGCCTTATAGCCCAGTCGATTGCGAAACCGTCCCCAGCGAGTTGGGCTGTATTTCCAGCTGGTAACGTAGGGCGGAATATTCTGTTCACGGTTCAATGCGATCGCACTACAAACACTAACAAACGGGAGTCCTAAATAATCTGCAACAGTACCCCCTTCTGAAGAAACCTGATCAACTAACAGCGCTTCTACCCCGATCTCTTTCAGCACAGCTGGAGCCTCTCGCAACAGCACATTTGCGCTTTGACTTAAAAGATTAACAGTGTATTTTAATGCTTCGCGATCGCTCAGCTGGCCCAATTGATTGAGTGATTCTGTCATAGCCCCTAACGGAAACTCAGCCTCACCAATAGCCTTAAACGCTAAGCCCGCAGCCTTTGTTTTAGATTCCGCATCCCGTTTGCCAATAACTGTGACCCTATGCCCCCGCTGTTGAAGCTCTATTCCTAACGGCAACATCGTATTCAGATGTCCTGTAGTAGCTGGACAGATTAAACCAAGATGCATTATGAGGTGGCTCCAATAGACAATTTTTGTAACTACTCAGGCTGAAATGATGGCAGAACAGGGCTGCCGATAAAGGTACTTG
>ERZ1740067.838-NODE-838-length-22996-cov-5.184953_pt1 | contig 22996 bp, 19 predicted proteins | sample MGYA00581736_ERZ1740067 | MGnify/ENA primary metagenome ERZ1740067 (study PRJEB43018, sample SAMN04849236) | marine metagenome | isolation source: floating plastic debris | place: Pacific Ocean | collected 2008-08-27 | study: EMG produced TPA metagenomics assembly... | reverse complement strand
TACGCCAAAGCCCAGTACCAACGTAGAAGATTATTACAAACTTTGGGTAAAAAAACTGATTGCCAATGCCAAAAAACAGGGAATACCATATGGCCAACCCGAAATCCAGGTAAAAGACATTGCCAATGGTTATATGAAGGTTGGTTTGCTGCCCTTAGGAATCACTGGCTATGAAACCATGACCCTTTGGGTGGCTCAAAACGGTCAAACTACTTTTGGAACCCTTTCGCACGGTTGTGGTCCCGTTTGTGGTTCTGGTATGGTGCTTTTTTATCAAATGCAAGATGGACAGCTAAAGGAAGTAACCGACCAGGTATTTTCCAAGAAAGAACAAGAGCGCTTGGCCAAAAAAGCCCAGGAAATCATGTCTAAACCAACCTTTAATCCCAGTGAAGATGCTGACTTCTGGACAGTACTGCCTCATAAAGGCACGGCCATTCAGATGGGTATTATGAAAAGTAACCTGGTCAACGATAAGAAAGAAATGATCAACCTGATGGCAGAACTTCAGTACAATGTGACTAACAATACTTTTAAACTGGTAAAAAAATAAACGATTACAATATCTAAGCTATGAAAACAATTTCAATATTATCGCTCACCACGTTGGTGTTACTAAGTACTTTAGGGCAGGTACATAGTCAGGCATTGCGACTGGCCACCAAAAATACCAATGGTACTGAAGAATATTTATACTTTCACCGCAAAGCCAACTACTACGAATATGCCTCTAGTGCGCGTCCTCAACGGATTAAGCTCATCAATATAAAGCAAAAAATGATACAGGGAGGACAAAAAGTACACTATGTGAAGTTCCCGGGACAAAATGGGATCTATCAACTAATTACGAATGGGGCTACCCTCTTTTGCGTTAATCCCAATGGAAGCCGTCAGGAGTTTATCCCAGAAGAAAAATACGTTTCGCGTGGTAAAAATGGCCTGATAGAGTACATCTATACCCAAGGACCTCCCCCATCTTATTTTTATAGCAACAACAAAAGCCCTAAAAAAATAAGTTTGACCATGGTCAAAGGGGACATGATGACTATGGTATTCAAGGTAAAGTTTCCGGGATCGTCCAAGGTATACCAGCTAAAAAGTTTATCTAATGGTAATATCTTGTGTACCAATCCTGATAGCAGTCAGCAGATGTTTGTCAAGGAGAACTGATGCCAATGATTGACCAAGCATTTAAAAAAAGGCAGGGAAGTGATAAAATGCTCTGCCTTTTTTATTCAATCTCAATTGAAGACTATTTTTGTCCCGTTTTGGCAATTACTTTAGGGGAAACACTGGTTTTCAAGCTGTTGTAATGCTTCACCAAATGTTTTAAGTCTTTGGCTTTGAGCTTGGTTCGATGCTTTTTCACAAAGCTTTTGGCATTCCATTCCATTTTGGCAAAAAACTTATATACATCTTTCTTTCGTTTGATTACCTGTAGTTGTTTGTCTTTTATGAGATAAAACCGCACCGAACGCGCCAACTTCGAAGGTTTGGGGCGGGCATTGACTTCAGCACCATAGGCAGGCTTTTCAACTTTTACAATGACCCCTCTAGCCAGTTGCAAAGGTCCCGATCCATCTTCTAATACCTCAATGAATGCTGGCTTGGGGGTGCCAATATATCCCTGAGTATTGATGAAAACCCGTCGGTTTCCGGCTTGCTCCAGGGTAAATTGTTGGATGATTTTACCTTGTAAATAGCTAAACTTACCTCCAGCGGTAATTTCTAAAGTATGGGTAAAGGCATTGAAGCGTATTTTATCAAAACGATTGGATTTCGCCTTGGCATTGTAAAAGGTTACGGTTCCTGCATAGTAGCTTTCGTCAATGTATGGATTACCCACCAACTGATTGCCACCTGGTTGCTGAAATGCCTGGGCCCGATTTGCTCTAGGCATGCGTACGTGAGACGAAACCTTGGTGGTCGTATGATTTAGTTTATCTCTGTCTACTTGGTGAGACCTGCTGCCCGCACAGCCTTGAGCGTGGCCAAGATGTGTCAGGCCCAAAAAAAGTGATGCTAGTATTGTATAAAATCTTGTCATGAGTGTATCATATATATGGGTGATGAGATCAATAGTTCATTACATTTGGTTGATGATGTGTTATGATTGGTTAAGTTAACACATCACTGGCATTATGTATGTCTTCCAGATGACTTTTTACCTGTTTCTACGGCAAAAATCTGCTTAACAAAGGTAATATTTGGTCTGTATAAATGATTTTGTGGTGCATTGCATAAGCCAGTCAAGCAAACCAACCATATCGTATTACGTATTAGAACAAGCTACATCACTTCAGTATACCAACTTTTTTTTGCCTTTCATCATTGACCCAAAAAATTATGAAAACAACCCTAAAACCATTGTTTACCCTAGGACTGCTCGTTGCTATAGTAATATCAGGATATGCTCAAACCACCCGACTGGTTTGTGAAAACCCCAATGGTACAGAAGAATATCTTTATTATCATCATGATGCTAAATTCTATGAATACACCTCAAGTGCACGTCCCAAACGCATTCGCTTAACTACCGTAAGGCGACAAAACATCAAAAACGTGGGGCTGGTTCATATTGTAAAATTTCCTGGCAACAATGCGACCTATAAGTTGGTTTTTAGCGCTTTTGTAACCTGCACCAACCCTGATGGAACCAAGCAAGAGTTTTGGCCAGAAAACAGGTTTGTTTGCAAAAACCCAAGTGGTCTGATAGAATACCTTCACCTCAAAGGGCCTGCCTCAGTGATTTATTATAGCAATAATCGTCAGCGAAAAAAAATCAAGTTGAAGGTGGTTGGAGGATCGTTGCAGATGACCCAAAAGGTAGATGTGCAGTTTCCAGGGTCAAACAAAATATACAAGCTCCATTTTTTAATGGGTAATGGTATCATTTGTAAAAATCCTGATGGTAGCAAGCAATTATTTAATGGAGAACTATAATTTGTTTTGGCGCATCAAAGCTCCATAGTGCCTCATTACCAAGCCCAACGAATAAACACTTGCGGTGCGTTGGTGGTCCAGGCATTGTTCCTATGATAAAACCATTCAAAACCAATCTTAAAAGTATTTTGAGGATCGTCTGAAAAAAGTTGACTGATCTTCCAGGCAATGTTGGGTTGGGTCAAAATATCCAACCCATTGTTTTCGGTTTGGTAAATATCAAAGTAGCCCTGAAATGAAAACTCCAGCCGATCACTGATTTTGATAGGAAGCCACCATACGCCAGTAACCTGATAAGTTTTAAAATCCGAATTATCGTAACGATAGTAACCGTTTATAAAAAACACGTTGAACAATGGAATTCTGAAATTGAGAGAAAGCCCAATCATACGCGCGTGAAAGTTTTGCCCCTGATTGATTTGTCCTGCCAGCAAAATATCGTCTACCCCAAAACTATTATCATAATTGACCGCCTTTCGGTTCTCAATACGATAGCGTTTTTTGGGGTCTGCGGCTTCTCCCGAGAGTATCTTTTTAAAACTAATTCGGGGTTGCCACTCGGCATACAAACTGTACCGATCGGTGGTGGGCTGATTGTTGGCATCGAGAAAACGAGCCGCAAAAAAATTGACAAAGAAAAAATTGTCACCGTAAGGCCAAGTAGAAAAATTATCTATGATAAAGGTCGTCAATTGACCATTTTCAGTATTGAGACCATTGGTAGGGTCCCGAAAGTTAAATCCATATGATACTTGTGCTCCGGTATGCGATACATTTACCTGAGCATAACTTGGAGCAATCCAAAAACAAAGGATGAGCCCCATTACTACACCTACTTTTTTCATTTTTATCTTATGATTTTTCCTTGCCCTTCATTCAAATTTCTTGCCTTGCTGCTGGTAACCAGCCTCTTATTTGACCAAGAGCGTGGGCAAACCTGACCGTAAACAAAAAAAATAAAAAAAATTATCGCCCACCTGTAACCTTTTTATTTTGCTAGGGTTTCCCCTGCCAACAATCAACTCATATTAACTCATGAGAAAAAATTTTTTGTACACCCTAGGTATTTTATTAGGCCTTACCTTTTGGGCTTATGCGCAACAAAACACCAACAATAGTGAGATCAAAGGTGAATGGATTGCCAAATTGGAATCGGACGGCACCATGCAGCTGGTAGTGACCCTGTCTGATGAAAATCAGGACAATGACCGGGTTCATTATTGGAATTGGAACCACAATGATGCCCGCTATCGAGTAGATGAGTTCAGCGGCATTCAGTTCAATAAAGAACATACTTTCAAATTGTTACGTGCCTCAGGAGAAATTATCTTCAAAGGTGCATTCATTGGCAAAGCTGGAGCAGGCGATTTTGTGTGTCGCCCCAACCCACAATTCATCGATTTTATCAAAAAAGAAGGGTATCGAGGTGTTCATGACCACAGCATGATTTCGGCTATCTTGGCCAATGTATCAACGGCTTACATCAAAGAGATCCAAGACGCGGGATACAATGACATCTCTTTGTCTATGATGGCCAACCTCAAACGTCGTAATATTGATGGTCCATACATTCGCCAACAACTGGCCGAGCTCAAAAAACTAGGCTACGACGAGGTGTCAGCTTCTAAAATCATCGCCTTCAAAAAATACAACATCACTCCACAATACATCCGTAGCATTCAGCAAGCCGGATTTCCTGACATTTCCCTTTCCAAGTTTGTTCGCTTCAAAAAATACGATGTAACAGTAAATTACCTCACCAAGTATCGTCAGGCCCTAAGCAAAATGGGGTACAACGATGTATCGGCGTCTAAATTTATTGCCTTCAAGAAATACGAAATCACTCCTCAGTATATCCAGACGTTGCAAGATGCGGGGCTCAACAATCTGCATTTGTCAAAGGCAATCAAGCTGCATAAAACGGGAATCACTGCTGATCAAGTAAAGATTGATCTCAAGGCCCTTCAAAGCTTGGGCTACAATGAGGTGTCGACGACTACTTACTTACGTATGAAGAAGTACGACATTACTCCTGAGTACATCAAAGGTGTCCAAAACGCTGGATTTGGGGAGGTATCCATCAATAAAATTTATCGCTTGTACAAATATGGCATTACGACTGCTACTTTACAAAAAGACTTGGCGGCCTTGAAAAAGCTGGGATACAACGACCTCAGTTTGAATCGTTACCTTACCCTCAAAAAGTACCACGTCACTCCTACTTACATTCAGGACATGATTCAGACGGGGCTGGAAAATATTTCGCTCAGTAAAATAGCGCAACTCAAAAAACGGAATTTCACCAAAGAATTGATTCAAAATTATATGACTGAACTCAAACCACTGGGGTACCGCGATTTGTCAGTGAATGATTTGGTAAAGTTGCGTAAATACGACATTTCTACCAACTACATCAAAGACATGCATCGTATGGGCTTCGACAATGCCTCGCTTAGGGACATCGTCAAGTTTAAAAAGTACGACATTACCTTGGCCAATACTGCGCCTTACCTCAAGCAAATGAACAAGCTTGGCTTCAAAGACATCTCGGCTTATGAGTTATTAAAGCTTAAAAAATATGGCGTTACGATTTCTTTTGTGAAAGATGCCCAAAACAAAGGATTCAAGAGTACTTCGGTACAACGCCTGATTAAGTTCAAGAAATACGGTTTTGATCGATATGGTGATTAAGTAACGCTCTTATTACCTATTTCTGGAAACACCTCGATCAATGATTTTAGGATCTAAAATATTGCCCTCTCACCCCACCCAAGCATTTGCTGGTGACAGAGCGCAAGCAACTATCAATAACATATAACCAACATTTATTTAGGAACATGTTCAAAATAAGTGTCCGGTTTTGGCAAAATTACTTGAAGCTAGACGAAGTACTTTTTGCAGGCATAGCCATCGCTATGGCTAAAACCGATGGCTACAGCTTTGCTGTGCCGAGCTCTGCCAACGGCTAAAAAGTAATGAAGTATAGCAAAAAGAAATGAAGCGAAAACAGTCAGTTATTGCGGACACGTTCCTTAAACCCATATTACCTATGAAATTAACCAATTTAGTATTATTCACCTTTTTGTTATCTATTTTGATCGCTTGTCAAAGCAACGCCCAAAACAAGCAAAGCAGTTCCTCTTCAGATGAAACCATCAAAGGAGAGTGGATTGCCAAAGTGAGGAAAAACGATCGTTTATGGCTCCAAATGACCATTCAGCGCGATAGAGACGAGGCCCGAAACTATGGAAACTGGAACTCAAGCACGAGCTACAATATCAGCGAGTTCAGCGGATTGCAATTTGGCAAACAGCATACCTTCAAGCTCATTCGCGATGCAGGTACGATTAGCTTTCAAGGCTCTTTTATAGGCAAAGCCGGGGCGGGCGACTTTGTGTTTCAGCCCAACAACGAGTTTCGACGTTTTTTACAAAAAGAGGGCTTTGACAACATTTCTAATAAAAAACTCCTCTCTATGACGCTGTTTAAAGTAACCCGTCAATTTGTAACTGGGGTCAAGAAACGAGGGTACACTGATTTTTCTACCAATAAACTGGTAGCGATGCGTATTCATGGAGTAACCCTTGATTTTATTGATCAAGTACACAATATGGGCTTCAAAGACATTCGCTTGAGCAAGTTGATTGCCTTTAAAATCCACGGAGTCACTCCACGATTCATCAAAGAAATGCGCCAAGTAGCCGGTAATAAGCTTACCACTAGTAAGTTAATTAGTTTTCGAATTCACGGAGTAAGCCCCGATTATGTAAAAGCTGCCCGAGATCAATTTGGAGATGATTTGTCATTGAGCAAAGTCACTGGATTTAAGATACATGGAGTGACCAAAGAGTTTATGGCAGAAATGAAAAAGTTGGGTTACAACAACTTATCGGCTTCTCAATTGACTAGTTTCAAGATTCACGGAGTGACCCCTGAGTTTGTGCGGGCTTTTCAAGACTTGGGATACAAAGACCTCAGAGCCTCTAGACTCACCAGTTTTAAAATCCACGGAGTCAGCACGAGTTTCGTAAGAGGTTTAGACAAATTGGGATATAAGAATGTAAGCCCTTCTCGCCTTATTTCTTGCAGAATACATGGGGTAACCCTGGATTTCGTTCGTCGCATGAACAAAAAAACATCCAAGAAACTATCCCTTAGTCGTTTGGTTTCTTATCGTATTCACGGTTTCGACCGCGACTCTGATGATTAAGAAAACATAACAGTACTGGTCAGATTCCCTTGTAATAAGCCTGGAAATCTGACCAGTATTTTCATTTCAATATCAAGGCCAATGTATTATTAAAACCCTTTCAAAGTAACCGATTTTGCAGACAATAACGCCTCAAAAATAATTGCAACAGCTTCTGCTCCTGGATCGGTAATTCCTTTGAGGCTTTCACCCCTTAAATAAGCCGATCGCCCAGAGTCCGCTTTTTCCATCAATGCGGTCGCATTTGCTCCTTTTCGGGCTGCCAAAGCGGCTTCAGGCACCCCATGTTTCCTCAACGTTTCTACCGCTGGCTGCAAAGCGTCCAACATCGTTCTTGAACCCATCTTGGCTCCACCATACTTCATCATCATTGCAATACCTGAGCGGAATGATTCTACCAAATCACTATTCTCTATAAAGCTTGTTCCTGCATTGGTAAAAAAGATAGACAACAGCACCCCACTTGATCCTCCCATCTTGCTTGCCAAAATATCTCCAATTGCCAACAATAAATGAGCGGTATTGTCCAGGGGCAGCGCAGTTTGGGCCATTGCATCCATCAAGCCGCGTGCCCCCAGGGCAAAAGTAGAACCGGTATCACCATCACCTACTTTTTTATCTAACTCATTCAGGCGTTGTTCAGCAGCCAAAACATGCTGACAGATGGCTTCTATCACTTCTCGAACCTTGGGATTGGAACTGGACTCAAAACTTCGTCTAAATTCAGACTGACTAATGTCTACCAACTTGGGTTGTTGAGGGATGATCGCACCGGGCCAAGCAGGAGGTGCCACTTCGGCTTGTAGCATGGTTATCCGTTCCTCAGTAAGTTTTAACAATGAAAGGCTAAAACCATACATGTTCAAAGAAGTCATGAGCAAAGCAGGCCCTATCACCAATTGAATTTGATCTTGATACTTCGATGTTAAAATTTCATTGGTAATGATCGCCATTTCAAGGGGGGTAACCGCCCCCAGGTTATTGATAAGCAATGCGTACTTTTTCCCTTTTTCAGTTTTGGCAAACAAACGAGACAACACAAGGCCTACCGCTTCTCTGCCGTTGGCAAAGGTTACTTTTTCCAGCCCAGGTTCTCCATGAATACCCAAACCCAACTCTGAATTTTCTGAATTTTGGTATTGGGGAGCACCCGGGAGCGCACAAGTAGCAATGGCCAATCCCAGCGATTGAGTATCTTCGGCCACCTGATTGGCCTGAGTTTTTATTTCTTCTAAAGAACAACCTTGCTCAGCCAAATAACCTGCCACCTTATGGACAAAAAGAGTTCCTGCTATTCCCCGAGGCTGAGGGGCATCAGGCAATGCTATGTCGTCCGAAACAATCAACATGTCTACCTTTTTACCCATTTTTTTTGCTCGTTCAGCTGCCAAGCCAAAGTTCAAACGATCACCAGTGTAGTTTTTCACAATCAGCAAACAACCCGCCTCTCCTGTTACCTGAAGAATGCAAGCCAAAATTGCCTCTACACTCGGAGACGCAAATACCTCACCCGACACTGCTGCAGTGAGCATGCCTTGACCAACAAACCCAATGTGGGCGGGTTCATGACCTGCTCCTCCTCCCGAAACAATCGCTACCTTGGACTGATCCCAATCCTCTCTCATTACAAATTTAGTAAAGGGGAATGCATTGGCTCTACTAAGTCGTCCAGTAAGCCTAAGGACACCATCCATTGCCTGAGTAACTACTTTTTCAGGCGCATTAAAAAAACGTTCCATCATAAATTGTTATCTTTTATCCGAAGTTTTTAAGTTGAGACCGTTGACTTTCCTCGAGTAGGGTTTTTACTTCAGTCAATAATGTTAATTTTCTAAATTTGGCCAAAAGCGATTTTTGATGCTCATCATCAGAGTTTCTAATGGTCTCTTTGATTCGCGGAATCACCGAATTATTCATACTCAACTCTTTCAAACCAAAAGCAAGTAACAAATTGGTCATCAAAGGATCTCCAGCAAGTTCACCACACATTCCCACTTCTATATCTACATTCTGAATAATGTACTGAAGGGCATTGAGTACTCCTGGATGTTGAGCACTACGGTATTTGGCCACCGTTTCGTTCTCCCGGTCAGCCGCCAACAGGTATTGGGTAAGGTCGTTGGTACCAATGCTTAAAAAATCTAATTCCTGGCTTAAAACAGGGAGCAAAAAAATAATGGATGGAACTTCTACCATCACGCCTACTGGAATTTGTTCATTATGAGCAACCTTTGCTTTAGTCAAGTCGGTTTGCACCTCTTGTAAAATTTTCTTCACCGCCATTATTTCCTCTGGTACACTTATCATAGGAAACATGAGCCTTACCGGAAACTCGGCGGATACTCGACAAATTGCTCTTAGTTGCGTTTTGAACAAGTCAATATCTTGCAAACAATAACGGGTACCTCGCAGCCCTAAAAAAGGGTTTTTCTCTTCTTTTATATTCAAATAAGGGATGGGCTTGTCACCTCCTACATCCAGTGTTCTAATAGTTACTGGATAACCTTGCATATTGGCCGCTGCTGCTCGATAAACTTCAAATTGTTCCTCTTCATCGGGGGGGGTGTCTCTGTTCATATACAAAAACTCGGTACGATACAACCCAATGCCTTCAGCTCCGCTTTGATAAGCCAGCCAAGCCTCCTCGGGGCTACTCACGTTGGCTAAAACACTAATTTGCTTGTAGTTTTTGGTGATGGCAGGTTGCTGTGCTTTGAGTAAAAGTTTTTCTTTTCTTTGGGTGTCCAACAGCTTTTGTGCTCGAATGGATTGAAGCATTTCAGGATTTTCACTTCCAATCCAAATTTCTCCTTTTGTGCCATCTATAGCCACTAGCTCACCATTCACCAAGTTATCGAAAGCGTTGCCAATACCTTCAATGGCAGGAATGCCTAACGAACGCGAAAGAATCGCAGAATGAGAAGTATCACCACCACCGGCGGTAACAATACCAAGTACCTTGGATTTATCCAGATTAATTGTTTCAGCAGGACCGAGCTCTTTGATTACTAAAACACCTGGTTCATCCATCCAGATAGGCTCTGTTCCCTCTCCTACCAACTCTGCTAGCACAGTATCACCAATTTCGGTAATATCACCAGCGCGCTCTTGTAAGTGAGGAGCATCCATTTGTAAGTATTGTTTTTTGATGTACGCTATGTTTTCTGACCAAACATAACTTACATTTATTTTCTCTTTCCGAACTGTATTGATGACCTTCTGAATGAGATGTTCATCTTCCAAAAAAAGCAGATGGAAATCAAGAATCTGGGCTTCCTCACTATTATCAGCAGTCAAACTCTGTTGAGTAAGTTTCAAGCGGTGAATTACTTGTTGTACTGCCAGTTTTAACTGCCCAACCTCGGCCTCTATATCAGAAACGGTTGTTTTGACTACTGTAGGGAGGTTCCTCTTCACTAATTTCACCTTTCCAACCGCCAAACCATTGGAGGCGGCAATACCTTGAATCATCCCTTTGTTCAAGCGGGTATCCTCTTTAACGACCCCAAGAGATGATGTAGAGTTTAGGGGCTTCTCAGCTATGACATCACCAAAGTTGTCTTTTTGAAATTTTTCAAGCGTTGCTGTAAACTCCTCGGTATCTCGGCCTGAAATTTTAAAATACAATATGTCACCTTGCTTGGCTCCCAGGGTGCCTATTTGAGTAATGCTCTTGGCAGACACAAAGTTGTTGGCGGTAATGCCCACCATGGCATTTACCTCAAAACGATTGACAATTTCTACCAAACGAACCGCAGGACGGGCATGAAGGCCCAATGGGTTAGGTACCAATAAATCAAATAATTGGTAATTATCCATTTCAACCTCATCTGCCTGTATTGACTGCTTGACTGGATTTAACAACGAAATTTTACCAGCCAGTGCGTTGGTAGCCTCACCCATGACAATATCCAGGTGGGCTCCTGTCATGGCTTGAGCGGCGGCTACAATTGCCCCTTCTACCAGGGGAGCCGCACACAAGCAAACATTTTGTTGGAGGCTTGAGGGCAACATTTCCAAAGCAATTTCTGCACTCATAACTGCACTACCAATGTCCATGAGGACCAACACATCTCCTTGTTCAACCAAGGCCTCCATTGCCTCAAAAATGGCTTGAGCGTCAGTACCAATGCTTATTTCTCCCGCTTCCTCAATGCCTCCAATGGCCTCGATCTTTACTTTGTTTTGACACATTTGAAGCGCCAAGTCTTTTACTCCCTCAGCCAGTTTTCGACTGTGGGAGACTAATACAATATTTACCATTTAAATCTATTCATTTGTGGGAGTCATCACTTCTTCCAGTGTTTTAAAAATAAAATAGGAAGAGGTTGCTCCTGCATCCTGGTGCCCTATACTTCTGGTTCCCAAATAACTCGCTCTTCCCTTTCGGGCAATCATGCTGGTAGTAGATTCCATTCCTTTTTTGGCAGCTACTGTTACCTTTGGCAATGCTTCCAGCAACGATTCGCCTACCTCTACGCTTGCTTTGAGAACCTGAGTAACCGGTTCAAGTACATCTATCATCGTTTTTTCACCCGCCAAAGCGCTTCCTCTAACTTGTACTCCTTCTACCCCTTTAGCAATGCCTTGATACAAATCCTTCACATTCAAAGCATCTGACTTGATACAAATCCTTCACATTCAATGAATCTTTGTTGATAAGCGCCATTCCCATTTGCATAAACAAGGTTCCGTATAACGGACCCGAGGCACCTCCAATGCTGGAAATCAAGGTCAGGCCCGTGTTTTTAAGTATTGAACCCACGTCCAAATCAGAGAATCCATCTACTTTCTCCAAAACTTTTTTAAACCCACGCTCCATATTAATCCCATGATCTGCATCACCAATGGCTGCATCCAATTCGGTTAAGTAATCCTTGTTCTTGACCATCACCACCGCCACTTTAGTCAGCCATTTTAATATTTGTTCTTTCGAGATATTTTTATCCATTATCATTTATTTACTAGTCGATATATATAAAAGTCATTGATGGCTACAGACTGCTTGTTACTACCTAGACTCCCCATCGTAACCCTGGAGTATTTACTGGCGCGTCCCAAAACCTTCGTATTTCTTCATCTACTTTCACCAAGGTGATTGAACACCCTTGCATCTCTAAAGCAGTAATGTAGTTGCCTACTAAATTGCGCACGATGCGAATTCCTTTTTCATTACACACCTTCACTAATTGACGATACACTGTGTACAGTTCCGAAATAGGTGTCCCTCCTAACCCGTTTACCATTACAATGACTTCATCTCCGGTAGTGATCTTTTTGCTCACCTGTTCTTCTTCTTGCCATTTGCCATTTGCCCGGTCCCAAGTTTTTAGTTTACGGATATAATCTTCGTCTCCTAAGATTCCCCCCATCAAAATATTGGTAATTTCATCGGCAGTAGTATGTGTAATCCTTTTTCTGCCGGGTTCCCCGTGAATCCCTACCCCAATTTCAATTTTATCGTCTTCCAGGTCAAAGGTAGGTTTTCCAGCCGCAGGTACCGTACACGACGTGAGTGCCATTCCCATGGAGCGTCCACTATTGTTTACTTTGTGAGCTAAAGCAGTGCATTGGTCCAAATTATAACCTGCCTCAGCAGCACTCCCCACAATCTTCTCCATTATTATGGTGGTTCCCACCCCTCTTCTGCCTGCTGTATACAAACTATCTTTTACTGCTACATCATCATCTATAATCACGTTTTGTACTGCCACCCCCTCAGCATGGAGCAACTCGGCAGCTAGTTCAAAGTTCATGACATCACCAGTATAGTTCTTTACTAAAAATAATACCCCAGCTCCACTGTTTACCTGTTGTCCACAGGCCACCATTTGATCTGGTGTAGGAGAGGTAAACACTTCACCTGGGCAGGCGGCATCTAACATGCCAAAACCAACAAAACCTCCATGCATCGGTTCATGACCACTGCCTCCTCCCGAAATCAGGGCAACTTTATGCGCTATAGGGGCATCTTCCCGATAGATGTAACGAGGAGTCAAATTGATCTTGAGGCTGGTGTGGGCCAGCGCCATTCCTTCCATTTGCTCTTGAACTACGTCTTCTGTTTTATTAATTAATTTCTTCATAATCTGAATGTTTTTTCCTAAAATGACTAACTGATGTTACCCAGTTTACCTTCAACTTGCCTTTTTTAATGGATAGTTTATTGGTGTAATTAGAGTTTAAATGCGACCCCAAAAGCAGCATAAAATTTATCGGCATTCGGATTCACGATAAAATCTCCCCTCAAGGTCATTCCAATTTCTTTGGTCAGATTGAAATCCTTTGAAGTAATGACTCCTACTTGGGTAAAGGCAAATTCACTGGTTCCATTAAAAGGGCTCTCGGTTGGTGTAAAAGAAACCAAGGGTCGTATTTTGATTCCTTTATTGAGGGTGGCATTGTAGCCAATCTCGAGGTAATTAGAGTATTTAGGATCATTGTAAAAATTAATGGAAGCCAACACATCAAATTTCCAAAAGTTGAACAATGCTCTGGCCTCGATCGTATTGCTTCCTTCTCCGTTGTCTTTAAAATTACTAATGCTGCCAAAGTTGGGGTTATAATGATCTAGTATCAATAGGGTAAACGCCGATGAAAAAGTATAACCGATGTAAGGGATTACCTCTTTGTAACCAGGAATATTGGTATCAAATGCAACCGGACCAATGCCATGAGAGGCCCAGGCGCCCACAAAAAATTTCCCCATAGAAAGCGTGACGGAGGGTTGAATATGTGGATGGTCGCCTAGCTCGAGCCCTCTCCAGATAAAACGACTATTCATCGTGGTGGTAAAAGAAGCACTCACTTTTACTTTCGAATCAGCATCCTTTTGAGTGCTGTCTGATTTTATAGAAAAAGCACAGGCTCGATAACCGATCAAGGTGACAATAAGGCAACTAAATAATAAAGTGTGTATGATTTTTTCCATGAGATGATACTTAAAGCATATGAGACAATTGACATTTAAAAACATTACTAAAAAGCCTTGAACAGCAAAGCGGCCAATATACCTCCAACAATAGGCCCTACTACTGGAATCCAGGCATAACTCCAATCGCTGTCTCTTTTTCCTTTGATGGGTAAAATGGCGTGCATGATTCTGGGGGCCAAGTCACGAGCAGGGTTAATGGCATACCCAGTAGTTCCCCCCAATGACAGGCCAATCCCCAAAACAACCAAAGCTACTGGTAAGGCATCTAGTGACCCTAAAGAGCCTCCCTGGGTTCCAAACTTTGGCCCGGTGAGGTAAAAAACGGCATACACCAACACGAAAGTTCCTATGATTTCAGAAATAAGATTTGAGAATGTATCACGAATGGCGGGCCCCGTACTAAATGCAGCTAACTGCAGGTCAGAGTCGTCTGTCTCGTTAAAATGTGGGCGATAATGTAACCATACCAATATGCTGCCCAGTGCTGCACCAACAAACTGAGCCACCAAATAAACTGGTATTGAAGAAACGGTTACTTTACCCGCAACAAGCAACCCAATAGTAACGGCTGGGTTGAGGTGGGCACCACTGACTGGAGCAACAATAAAAACGCCAACAAAAACGGCAATTGCCCAACCTAAGGTAATGACGATCCAGCCGCTATTTTCTCCTTTTGATTTTTTTAGAACAACATTGGCTACTACACCATTTCCTAACAGCACCAGCATAGCGGTGCCAATTAATTCTGCAATAAATATGGACATAATTGAGTTTATTTTAAATTTTATAAATAAGGCATTCTGCTTGCAATTTTCAATACAGGCATAGCTTCGCCACTCCAGTATTTTTTCATTAAAAATTTGATTTAATGGTACTTATCCTGAAGAAAATGATTCGTCTTTCTGCCTTGCCACTTGCTTATTCAAGTCTAGCCAGGCATCGTTTTCCTATATTGTAATGGTGATATTTTATAGTGCTTCTGGAAGAGATTACAAAAATGAGAAGCATTTATAAAACCTGCTTCCGTACTGATTTCTCCTACACTCTTTTCGGTAGTCATTAATAACTGAGATGCCCTTTCCAATTTTTTTTTCCTAATCCAATTAGCAGGTGTATCATTGTATTTCATTTTAAATTCTCGCTTAAACTGAGACAAGCTCTTATTGGCCAAAAAGGCTAAATACTCTACATTTAAGCTGCTATACATATTAGAGGATAATATCTCTTCTAAGGAGGATTGGTTGTCTTTAGTAATTGTTCTCAAAAAACTCGTGAAATAGCTTTTCTCTTGACCTAAAATAAGCGCAAACAACAATTCTTTAAATTTGAGGTTTATCAGTTCTTCTGGTACTCCCAGGTTACCTTGTAAGTAGCTCAAAGTAGAATGAAGGTATCCATCAAGAAGGGTATCCATCTGAAACTGATAAATTTCCAAAGAACGAATATTCAATAAGTCAGAAACAGAAAGTAAGCGATTGTTTTGTTCAATAAAATTCAGCAAAAAATCATCTTTCAAATAAAAAGTAACACTTTCGGATTGGTAACCTTCATACAGATCCTCAATGACAATAAAAGAGCCTTTACGAACAATAATTCCTTCCCCACTGCCTACCTGATAGTCTAGATCAGGGGTAGTAATCCGTTTGCTTCCTTGCAACATTAGTATCAAGGCATGCTCAGGTATCACCAAGCATCGTTTTGTCTTTTTTACCAATTTGGCCTCATAAACAATGCTTTGAGCGGCTGCCTTTAACACTTTATTGATATTTGCCTTCTCAGTATTTTTTGTTGCTTTTTTGTTCATTTCACGCTTTCCTTATGATCTGATACATCTACTCTCCTTGTGTTTCATTTATCCGACTTTGACAACCGATGGTCTAGGAATTGTAATTGCATTATATCAAGTTCCCTTTTGAATTAAAATAATTATTGTCTAAAAAATATTAATATATTCACAAAGGTATGGCATAGAGGAGGTATATATTGTTCATTTTGGTTCTGATTTTATTCTATTTGGGCCATTTGGTTTGGAATATTAGGTTTCATCAAGCTAAGCAAGATTGCTATGCCGACTTCATAAATGGTTAACCTGATTTATTTTGTAGGTTGACCTCAATGAGTTATCATCGCTTCTGCATAAAAATGATAATTCAAAAAGTAAAAATTATGAAAGCCTCCAAACAACAAAAAAAACAAACTGAGCACTTATTTGCCAATGATGCGGTATTGCTGACCTTTCGTCAATTGTACCCTCATCTGGACCTCAGCCAAGTGACTTGGTCGTGGGAAGTGCCCTACAAGATTTATGAAGCTGAATTTGAGCAAGATGGTCAAGAATATGAAGTAGAAATTGCGGTAACCGGACAACATATTTTAACCGAAATAGAAATTGACACGAATCAATTACCCGAGGTAGTACGCAAATCGATGCGAGCAAACTACCCCAACCAAAGCATAGACGAAGTAGAGCGGGTAGAATACAGCAATGGGCTGGTATACTATGAAATAGAGCTGGAAAAAGGGGATAAAACCAGGGAGGTATTTTACCGGGAAGATGGCTTGTTTATTGGTGAATCAGAGCACTTTTAAGTCAAAAATTTTTTTGGCTGATACTGCTGCTCAATCGGCAAACGATGCCCGCTTCAAAATAATATTTTTCACTTTTCTTAGTACAAAATTCAAGAAGGTTGCTTTATAAGTTTGTACAACAATTAATAACAATCTTCTTTTTTTTAAACGCATGAAAAAATCTTTTTTGGGAACATTCATTGTATTGGGAATTCTGTTTTTGGCGGCTTGTCAAAATCAAAACGAAGTATCACCTGCCCTTTCTGAAGGCTTGGTAGAAACCATTGCTCCGGCAGATTTGCCCACCTTGGTGCAAGCTGCAGTGGTCCGCGATTTTTCGGGGCAAAATATTACTGAGGCCGAAAAAATAACTGGTTCAGAGGGCAGTATGATGTACGATGTGTCGGTAGATAGTGGAGAGTCGGCTGCCTACAATCCCGAAGGTAGCAAATGCAATCGGGTAGCGTTGACTGAGATTCCTCAAACTATCCAGGATTATGTAGCCGCCAACTACGCTGGTGCCAATATCAAGAAAGCAGCCCAGGTGACTACTAAAGATGGTACCGTGAAAATTATTGTAAAACTCGATATCAGAAAGGGACTTTCTTTTGACCAAGAAGGAAATTTTTTGGGAGAAAGAAAAGGACGTAAAAAACGAAATTAATTGAGTGTGAAACAGGTGTAAAAATAGAACTAGTTTGTTTGAGTTTGACCTGACTTGTCGTAACAAGTCAGGTTTTTTATTTGGTTCTAAGTACTTGGGCTTCTTAAGGCGTCCTCTTCTTGAATTACCAAAGTCAGGTTTTTGATGTTTTTAACCCGATACTTCAACCCTTCGCGCTTGCTTGGTAAAGTAAAACCAATCTGTACATCTACCAGTTTGGTGCCCGTGGGCAAGGTTCGATGCGAATAATGTCGATCCGAAATCTGGGTAATCACAAAGCCCTTCAAGTTGAATTGGTCTATGATGAATTTTTCTACCTGCTCTTCACTAAATTTAGTTGTATTAATCAGCTCTTCCATAGTTAGTTTGCTTTAATTTTTTCTTAAAAATAAGGATAAAACAAGTTATTTAAATATATTATGCATACATACTACTTTCTAAGGCAACTTTTTTAGATTATATTTGTTTTCATTGAAAACAGCAATAATCTACCCATATCATCATATCATACCGTAGATTGATTTAAAAGAATAGTATATGAAATTTGAAGGTACCGAAAAATACGTTTCTACCCAAGAACTCAGCGTGGCGGTGAACGCCTCCATCGAATTAGAAAGACCTTTGTTAATTAAAGGTGAACCAGGCACTGGCAAGACCCTGTTGGCATTTGAAATTGCCCGAGCATTGGATAAAAAATTGATCACTTGGCACATTAAATCTACTACCAGCGCCCAGCAAGGCCTGTATGAATACGATGCAGTTTCTCGTTTGCGGGATTCTCAGCTTGGAAACGAAAAGGTAGAAGACATCGCCAACTATATCAAGAAAGGAAAACTTTGGGAAGCTTTTGAATCGGAAGAGCAAGTGGTGTTGTTGATTGATGAGATTGACAAAGCTGACATAGAGTTCCCTAATGATTTGTTGCTTGAACTCGACAAAATGGAGTTTTACTGTTATGAAACCCAAGAAACGATCAAAGCCAAAAAACGCCCCATCGTAGTGATTACTTCCAACAACGAAAAGGAACTTCCTGATGCCTTTTTACGCCGTTGTTTTTTCCATTATATTTCTTTCCCTGATCCCGCCACAATGACCGAGATTGTCAATGTACACTTCCCCAACCTTGGCGAAGAATTGATGGACAGTGCTTTGAAGGTTTTTTATAATTTGCGTCAGGTAAAAGGCATTAAAAAGAAACCTTCTACGAGTGAACTCATAGACTGGATTAAACTACTACAATTTGGCGCCAATAAGCCCGAGGAACTAGACAAAGTAGATTTAATCGGGGAAATGCCTCCTTACATGGGGTCGCTTCTCAAAAACGAACAGGATTATTATACTTTGAATCGCCGCTATGGGGGTGGAAAATATTAGTAGGTAACAAGGTTTTGAACATTGTAACTCCCCCTCTAATAAAAAGACCTGACTATCTAATGCATTGGGTAGTCAGGCCTCTATTTAATCATAGAGATTTCCGCAACTGCTACTAAGTATTAAGGGGAGCGCAGCTACATTGAAAAAGAATTGTCTATACTGATATCTTTTCGTGATGATGTCTACATGTTAATATAGTATCACTGGGAGGTAAAATATTGATAGAAAAAGCCAATAGAGCAACTTAAGTTTGCATATTGACAAGTATGATGATCAATTTTTATCTCATGAAAAACAAATTCCCCTTGAACACATTGCTGCTGTTCCTGCTCGTCATTGGTTACCAGCAAATAAACGCGCAAAGCACTGCTACCCCCCCTCCTTCTGAGCTCATTACAGTAGATCGTTTGTTTCTCACCAGTGATTTCACCCTGGATTATTTTCGTCAGCCTCGCTGGATCGAGCAAGGTGAAGCCTATACCAGTTTGGAGCGCTCTACTCAGTATTCCAACGCCCAAGAAATTGTAAAATACAATACTCGTACAGGCAACAGAACCGTTCTCATAAAAGCTCAACAACTGATTCCTACCGCACAAAGTCAACCTTTATCCATCAGCAATTATGAATGGTCGCCTGATAAAACTCATTTACTAATTTTTACCAATACCCGACGAGTATGGCGGTACCACACCAGAGGAGATTATTGGGTATTGTCTATCAAAAGTGGAAAACTCATCCAATTAGGTAAACATTTACCAGCAGCTTCTTTGATGTTTGCTAAATTTTCGCCCAATGGTCAGCAAATAGCCTACGTGAATAAACATAATGTGTATGTAGAAGAAATCGCCTCCCAAAAAATCACCCAACTTACTACCAATGGAACTGATCGATTCATCAATGGTACCTTTGACTGGGCTTACGAAGAAGAATTTGATGCCAGAGATGGTTTTCGCTGGAGTCCTGATGGCAGTCAAATTGCTTTTTGGCAAGTAGATGCCCGCAATATTCGTAATTTCTATATGATCAACAATACCGATTCTACCTATGCCCACCTCATTCCAGTACAATACCCCAAGGTAGGTGAAACCCCCTCGGCTTGTCGCATTGGTGTCATTGATTTGAAATCTAAAAAAACAAAGTGGATGGCCATTCCTGGTGATGTCCAACAAAACTACTTGCCCAGAATGATGTATGAGCAAAATGCCAATGTACTTTTGGTACAACAGGTCAACCGCAAACAAAATCATTTGAAGGTTTGGCGCTGTAATACTACCACCGGCAAAGCCACTAAAATCTACGAAGAGAAAGAAACCGCTTGGATAGATGTGGTGAGTCAGGATGATTGGAAGTGGCTCAAAAAGGGAAAGGAATTTACTTGGGTAACCGAAAAAGATGGCTGGCGTCACGTATATCGCATCTCCAAAAATGGTAAAAACCAACGCTTGATTACCCGAGGCGCATTTGATGCCGTCAATGTATTGGAAATCGACTCTCAGGGAGGGTACTGTTACTTTATTGCATCTCCCGAAAATCCCACCCAAAGGTATTTGTACCGGGCACCCATTTACAAAAAAGGCAAATCAGTAAGACTTACCCCCAAAAACCAACCAGGGACCCATCGTTATAACATCGCCCCAGGAGGCAAATATGCTTTACATACCTACTCTACTGCTAACGCCCCTCCAGTCACAGAATTGATTAGCCTACCCAACCATCGCGTCATTAAAACCCTGGTAACCAATCAGAAAATAAAAAATTTGATGGCAAAACTTAAGCTCAAGCCCATTGAGTTTTTTAAAATCAAACCCCAAGACCAGGTACAAATGGAAGGAATGATGATCAAACCGCCCAATTTAGACGCTTCTAAAAAATATCCAGTGCTGTTTTATGTATATGGTGAACCCTGGAATCAAACTGCTCGTGATACTTGGTCTTGGCGCAATTGGTGGTTTCATGCATTGGCCCAACAAGGATATTTGGTGATTACGATGGACAACCGCGGTACTCCATCGCCTAAAGGCCGCCAGTGGCGTAAAAGCATTTATCGTAAAATTGGCGTAATCAATTCACGGGATCAAGCGATGGGAGCCCAAGAAATCATGAAATGGAAGTTTGTAGACCCCAACCGCATTGGAGTTTGTGGCTGGAGCGGAGGAGGTTCTATGACCCTGAATTTACTCTTTCGTTATCCCGAAATTTACAAAACGGGGATGTCAGTTGCTCCGGTGTCTAATCAACTATATTATGATAACATCTACCAAGAACGCTATATGGGGCTTGTTAGCGAAAACGAGGCCGATTTTATAGAAGGATCCCCCATTACTTATGCCAAGAACCTAAAAGGAAACCTGTAGCTGGTACACGGTACTGGTGACGACAACGTACATTACCAAAATACTGAAGCTTTAATCAATGAACTCATCCGACATAACAAGATTTTTCAGGTAATGCCCTATCCTAATCGATCTCACGGAATTTATGAAGGTAAAAATACTTCAAGGCATTTATATACCACCCTCACCCAGTATTTATTAAGAAACTTGAAGCCCGGAGGAAAGTAGTATAAATTACCCTCTGTAAATCAAATATTTACAGAGGGTAAAACCAACATTTGGATATACTATTCTTTGATACCACACAAATTCAACAAGAAAGCATAGCTATACGCCGTATTACGATAGCTCTCAAATCGACCTGATTTTCCAGAGTGCCCCGCATCCATATTGGTTTTTAACAGCAACATACTGTTGTCCGTTTTCAACGCTCTTAGTTTAGCCACCCACTTGGCAGGCTCCCAATATTGCACTTGCGAATCATGCAACCCGGTGGTTACTAACATATTGGGATAATTTTTCTTTTCTACATTGTCATAAGGCGAATAAGACAACATATAATCATAAGAAGCTTTGTTTTTAGGATTTCCCCACTCGTCAAATTCACCCGTAGTCAACGGAATGCTTTCATCCAGCATGGTCGTTACCACATCTACAAATGGTACCCCCGCAATCACCCCTTTGAAAAGGTCAGGACGCATATTCACGATTGCTCCCATTAACAAGCCTCCGGCACTCCCTCCCCAAGCAAATAATTTTTCTTTTTTGGTGTACTTTTTAGCAATCAAGTACTTGGCACAGTCAATAAAATCATAAAAGGTGTTCTTCTTTTTAAACATTTTACCATCATCATACCACTGTTGCCCCAAGGTTTTGCTTCCTCTGACGTGGGCAATGGCATACACAAACCCGCGATTGAGCAAACTTAAACGAGTAGAGCTAAAAAAGGGATCAATCGTGGCCCCATAAGACCCGTACCCATACAACAACAACGGATTTTCTCCATTCAATTTCATTCCCTTTTTGTATACCAATGATATGGGCACCTTTACCCCATCTCTTGCTTTGGCATACAGTCTTTTGGTTACATAATCGTTTGGATTGTGCCCTCCTACTACCTCACTTTGCTTCAATAATGTTTTCTTTTTGGTATTCATATCATAAGCATATGCACGCCAAGGTGTGGTAAGCGATGAGTAAGAGTAGCGGATTTTGGTCGTGGCAAAATCAGAGCTGCCCATCAACGATCCAGCGTAAGCCTCTTCGTTAAATGGCAAATAATGCTCTTTGTTGTCTTTCCAGCGTCTAATTCTAATTTGAGTCAAACCGTTTTTCCGCTCTTGCACTACCAAGTGGTCTTTGTAAATATCAATATAACTCAATAAAACATCCTTACGGTGTGGAATGACCTCTTTCCAGGTTTTCATAGAAACATTATTCAAAGGGGCCTTCATCAAGCGGTTGTTCTTTGCCTGGTCATTGGTAACGATGTACAAATCGTTTTTAAAATGACTCACTGAATACTCGTGTCCTCGTTTTCGGGGGATGATGATTTTTAGTTTGCCATCAGGGTCGTTTGCGGGTAATATACGCTCTTCGGTCGTCAAGGTACTGTATGCTCCTACAATGATGTACTTCCGTGACTTGGTGCGATACACATACACCGAAAAAGTGGGGTCTTTTTCTTCAAACACCACTCGATCATTTTTGGTATCTGCTCCGATTTTGTGCTGCATAATACGATAAGACCGTAAAGTAACTGGTTCTTTCACCGAATAAAAAATGGTTTTATTGTCAGCTGCCAAGGTAATTCCTCCAGTGGTATTCAAAATTTTATCTTGAAGCAATTTTCCAGTTTTGAGGTCTTTTATTTTAATGGTGTATTTAAATCGGCCTAGGGTGTCTTCCGAATACACCAGAAAACGATCATTGTCAGAAATTCTATAGCCCCCTACCCGGTAATAAGATTG
>ERZ1740067.837-NODE-837-length-23070-cov-18.090680_pt1 | contig 23070 bp, 19 predicted proteins | sample MGYA00581736_ERZ1740067 | MGnify/ENA primary metagenome ERZ1740067 (study PRJEB43018, sample SAMN04849236) | marine metagenome | isolation source: floating plastic debris | place: Pacific Ocean | collected 2008-08-27 | study: EMG produced TPA metagenomics... | reverse complement strand
CTCTTACTCAAGCGGCTGGCGTCATAAATTAGACTTTTCAGACGTCCTCTCAGAAATATCTATGTAAGTCTTGGAATAATCCTGGCATTGGCAATCACGGGTCTTTCCTTAGTAATGGTTCGATTCCAGACTGTGAATCAAGAATTAGAGAAAAAAGTTCGAATTAGAACCGCCAAGCTAAAGCTATTGGCTTCGCTAGATGGACTAACGCATCTATCAAATCGTCGCCAGTTTGATCAACATCTGGAGCATGAATGGAATCGAGCAAAACGCCACCAGTATCCTTTGTCCTTGATACTGTGTGATGTGGACTATTTTAAAGATTTTAATGACGCTTACGGGCATCAGGCTGGCGACGAGTGCCTAAAGGCGGTGGCTGGAGTGCTTAAAAACACCATTAGGCGATCCGGCGAATTGGCAGCTCGGTACGGTGGAGAGGAGTTTGCCATTATTCTCCCTAATGTTGATTCTGAAGGTGGAGGGCAGGTGGCCCAACAAATCAGAGAAGAAATCCATCGGTTACGTATTCCCCATGAAGCCTCTCCAGTTAAGCCTTACCTAACAATGAGCATGGGGATTGCAACTGTGGTGCCTGATGATTGTTGCTCCACTGATGGGGTGATCAAAACAGCGGATCAGGCGCTCTATTGTGCCAAAGAGCAAGGACGCGATCGCGTCAAAAAGGTAACTGGAATACCATCTTTTGGTCCACAAGGCTAGGGTTGGTGGTCAGTTCACCAGAAAACTTAGTAAACCTAAAACTCAGCATTTAAACGGTAGTTACACGCTCCTTCAGTCCCTGGTATTTCCTCGCTGAAAGGGCGTGTACTCTGCACTGCCAGTAGCTCCGGTGCTTAGCTGAGTATTTGCCCTAACGACGTGATGTTGCGTTTTTCCCTCTCTTATCAGATCGAGATCCTTTCTTATGGTGCGACTTACTCGGCTTGGCGCTGGGCTGAATTCCTAATGCTTTGTTGTAGATTTTTTCATTGGCTTCCGCCGACTGAAATAAATCCACAACGGGGTTAGGGTAATCCACGCCCAGGTTTAGCCCGCTGCGGTTTTGTTCGTCGCGGGTTAATAACCAAGGGGTGTGTAGCTTGGGGCGGGAAACGGACTGGAACTGGGGAATCCAGTGTTTTACGTAATCACCGTTGCCGTCGTAATCTTTCGCTTGTTTGATGACGTTAAAGAAGCGAAATCCCCGGGCATCATTGCCGACGCCAGCCGTGTAGTTCCAGTTGCCCCAGTTGCTGCAAACGTCGTAGTCCACCAGCACCGACTCGAAATACTCCGCACCCATTCGCCAGTCGATGCCTAGGTTTTTCGTCAGGAAGCTGGCTACGTTTTGCCGCCCTCGATTGGACATAAACCCGGTGGCCGCCAGTTCGCGCATATTGGCATCAATAAAGGGGTAGCCGGTTTTGCCGTCGCGCCACAGCTCAAACCTCTCCCAATCTTGCTTCCAGGGAATTTCTGCCCCCTGCAAACCTGTGATCAAGAAGATTTTGTTGCCATGTTTTGCGGAGATCCAGCGGAAATAGTCCCGCCACAGCAGCTCAAAAATTAACCAGTAGGTGGAATCATTGGCCACCCGCTCCTCTTCGTAATTCAGCACGTCGTCCCAAATTTGTCGGGGCGATATGCAGCCTAACGCCAGCCACGGCGAAAATTTTGAAGAATAGTCAGCGCCTAAAAGTCCGTTGCGAGTTTGTTTGTAGCGTCGTAGATGATCCCCCTCCCAAAAATACTGCTTCAGGCGATCGCCCGCTGCTGCTGCGCCGCCGATAAAATCCAAAACTCCGCGCGGGTCTGATTGCGGAGGGGTCAACCCCAGTTGTTCCCAAGTGGGTAGCTCACCGGGGGAGAGGTTCTCAGGTAAAGCTGGCAGGGATTTGGGGGCGGGGAGAGGATCCCGAGGCTGGCAGTTTTTTTCCACATCCTTGCGGAAGCGGGTAAATAGCTCAGGGATTTGGCTAATTTCAAAGGGTAGGTCGTTGGGGCTGTGGAGGGTTGCCCCCCAGTAGCGGCGAGTTTTGATTTCTCGGCTGCCGGATCTGGCAAGCTGGGCGATCGCCTGGCTCAGCTTGGCATCCACCTGCTTTTCTTCGTGGGTAACTTCCTTATGGCAATAGATGGCGTCAGCGTTGGTTTGTTGCACCAAACTGGGAATGATGTCCTCGGGCTTTCCCCAGCGGATAATTAAATCCGAGCCGAGGGATTGAAGCGATCGCCGTAGGTCTTCAACACTTTCTAACAGAAACTTGGCGCGAAATGATCCAGTTTTTGCAAACCCAAAGGCCGTTTTTCCAAAGTGGCGCGGGTCAAAGCAATACACCGGAATAACGGTGGACTGGGTACGGCTAGCGTTAAATAACGGAGCGCAGTCAGCAACCCGTAAATCATTACGAAACCAGACAATTTTTGCAGGGGGATTTGTGGAGTCGGAGCTAGCCATAATGATTTGATTTGGATGTTTCTGAAAAAGCTGGAGTACTGACGCGTCTTTGGATGCTTTGTTTATGCTGGTAATTTGCACAAATTCACTCGCGAAGGTTATCCGTGTAAATTATTTACACAAACCATTCACGCAAAAATAAAGGGCCTCATGAAAGCCCTTTGAATAAATTTCTGCTGTTGCTTCTATGAGTTGTTAGATGACCCAAAGCTGGGAATTTCCGGCGGCTCTTGAAATTCTTTGAACCATTCCGGCAGTGCATTCTCGTCTTCGGGAGGCTTTAGAAAGCGTGCTTGGGAAATCTCCAACATTTTTTCTAGAGACGTGTTGGCGATAAAGTCTGATGCCGCTTCAAGATGTTCTTGCTGCTCCGCTTCGCTAATTTCTTCCGGATTATTGTCAGGATTAACGTTTGGTTCAGTCATTTTAAAGTTTTTCGATGACTTTGATTTCTAGGTGATTCTAAAACGCGAAAAATAGGTTGGCGCTGGGATGAAAAATTACTTGCCGGTATTCAGTTCCATACCCGTTTTAGGCAGTCCCATACTGTAGTTAACAGCGCGGGCTTTTAGGTTGTAGCGAATCTCACCAGCTTCCAGTAGCGATCGCACAAAATGCTCTAAATCGGACCCAATTCGTCGTAAATTATATTCTGTCAAATCTTGCCCGGCGTAGCCTGCAACTAGCTCTTCGAATTTGTCATGAACCTGTTTGACAGCGGGATCGTCCCAAATAAATTCATTGTCGGGATCAACGTCTACGGTTAGTTTGTCGCTGCTATCAATAAACGCATTGTCTTCAATTGTGGCAGCGAAAATGCGGATATGACGGGTGGTGGATTTTAATAACATAAGACGAATAACTTCTCCCTGCGGGCTATAAAACGGGACGAATTAGCAAGTTAGATCAGGATACACCGCCAGGTTGGACTGTTAATGGTGTTCAATAACAGATTACGACGGTTAGAAATTGAGCCCGACGTCCGTTGGTTCTATTTTCTAACTTGCCAATATTCCTATTTTAGGAGAGGACTGCTGTTGTAATGAAGTTGTTGTTTATTCGCCACGCGGAATCCACCGGAAATCAAGAGCGCCGAATGCAGGGAAATGGTGAGTTTTCCCTGTCCGGGGCAGGGGAAGATCAGGCGAAACGGTTGGGAAATCGGCTGCGGCGAGAGGGGTGGCTGCCGACGCGGGTATACAGCAGTCCCTTGAAGCGGGCGCGGATGACGGCGGAAATTTTGATGGATCAGGTGTTTGGCGATCGCCCCAAAGAGCCGTCTCAAGAATTATCCCGAAAGCCATCCCAGGCGAATTTGGCAAAAACGATTCAGTTCGATGACAACCTGCGGGAATATCAAAACGGTATTTTTCAAGGCTTAACGTGGCAGGAAGCCCAGGCGCAGCATCCAGAATTGTGTAAGCAGTTAGAGGCGTCGGTGGATTGGTTGCCGGTGCCGGGGGCGGAAACGTTGGTGCAAGGACGCCAGCGGGCGGAGCAGTTTATCGAGACGGTGATATCGGATTGTGCCCATCAGGATCGGGTGTGGGTGGTGGCCCATAGCTGGATTTTGCAGCATTTGATTTCGGCGATGATGGGGTGCGATCGCTCCTGGCGCATGTCCGTTTACAACACGGCGATTTTTGAATTTTGGCTGGATCGCGATCGCTGGTACAAGGTGCTGGGCAATGCTGAAGCCAGTGAATCCGGTGGGGAAAGCGATCAGGACTTTCGCCAAGAGCAAATGGTGCAAAACCGCTTTAACACCAGCCTGTGGCAAATTCGCCGCTTTAACGACACGGCGCATCTAGTGGATTTATTGAGTTAGGTAGGGGAGAACGGGAGGCTGAGTCGCCAACTTTTTATAGTCGGTTCGATAAAAACAGGGCCATTTTGAGTCCTGCGATCGAGGCTGAATTCGCCCTATTTGCTTCGTTGAGTGGCTTTGCCTTGTTTTTGGTCTCAAACAGCATGTTTTGCGTAAGTCCTGACTTAATTGATGACACGCCCTAATCATGCTGATAGTCGCCTCCACTGCGCACCATGAATTTCTGGGGAATCATGCATTGAAGCCACCCTTTGCAAAGAGATCGTTGGCAATTGCAGTGCCTAGCAAAATCAAGCCGCACCCCAAGATCATTGATGAGGTAATGGGCTCATTCAGGAACAATAAACCCCAAACCATTGCAAAGACAGGAATTAGGTAAGTAACTGTCAATGCTTTGGTGGAGCCAATGGTTCGGATCAGTCGAAAATACAGAAGATAGGCCAGTGCCGTGGACAGTAAGGCGAGGGACTGGACTGCAATCCAGATGCTGAGTGTGATTGGTTTTGACGGAATGGTGAAAGGGAGGGCAGGTAAAAGTAAAAGTGCCGCCCCCAGTTGACTTCCCACGGTAATCGCCAGCGAAGGAACACCCGCCAATTTTTGTTTGATGTAAGGAGCCGCAATTCCGTAGGCGAAGGCGGCTAACAAGCCAGCTAACGATGCCACAACAAATGCGGGGGTCAACTCAACCAATTTCCAGCCAATCAAAATGATTACTCCCAGAAAGCCCAGAATAAATCCAATTATTCGGGTTGGGGTTAACTGCTCCTTGAGCCATAGGAAGGCAACAATAGTGCCAAACAGAGGGGCGGTTGCATTTAAGATGGCAGTGAACCCTGCGGGTAGTGATACCGATGCAAACGCTAGCAGGGAAAATGGAAGCGCAGAATTAATGCCGCCCACCACCAGCAGCGATCGCCAATGTCGTCGCACCTCCCTCCAAAGGTCAAGGCGAACGAGGATCGGTAACAGCGTTAAACCGGCGATCAAAACACGCAATTCAATCAACCAAACGGGACCGAGAACCGGTGCGGCAATTCTCATAAAAAGAAATGAACCGCCCCATACGGTTGCCAACAACAACAGTTCAGCAACGTTGAAAACGCTCATATCAGCCTTCGCCTTCAGTTCCAGGGGGGTGGCTTTGGCTCTGAATATGACTGGCTTCCCAACCGAGCAGAGCCGTTTTGCGCTCCATACCCCAGCGGAATCCACCGAACTCGCCAGATTCCCGAATGACTCGATGGCAAGGAATTAGGTATCCCACTGGATTTCGTCCCAATGCGTTGCCTACAGCCCTTGCCGCAGTTGGACGCCCCATCGTAGTGGCGAGCCCTCGGTAGGTGGTAATTCCTCCGAAAGGGATATTTAGAAGCGCTCGCCAAACTTGGATTTGGAAATTTGTGCCTTTTACCCACAGAACCAGCGGCTTATCGTTAGGTACGATGCTGGGACCAAAAATGCGTGCACAAATGCCCTGGGTCGCTGATTGGTCTCGCCTAATATCTGCATTTTTCCATTCCAAACGAAGGGAGTGATCCGCTGCATCCTGGCTGGCGGCATCGAGAAAATATAGGTTACAAATGCCGCGCGGAGTAACCGCAATTAGACAGTCTCCGAATGGGGTTCGATGAATACCGTACCGAATCTCTAATCCGAGACCTTCACCCTTAAACTCTCCTGGTGACATGGCTTGCAACGTCACAAACAAATCGTGCAGCCGTCCCGGACTCGATAATCCTACGTCTGCTGTCAGATCCAGTAGGTTGGCAGTGTCAGCAATTTTTGATTTGGCATATTCCACCGTAAGGTATTGCGAAAACCGCTTTGGGCTAATGCCTGCCCAGCGGGTAAAGAGTCGTTGAAAGTGGTACTCGCTAAGATGAACCTGCCGAGCGATTGTGGCTAGGTCAGGTTGGTTCAAGTGATGTTCGCGAATAAACGCGATCGCTCGGGCAATGCATTCATAGGTTTCAGCGTCGTATACTTCATCTTCTGGTACAGAATTCATCGGATTATTGTTGCGATCCATCCGTCAAACTCCAGTTAATGCGAGAGCAGAAGTCCAATGCCACCCGTTTCTTGCTATCGATACGATCATTCCGTTTGATCAACTGCACAAGATCAACTGCACAAAATCAACTGCGCAACGCCCCTATTGCACCGGAACGTAGAGACCGATCATCGCCTCGCGCCAAACCTGCATTGTTAAACCTATCGCTTCAACTAGTGCAGCGTCAGCTCTCAATTTTAGGGTTGCCGATCTCTGAAAACCTCGCGTGGAGGTTGTTTTGAAAGTTGACTACCTTAATCTTTAGCCTTGACGTTGCACTAGGTTCAATATGACATGGGAGAAGCTGGAGCACTTAGGGAAGCTCCAAGGTGCGATCGCCCTCACCAATAACGCTGAACGCAGCCCATTTAAAAGGGTTTGGAGATTGGGCACGAATTTTAAGCTGAGCCGCCCGCAGAGCTTCCGCGTAGGTTTTTCCCGTCAATAACTGCGCGTAAAACTCTTCCATTAGGATTTTGGTTTCCCGGTCCGGCACCTTCCAGGAGCTAGCAACCACCGTAGGGACGCCAGCTTTGAGGAACGCCCGCGCTAGTCCCAAGACCCCTTCACCACTAATTTCGCCACTGTTGGTATTGCAGGCACTCAGCACCGCAAGCTGGGCATTTAGCTGGGTATTGAAAACTTCCGACAGGGTCAGCTTATTGTCCTCCTCACCATCGTTGGTCACATTAGCCAGAGCAAGCCAGCTATTTAGATCGCTATCGCTTCTGGGAATAATGCCGTGGGTAGCGAAGTGGAGGATGCTGGCGTCGGACAATTTGGATTTGATATGAGCTTCGGTGGCCTCACGCCCCAGCACCGGCGTGGCATTTAGCTTCTGGGCGATCGCCTGAGCCTCCGCCTCCGCACTGGGCAACGGTCCTAGCTCCGCCGCTTCCCCTGGAATGGGGGTGGGATTGCCCACAATTAACGGCTGTCCTGTGGCTGTGTTGCGAGTGCCTTGCAACGTTTGCAACGTTTGCAGGGAGGGGGTGACGGTGATGGTGTAACGGTCAATCAGAAAGCGATTTTGATCATCAATTAACGCCGCAAAGGGCACCGTACCCAGCTCCCGGTGGGGAACCACAATGACGCGACTGCCTGGCTCCTGGGGAAGGTAACTTTCGATGGGCTTAATCAGCAAGCTGTAGCCCTGTTTCAAATTTTCGGGACGACCCACCCACGGTGAATCAGAATTGCCCCCTCGCACCGTGCGCAAATCGAGGCGATATTTATCGGGGGAAAATTCCTGCCCGCCGCGACCGCCAATGCTGGCAGCGCTACGAATATTTCTAACGGACTCGCGCAGGGAAAGCCCCGCCTCTTCCGGATCCGCCGTGGCAAAATTCAGCTCGCCGCTGGGGGACACCACCCAGATGTAAACGGATCGATCCACGATGGAATAGGTAACTAAGGTGGCATTGCGATCGCGAGCCAGCCGCTTGATTTGGCTGAGATTTAAAGCTGAATCGGAGGCTGAACGAGGAGCTGGCCTGGGCGCTGTCGATGACTTTTTCCCACCGGATACCGCTAAGAATGCGGTCAGAGAACGGGCGCGGGACCGATCCGCAATTTCTAGCGCCGCCCCCACTTTGTTCTGCTGCACCAGCAAATGTTGCAGGGCTGAATAAGTGGCCGCCCCCGTTTCAAAAAAGCTGACGCGGTTGCGATCATTGGTGCCCAAGTCCGCCGCGATCGCCTCAGTCACCGCCAAACTTTGCCGCAACGAAGACTCCGCCTGCTTTAGCTGCCCTAAGGCACTGTAAGTGTTGCCTAAATTCCCCAGGGCGCTAGCTTCCCCCGGGCGATCGCCAACTCTGCGAGCGATTCTCAGGGACTGGCTATGGAATTCAACGGCGCGATCATGCTGCCCTAAGGCACTGTGGACATTGCCCAAATTCCCCAGGGATGCCGCCGCGCCCCGACGATCGCCAATGGATTGGGCGATTTCTAGGGACTGGTTGTAAAACTCAATGGCGCGATCGTGCTGCCCCAGGGCATGGTAAGCCAGCCCCAAATTTCCCAACGACGTAGCCGTACCCTTTTGATCATCAGCGTTGCGCTTTAGCCCCAGGGCCTGGTTATGGAAGTCAATGGCGCGTTGGTGCCGACCCAAAACAAAGTAGGCATTGCCCAAATTTCCGAGGGAATTCGCCTCCCCCTGACGATCACCCACCTCCCGATCAATATTGAGGGACTGGTTATGAAACTCGATGGCGCGATCGTACTGCCCCAGGGCATCGTACACATTGCCCAGGTTGCCCAAAGAATTGGCCTCTCCTCGGCGATCGCCAATACTGCGCTTGATTTTTAAGGACTTATTGTGAAATTCAATGGCGCGTTGGTATTGCCCCAGGGAATCATAGGCGTTGCCCAAATTACCCAGGGCGTTGGCCTCTCCCTGATAGTCTCCAATTTTTCGGGCAATGTCCAACGACTGGCGCTGCACGCGGATTGCTCGTTGGTATTGCCCCAGGGCATCGTAAGCATTACCCAAATTGCTCAAGGATCGCAGCTGTCCCCGGAAATTGCCCAGGTCCCGAGAAATGGTGCGCGAACGGTTGTGAAATTCAATGGCTCGCTGATATTCCCCCAGGGCATAGTAAGCATTGCCGATGCTGCCCAAGGACTTTGCCTGTCCCCAGCGATCGCCTAAACTGCGCCGCAGCTTTTGGGACTGGTTGTAAAGTTCAATCGCCTTTTCATACTGTCTCAGGGCATAGTAAGCATTACCGATGCGGGCTAGGGAAGACGCTTCCCCGGAGCGATCGCCAATGGCTCGCTTCACCGCCAATGCCTGCTGATAAAACTCAATGGCTTGCTCATACTGTCCCAGGGAAAAATGGGCTACGCCAATATTGACTAGAGAAGATGCCTCGCCGGAGCGATCGCCCAGGCTGCGGGACAGGGCACGGTGCTGGTTATGGAAATCAATCGCCTGCTCGTACTGCTTTAAAGATCGATACGCCAAACCCAGATTTCCCAAAGCGTAAGCTTCCAAACGGCGATCGCCAATATCGCGAGCAATGCTTAAGGATTGATTATGAAGTTCAATCGCCTGGTCCAGCTTTTCCAAGGAATAGTAGGCGTTACCCAAATTGCCCAGGGAAGACGCCTCCGCCTGGCGATCGCCTAATTCAACGGCAATTTTGTGATGGGCCCGGTGAAAATCTACCGCCAACTTGTAGCGTCGCAGGGAATAAAACACATTGCCCAAGTTGCCCAGGGTTTTTGCTTCCCCCGGACGATCGCCCAGCTCCCGGTATAGCTTTAGCGCCGTTTCCCAAGATTTAAGGGCTGCTTCCAGTTGACGCCCCTGGAACTGTTGAATGCCCCGTTTAAAATGGCGCTCTGCTTGGTTCTGCTGAGCCGTGGGGGTTCCTTGGGCAATGATTAGTGCTGGCGATGGGGCAAGGGGAAATGTAGCCGGGGATGGCTGAGAAGAGGCGGCGGCGGGAGATGCTGTGGCGGGAGATGCTGTGGCTGGAGCGGGAGACGCGACGGCGATCGCTCCTCCACTGCCTAACGAGAGGGCTACCAGTGCCCCAGATATTTCAAAAATTGTTTTGTTAAACCTGGGCTGCATTCCCCTAACTCCCGCGACGGCGGTCATAATTTTAATTTAAGGCGGTTTTTTTAGGAGAGTTTACTTGCTTGGAACCCTTACAAAAGCCAGCCGGTTTCAAAAATGAAATCAAACACGAAAATACAAACACGAAAATAGATTTAAATCCTAGGGGCTGCCATCATTTAAGTCTTAAATCCTCTAGCTGTCAGGGTTTTAGCTCCTAACGCCTTTTGCTTCGAAGGGCCGTGTACTCCCCGCCGCGTAAAGCTTCTGGTGCTCCGTTGATGCCACGTCCTAAGCCTCTAGCTTCATAGACTGAGGCGTTTGGAAAAAAATCCTAGGACATTTCGCAACCCTGAAAGTTTTTTCTATTTACTTAATATTTTGATTCAGGCGCCATCAAAGTGGTTCCTGTTTTTTATTAGGATCAATATTTTGTAACCCTTACTAAGGTTAAATTTGATATTTAACCGAACGCCAAATCATCAATTACGATGCGATCGCCTTGGGAACCAATTGCCACGGACCGCGCCACACCGTTAAATCTCACCTCGAAGGGCGTCGAGGTTAAGCCAAAGGCACCAATGGGCAACAACGTATCGTCCGTTAGGGGCAGTTCGGCGATCGCCAACACATTACCCGTCCCGTCGGGACCGTCGAAAATAAGCACCTCATGGAAACCGTCCCCATCAGGATCCACCGCTGGATCCACCGGAAAAGGCGCACCGTAGCGGAAGCTTAGGCGATCGCGGAAGCCGCCGTCGACGCTAGCCAAAATTGTCCCAGCTCCGGTGTAGGTGGCCGCTTGGGCTGGAGTGCTGGGGGGCAATAGGGGATCCACAAAATTACCGCTACCGCCGGCCGCAAAGTTGGTGATGCCCACCACATTGGCAGAAAATCGGACGCCGGTGATGGGATCCACTGGGAAAGGCTCCAGGTTCCCTGCCTGGGAAAAATCCACCGCTGTGGGCACCTGGTCATTGTCTTGAATGGTGACTGTGGTGGACTGGTTGGCCCCCAACGCCACGCCACCCACGGGATTGAATAGCGCTAGGGAAAAGGTTTCGGCCGTTTCCACCGCCAAGTCGTCAGTGACGGCAAAGACAATTTCCTTGGGACCCACCTCGCCATTTTCAAAGACCAGCCCAATGGGACCCGGGGGCGATCGAAAATCTGCCCCCTCCACCGCCGTGCCATTATTCACCGCCACGTTAATGGTGACCCGCCCGCTACTGCCCCCAGTGCGCACCACCGGCACGCTCACCAACGGCACCCCTTCCACCACGGAAAAATTGGGGGCAGCAAATTCCACCAGTCCTGCCGGCTGCTGGTCCTGATCCACAATATTGACGGCAGCGGTGGTGGTGCCCAACGTGGCCCCGCCTGTAACGTTCGTAAGCTGCACCGAAAAGGATTCCACTCCCTCTGCTACGGCGTCATCGAGCAGGGGGATACGCACGGTCTTCGGTGCCGCATCACCATCACCAAAGGTCACCACCGCCGGGGTAGGATTCGCCAAAAAATCTACCCCCGCGATCGCCGATCCGCTAGCCACCGATACCGCCACCGACACCGCCCCGTCACTGCCCCCGGAGCGCACCACCAAAACTTCCGCCGCCACTGCGCTTTCGTTCACCCGCACCACCGGCGAGCTCAATCCCACCGTGCCTGGCTGGGGTACCGTCGGTGGTTGCCCATCGTCGTCGTCAATTACCGTCACTTCCGTGGTGGTGCGCTCCCCCAAACGAAGCCGACTTTCATCCCCTACCAAGGACAGGGCAAAGGTTTCATTGTCCTCACGGATTTCATCATCAATTAGGGGCAGGTTAACGGTTAAAACGCGATCGCCCCCCAGAACCGAACTGCGCAGGCGCTCTGCCCCAAAGTCGCCACGAACCTCCTCGTCGCCTTGCCCAATTAAAATATCGAAGCTCAGGGCTTGGGTGAGTCGAGACAATTCTGGAAAGCTACGGTTAACGGTAATCGCCCCCGTTGGCGCCCCATTTTCACCCACAGAAAACGCCGCCTCGCCAAAGGACAGGGTTTCCGCCAGCACAAAATTATTGTCCGTTAGGCGATCGCCATCGATTCCCGGCAAAACCGCCAGCACCGCCCCCGTACTGCGCAATCGAATCTGAGTCGTAAACCGAATTTCCACCGTTGGCGGCGGCGGCGGCAGCTCTTGTTCCTCTTGGTCTAACACCGACGTAAACCCGCCTTCGTCCTCCCGATCCCCCTCAACGGCAACCCCGGTTTGAGCGCCGTCCGGCACCGGCAATAGCACTGGCACCTGCTCTCGCAGTGTCACCACTTCCACATCGTCAACAGTCAGTCCCAGAGGCAGTCCTATGCGATCGCCCCCCACCTCAAAATCCACAATGGTTTGCTGGGCTCGCTCCCCTTCTTCAGGCACCGCCACCACAAAAATATCCTGCCCTGCCCCGCCCGTTAGGGTATTGTCTCCCTCACTGCCCCCTAATACATCACTAAAAGCACTACCCAGCAACACATCGTTGCCGCCATTGCCCACCAAAACCACATTTTGCCCCATCGCCTGCAGGGTATCGTCTCCCCCCAGCCCTAAAACCGCCGTATCGTGACCCACTACAAACTCATCAGGTCCTTCAGTGCGAGTAACGACAGTGCCCATAGAAAATCTCACTCAATGCCAATAAAAACGACTAAGCCACCAACAGCCACAAACCCGCAACCCAAGCCAGCAACAACCCAAGTCCGCCCCCCTTTATCCGCTCCCTTTACCTGTCCCCTTTATCCATCGCCACCGTTTTAATCCAAAATCCGCTAAACCAAATTGCGCTAGGATTAAAAGCTTGCGGACTCAAATGTGCCCCCAAACGAGATTAGTAAGCAAGGAGACGACTAAGGAGACCACCATGGCCAAAATGTATTACGACAACGATGCTAACCTCGACCTGTTGTTAAACGGCAAAACCGTCGCCATTATTGGCTATGGTTCCCAAGGGCACGCCCATGCCCTTAACTTAAAGGACAGCGGCGTAGAGGTTATTGTCGGTCTTTACGAAGGCAGTAAGTCCACCGCTAAAGCCGAGTCCCAAGGATTGACGGTGCTCCCCGTAGCCGAAGCCGCTGCTAAGGCGGACTTCGTGATGATCCTGATGCCGGACGAAGTACAGAAAGCCATTTACACTAGCGAGATTGCCCCCCATCTGACCGCCGGTAAAGTGCTCGCCTTTGCCCATGGTTTCAATATTCACTTTGGTCAAGTGGTTCCCCCCAGCGATGTGGACGTGGTGATGGTGGCTCCCAAGGGACCAGGTCACCTAGTTCGTCGGACGTACGAACAGGGGCAAGGAGTTCCCGCTCTGTTTGCGGTTTACCAAGATGCCTCTGGTCAAGCCCGTGATCTCGCTATGTCCTATGCAAAAGGCATTGGCGGCACCCGCGGCGGCATTTTGGAAACCACGTTCCGGGAAGAAACGGAAACCGACTTGTTTGGTGAGCAGGCGGTATTGTGTGGCGGCTTGAGCGCTCTAATCAAGGCAGGCTTTGAAACTTTGGTGGAAGCAGGCTACCAGCCGGAATTGGCTTATTTCGAATGTCTCCACGAAGTAAAGCTGATTGTGGACTTGGTGGTTGAAGGGGGCTTGGCGAAAATGCGTGACAGCATCTCTAATACCGCTGAGTACGGCGACTACGTTAGCGGTCCTCGGGTGATTACCGACGAAACCAAGGCTGAAATGAAGCGAATTTTGGGCGATATCCAAACGGGAACCTTTGCCCGCAACTTTGTGGTGGAAAACCAGTCTGGTAAGGCTGGCTTTACCGCTATGCGTCGTCGGGAAGCAGAACATCCCATTGAGGAAGTGGGTAAGGACCTACGGGCAATGTTTAGCTGGATGCAGGAAGATGCATAGAGGCCTTAGGCACACAAACTTAAGCAGCTTCAGGTAGGTCGCTTCAGGTAAGTAGCTTCAGGTAAATAGCCTCAAATAAATAGCAATAAAGAAGGCTGGGAAAGCTCCAAATTCCCAGCCTTCTTTGTTTTTTGACGCCTAATACCAATTCTCCGAATCAAAGAGATATTGAATGCCGAGGAATACTGGACGTTGATTGCTTGTCAACACTCGACTTTGAGGGTAATTAATATCGCTTGAATTTGGCGAATTGATATAAGTCAATTCAACGATGGTTGACTCTTGAATTAGGAGAACAATCAGCGATCGCTGAGGGGCATCGTTGACGAAGGGGCGGCACAGCCAATAGTGCGGAGTCAACTTCATTGCGAGACTCAAAATTGTCCGGTTTTTTAACGCACTGACCACAAACCACTGATGACAAACATTGGTGCAGTATGGCGCACTCCATTAGGGCTCCTTGCGGAGACCCGTTGCCTATGGTTCGTGAATGTCAATGGCGCCAAAACTCTTCCCTATTGCCGTCTCTGCACTCTTCCTGGGAGATTTCCGTAACCATTTCTTGAATCAGATCCTCCAACTCTGTTTCGTCAATCTCTTGTTCCTTTTTCGATGATGGTGCTTGCTGGGTGGGGTGCTTGTTGTCTAAACTGCCGTTCAGGTCATCATTCTTTATTCCAAATGTTTTCTGGTCGCTGCTTAACCGATGGAAAGTGCTAGAACCGGGGGCGTCAGATCCGTGGGCATCGAAAAAGTAGGCGCTGATGGGGCGTTTAAATAGGCTTAAGTCATCACTTTCTTCGGGACCATCCAGATTTCCCCAATCAACGATCGCCTCTGCCGCCAGGTTGTGTTTGTGAGATAGCTCTTTAATCAAGTCACTAGCCAAGTCTTGAATCAAATCTTGGGAAAGCGGTTGACCGGTTAGGGAAGTGGACTTTTGGGCAGAAGTTGCCAAGCTGCGAATATCTGAGGAGCGCTGGGGCTCAGCGGGGGGGACATTTAAAGGATCCCCGAAGTCCAAAGCCGCCAACAGTTCGGCGTGTAATTCTCCAAAGGAACTGTCGAATCCAACTTTGGTGCAGGCTTCAGCGATCGCCACCGTAGCGCTATTGGCCACTAAATCATGCTTATCGCTGCCGGGCGCTGCCCACCGTCCGGTGCCAAAACTTTCTTCGCAGGCGCTCAGGTTAATGGAATGGTGGTCGCGGCAGGAGGCAGGGCGCACTGGGTGAACCAAACACTGCCCACCGATTAAAAAGACACAGGGGATTTTCTGGGACAGACGATCACCCGGCTCAACGGACTCAAGATGCTGGGCAGTTTTCCTAATTCGATGGGTTAGGGATTTTTGCTCTACCTCCGTCAGCGATCGCCGCAAATGATAAGCAATTAACCGTGCCTCTGGTTTAGAAACTGGCACATTAAGATAGCAACAACAGTCACAGCCACGCTGGCAGGCGATCGCCCCCGACCTGCGTCCCACCGTTCTAGACATCGTCGGCAACGCAGCATCCGTCTCGGGCACCTCAGCCTTTTCTAACGAATCAATGTCTTCAGGGTTTCTACCAGCCGCCTTGTCGATAGCTTGATGGGTTAACGCCGCTGCCGTATGGGCAACCATTTGAGCCACTTCGGGGGCTACTTCCCACTTTCCTTCCGCTATCAAATGTTCCACAAGCACCCCCGCCGATTCAGCCATTGCTGCGATCGTGGTGCGGATGTGTTGATAGCGCTCTAAAGGATTAGGAGTCATAGGCTCAGAATTAGCCGCCACCTGGAGTGTCTCATCAATTAGGTTCCAGACGCTGAGGGATACACGCCCTTTCACCCTGGAAAATATCAGAGGCTGAAACCTCTGTAGCTAAAGGCCATGAAGTTTAGACGATGACAGCCTTTAGAAGAAAACTGACAAACTGCCAAAGATGATATTGGGGCGAAGCGGCAAAACAGAAAACTAGTGAAATAAATCCAGCTAAGCAAACCTGCCTAAAGATAAATTGCCCAAGCTCACTCCACTAGCCCCAACTAAGTATTGCCAGGATCCTCGCTGCCAATACTTTTTGCTAGCGTTTCCTAACCCTCATTCACCTGACGACGCAAGGCTTCCAACTCCGCGTCAACAGCAGCATCTTGAGGAGTGGACGCTTGGGGTGTCTGACCCGCTGGCAAGGAGCCCGCAGAGGTGGACCCGCCCAGCATTTGTGCTTTCATTGCCTCCAACTCATCGTCCACATCCCCGGACGACTCCAACGCCGCAAACTGACTTTCCAAGGATGCACCGCCTAGATCTGCTGCTGCCTCAGACCGCGCTTCCATTTCCAACACTTTCTCTTCCATACGCTCAAAGGCAGCCATAGCACTGCTGGTGTTCATGGAACTCAGGGAACTTTGCAGCTGCTCGTTGGCTTTCGCCGCCGTTGCCCGCGCTTTGAGCATATCCTTCTTGGTTTTTGCCTCAGAAATCTTGCTCTCTAAAGCCACCAAATTTTGCTTTAGCTTGTCTGCCAAAGCTGTTTGGGTGTCCAACTGCCCCTGAAGGGAACTGGCTGCATCAGCCTTTCCTTTTTTCCGGGTTAACGCTTCCCGCGCGAGACCTTCGTCTCCCTTCTGCAGCGCTAGCTGAGCCCGTTGCTGCCACTGGTTGGCTTCGTTTTGGGCTTGGGTATATTGCTGCTTCATGCGATTCTGAGCTGCGATCGCCTTAGCTACCGCCTGCCGCATTTGCACCAAATCCTCCTGCATATCAATGATTGATTGCTCAAGGATTTTTTCAGGATCTTCGGCTTTGCTCACCATGTCGTTGACATTGGCCCGAACTAGCCGGCTAACGCGATCAAAAAGTCCCATGGTGCTGCTGCTCCTCCTAATCCTGCGATTTCCACTGGCAACTGGGCTAAACAAACTGAGAGTCCATACTGCCTTGCCTCAAAATCCTTGAACAACACAATGAAAAACGGCAAATTATATCTACCGTGTCACATTTAAAACTTTGTTCAGAACTTTAAAAAGGCGCTGTAAGGTTCAACAGTACAAAACCCGCATTGAGCCCATAGAAAGGGCCTAACCGCAGATTAGCAATTTTTCGACAGAATCGCCGCACCAAATCCCCCTACCTGTGCATCTAAAGTTCACGGTCCAGTGGGCAGATGTTGGGTCAACTGCGCACTGGTGGTCCTTTATTTCCCCCCCTCACCTAATCAAAACTTAATTGCAAGACGCTTTAGGACCTGCCGCAACAAAAGGCGAGAAGCTTCGCCTATGGGGGGTACACGCTTTTTTAAAATGAAAATACCAGGACCTGAAACCTTTGTGGTTACTCGCTTTGAGACTCAATCAATCACAGCCCCTAGTGGGGGAGAGTCGTGTGGAGCCGAATTTGTCACGATCTCTAGGGTCGACTCTTGAATGAATAAAGCAGTTAGCGATCGCTGAGGGTCATCGTTGGCGAAGGGTTGGCAAAATCCCATAGCGCTGACTCAGCTTCATTACGGGACTCAAAATTGCCCTGTTTTTAGCGAGCTGACCATAAAAGAATTAGTGACGTTCGCAAGACGTTTCAAGCAGTACAAAGACTTCCACTTGAAATATTGCTATTTGAAACATTTTAGGGGCTGTGCCCAGTTAAACTTCAAACCCACAGGATTTACACGAGGGTTGTAGCCCCTAGACTGTTGATTTGAGAAGGCGTCGTGTACTCCCCATTGTGTAATGTTTCTGGCGCTTAACTGAGCACAGCGCCCTAAAAGACGGCAACTTTAGGCTTGGCAAAGAAGTGATTTGAATACGCATCTGTGTGGAAGCATTGAAACCCTAAGTCCAGGATTGCATTCAACAATTCTTGTCTTGTGTATCGCCCGCGAGCCAACTTTTCAAATGGGCCGTCATTGGGGTGTATCTCAACCATTAAGACACCGGAAAATGCCTGTAATGTCTCCCTTGCTCCGGCTAAAACCTCAAGTTCTACCCCTTCCACGTCTAGTTTAATAAAGGTGAGTTTTTGAAGGTTCAATAGGTCTAAGGGAATGGCGGGTATAGACAGCAACTTTTCGACAGTGCCGTGGCCGCAGTCCTGACCAACGGTAAATTGTCCAGAGCGTATCGCCTCATCTTCAACAATCATGCAGTTTCCTAGGCATTCAGCGATTTTCGCCATGTTGACGGTTTTAACTTGATCCGATAACGCTAAGTTGAGGGAAAAAGCCTGGGGGCAGTTGGCGGACAGTAAGTTGAAATTCTCTGGAATTGGTTCTATCGCGATAACTTTTGAGCCACAAATTTCCGAAAAGAAGTAGGAATGATTGCCAATATTGGCACCGATATCTAAAACGTAAGACAGGTCGAAATTCTGCCGACAAAATTCTAAAGTTGTGCGTTCGAAAAATTCACTTCTAAAATAAACCAGGTCGGAAATAAACTCACCTTGGGGGTGTAGGAAAAGATTGTGAGTTTGTCCATCGTGCTGGATGGTGCCTTGCCTAGTCATTGGTAAAGATAGGGGAAATGACGGAAAAATAAGCGTAATGCAGAAATGAGTGTGGAAGAATTGAAGCTTAGAGTTTGCCCTTGGTGCTCCCCCAGGTAAAAAATTTGGGGTTGGAAGCAAGATACAATTTCGAGGGCGGCCGTAAGCGTGCTTAAGTGTAAAGCTTTTACTGCTTATACGAGGTTGCTTATTAGAAGCTTTAAAAAGGCGTGAAACGGGGTCCCATGGCAAAGGTATTGCTGGTGGATGACGAAATGGCGCTGACGGATTCTCTGGGGCGGGTTTTCCGGCGGGAGGGTCACGAGGTGGTCATTGCTGGAGATGGGGCGGCGGGCTATGAATTGGCGATCGCTGACACCTACGATTTGTTTATTGTGGATTGGATGCTGCCGGAACTCAGCGGAGTTGACCTATGTCAGCGGCTGCGCCAACGGGGCATTGCAACGCCGGTATTGCTGTTAACGGCAAAAGATACCATTGATGATCGGGTGCAGGGGCTCGATGCGGGGGCTGATGATTATTTGGTGAAGCCCTTTGAGCTACGGGAACTGTTGGCGCGGGTACGGGCACTGGTGCGGCGATCGCAGCTTCAACCCTCTGAAGTACCAGTGGAGTCGCCGCCAGAAGAGTCACCGGTAGCGAATGAGCAAACGGGCTTACGATTGGATGTGCGTAACCGCGTTGCGTACCACCATGGGCGAGCCATCGAGCTGTCAGATAAGGAAACTCAGCTACTGGCGCTGTTTTTGCGATCGCCCCAGCAGGTTTTAACCCACGACGATATTTATCAGGCTCTGTGGGGGAGTAAAAAACGTCCCAGCAGCAATGCGATCGCGGCGCAAATTCGTTTGCTACGACGCAAAATTGAACAGCCTAGCGACCCTCCCCTGATTCGCAGTGTCTACGGAAAAGGTTACCGATTTAACATGGGTGATACAAAGGCTGAGTAGGAAATAATTGACATTTAAGCTATTTGAATACAGAGGGAAAGCACATCAGAAGGCAGTTACCCCTTTGATTCATTTCTAAGGGCGCACATTAAGAGCGCGAAAAAAGTTCTTTAACGTACGTTGAATTCAGTATTCCAATGGGCATAATAGTAATATTGGTCACCTGGTGTATCAGTCTTACGACTCTACTGTTCCATCGAAAATTTTTCGCCGTAGAGAAATGAAGTCGCATCATTGAGGCACTTTAATTTCATAAGTCGGCTCTTTCCTTCCTCCATCACTGTGTTTGCCCCCCAACCAGAGCCGTCAGAATCGTCCAAAGTGACCCGGTTATCAAGCCAATCCCAAACTGATCTGGACCAGTTGCGCCGGGATAATGAGCATCTGGAAACAGAGAATCGGCAATTACAGGAAGAGCTAAACGCTTTAAGAAAACAACAGCTTGAGCAAATTCAGCGTAGTAAGTTAGCCAACACAGGCAGTTTGGCAGCGGGATTAGCCCATGAAATCAATAATCCCATTTGTTTTATCCACGGCAATTTAATCCACGCTCAGCAGTACGCTAGCCTGCTGTTGGAAATTGTGGAAGCCTATGGCGATCGCTTGCCCGTGCCGGATCCTGCATTGGCGGCGATGCTCGATGAGGTGGACATTGAGTTTATTCGCGAAGATTTTCCTCGATTAATGGCGTCGATGCGAGAGGGATCAAAGCGCATCCGTGGGGTGGTGTCGTCTTTGCGCACCTTTGCCAATTTGGATGCCGCCCACCTTAAGAAAGTAGACCTGCATCGAAATTTGGATAGTGCGCTGCGGCTGCTAAACCACCGGCTGCTGGATTTGGGGCAGTGCTCATCGTCGATGGAAATTAACGTGGTACGTCACTATCGGGAGCTGCCGCCGGTGGAATGCTATCCGGGCTTGATCAATCAGGTTTTTTCTAATGTGGTCAACAATGCCATTGACGCTATTTACCGGCGCTTTGGTTTGCTTGATGGAGAGTCTCAGGAATCTTTGGAGCATGGGCCACTTGATATCCAATCCTTTGAAAAATCTCCCAAGGAAGCAGCAATGGCGGCGCTGTCTGGGGGGCAGCTAGAGTTGGAAACTCGCTGGAACCAGGAGGAAAATTGGGTTGAGGTGACGGTGCGCGATGATGGGGATGGTATTGCGGAAGATAATCGCGATCGCATTTTCGACCCGTTTTTCACCACCAAGCCTGTGGGACAGGGCATTGGGCTGGGGCTAACGGAAACGCGCCAAGTAATTGTGGAACACCATCGCGGTCAAATTGAGCTGGATACGACCCCCGCTAGGGGCACTGCATTGACACTAAAAATTCCTGTTAATTACCGACCGGATTTTGTGGTGTAGCGGTGGCGCGTCAGTGGTGTCAATATCGGCCGATGTAGAGACCAGCCGTTCAATGTGTTGAGCTTGTGTATCGATTATGGTCGACTCTTGAACTAATCAAACAGTCAGAGATCTGCGGGGCATCGTTTGCGCAGGGTTGGCGACACCCATAGGGGGGATTTAGCTTCGACTAAGTGACTCAAAATTGTCCTGTTTTTTAGCCACTGACCATAATAGGGTGTGTACTCCCCACTGCTAGTAACTTCACGCAGTGGAGAGTACGCGCCCTTTCAAAACAAGCAATATTAGGCGCTGAAACCCTCGCGGCTAACCGCTTTGGGATTTGGATGATGACAGCCCCTAGTCCTCTGATAGTTGTTTAAAGAAGGTGGTGATTTCTGTTTTTGCTTTTTCGTCCAAACGCTGCCAATCAATATCGCCCCCCGTTTCAAAAAGACTTTCATCCACGTCCACCGAAACGCGATCGCCCGTGCTCAGGGCGGCCCGCGCCGCATAGTCCTGGAAACAAATGCGATAGCAAATTTGCCACAGGTCAATCATAGCGGTGCGATCGCCCTTTTTTAGGTGAAACGTGTACAGCGGCTGGGGTTGGGGCTGGGCATTGAGCGCACTCTGCACCTCATCAACCGTCTCCATATCCCCCACCTTCTCCGCATCCTTAAGCTGCTGTTCCAAAAGCTTGATGCGGGTTTTCGTTTCCTCCGTTGTGCCCTCGGGCCATGCCCACTCTTCTTCGTACTTCCCCTGCCAATCGCACTGGTCCAGCGCCTTGCGAATATTGTCAATCGCCCGAATTAGGGCCGGCTGCATCAACGCCTCCGCCTTGTACCAGGCATCCATATCCTTCAATTTTGGCTTCATCGTCGGCACCAATATTAAGCAAAGAAAAAAGAACAGTAGGGTTTTAGGTTTAAAACAGCACAATTAACCCAGCCGCTATAAATTCTAATCAACCTAAAACGTTAGTCACGTAATTCCCAAACCGTCAGCTTAGACTTGCTTTGAAAATTTGCCGTAAGAAACCTGCCATCGTTTTGTCGCGCCCCCAATGTAATCCCTAGGGTCAGCCCCATGCCCTCGATCGCCCGTAAAAATCTATTTGAAGATATTCCTCGTTTCCTTGTGGCCCAGGCAGGAATTATTTTCTCCGTCAGCTTGGTCACCATCCAAACGGGGGTTTTTCGGGGCTTTATGCAGTCCGCCTCCTTGCTGGTGGATAAATCCAGCGCTGACCTGTGGATTACCTCAAAGGATTTTGTACATATGGAGCTAACCTTGCCGCTGCCCTATGAACGGGTGGTGGAGGTGCGTCAGGCGAAGGGGGTAGACCGGGCGGAGGCGGTAATGTTGAGCAAGGCGCTGTGGCGCGATCGCGATGGCAAGTTGGACACCGTGTCCGTGGTGGGCACCCATCCAGGAGCGTCGCTATTGCAGCCATGGAATGTGGCGAAAGACGATATTCAAGACCTAAAGCAGCCTTATCAAATCCTGGTGGATCGCTCCAGTCTGTCGAAGCTAAATCTGAAGGACCCTGATAGCGTGGGCACCGTTAGTGGCTTGCCCGCAGAGGTGACCGGTTTGACCCAGCGCACCCAGTCAGTGGTGTTTAGCCCCTTTGTGTTTGCGTCGTTGGAAACGGCAAAGGCTTATTTAACGAACAACCGTCAGGGACTGGTGGACTGCCAGGTGCGGGATAACGGGGAAATTAGCTGTGCCCAAACCGCCAGCAGCAATATTGCGCCCCAGGATGACACAGGTAATTCCAGTGATTCAGAGGGCATTGAAGCACCGCCGCCGTTGCGCAAGCTTAATTTGGCGGATCCGGTGACGTTTATTTTGGTGCGGGCCGAGCCGGGAGCTTCCTTGGATCAGCTACAAACTCAGCTAACGGAGCTGGTGCCTGAGGGGCGGGTCTATACCAGAAAGCAGTTGGCGGCCAGTGCCCAGGCGTTTTGGCGCGATCGCACCGGTGTGGGCTTCGTGTTGGCGTTGGGGGCGGTGGTGGGAATTATTGTGGGGGTGGCAATCGTAGGGCAAATTTTGTATACCCTCACCAGCGATCGCATCCGGGAATTCGGCACCCTCAAAGCCATGGGCGCATCAGACTGGGTTTTGCGCAAAATTGTAATTGAGCAAGCCCTGTGGATGGGACTGTGTGGCTATTTGCCGGGGGTGGGGCTGAGCGCTGGGGTTTCTGCTTGGGCAATGGCGGAGGCGGGGGTGATTATCGCCATCTCGCCCCTGAGCATTGTGATTACCTTTGGGGGCACGATTTTAATGTGTGTGGGGTCGGCGCTGTTTGCTATTCAAAAAATTAATCGCGTTGATCCGGCGATCGTCTTTAAAGCCTAGGGTTCAACCCCCTTTGAATACCGGAATTGCTGGAGCGATCGCCCCTTCGGTTTGTAATACCAATTCTCCAATATTGCGAGATAATTGATGAACATTGATGGTGACGCT
>ERZ1740067.836-NODE-836-length-23082-cov-5.714466_pt1 | contig 23082 bp, 21 predicted proteins | sample MGYA00581736_ERZ1740067 | MGnify/ENA primary metagenome ERZ1740067 (study PRJEB43018, sample SAMN04849236) | marine metagenome | isolation source: floating plastic debris | place: Pacific Ocean | collected 2008-08-27 | study: EMG produced TPA metagenomics assembly... | reverse complement strand
CGATCGCCAGGTCCTGTTCATCACCCGTGACAAGCATCACCCCCGAGAAGTCGAGGAAGCTCGAGACAACATCGACCGTGCCGCCATCGAGCGCGAGCGTTGCGCCGTCGTCGACGAACATGCCGTTGGTGCCCAGGAGCGTACCGCCCGGTCCGACGCGCACTTCGCCCGCGGGACGGATGAACGTCTGGCCCGTCTCGATGCGTCCGCCGGAGTCGATCGTGGTGAGACCCGCGTTGGTGTACCGGAACACCGACATCACGCCGCCGTCTTGCACGGTGGTTGTCGACCCGGCGAAGGTGTCCGCGAGCGTGACGTTGTCCACGCGGCCGCCGGTCACGAGCACGGAGCCGCGGTTCGCAAACGGGCCGGCCGCGAACTGACCGAGCGAGACGCGCCCGCCCGGCTGCACGACGAGTTCGGCGCCCGACTCGTTCTCGAATCGCGTTGCACGGACGGTGCCATTCGAATCCAACCTTGTGACGCCCAGATTCCTGTATTCGAGCACGGCGATACGCCCGATCCTTGTGCCGCCTCCGACGATCGTCTCACCCGATGCAGACGTCTGGAAGACATCAAAGTTCTCGATGAAGCCGCTCAGTGCTTCGACGCGGGCATCGTTGCGGAAGAACGGATCGCGGCCGCTCGCGCCGATCCGCTCGATTCGCGCTTGATCTTGGAGCCGCAGGACCGATCCGCTCCTGTTTTCGAACCCCGTGCTGATCCGAAGACGCGCGACCCCACCCATCTCAAGCAGCCCCTCGTGCCGGAACTCTTCCACCGTGGCTCGACACTGGCCGCTCATCGACGTCTCGCTCCCGCCGAACGTCTTGAACCTCCGGACGCCGTCGATCTCACCCCCGGTCCGCATAATCAAGGAGCCGCGCACGTCGAAGAGGTTGCTCACGTCGAGCAACCCATCCGAACCCACGGTCAGCGAGCCCAAGATGTTGGCGTTCACCGCGTTGATGGTCTGATTCTCAAGCAGCCGGTTTTCGAGCGCACCGACCGTGAACGTCTGGCCGGCGGCGGCCGCGGTGAGCATGAGCGGGAGGGCAGCGATGCGATACGGACGGGTCATGGGTAGTCTCTCCTTGAGCTCGCGGCGGCATAGCCGGGCACCGATACCGCGTCATGAAGGCCTCGAGCGCCCGGCGCGAACCGAGAATTTTCTTGCTGAGCCCACTCGAACAGCCGTGAGGGCCGTTTCGAGACGACCTGGCTAGTGACAAAACCGACCGCACGACTGATAAGGCCCGCCGCGTGATCGACGACACCGAAATCGTGCTGGAAGGATTTGACCCCGCGGATCGGGAGCGGTTGCGCACGCTCGTGCCGCAGGTCTACGACCAACTGCGACGCCTCGCGTCCTCATGGATGGGCGACGAGCGTCCGGGCCACACGCTCCAGCCGACCGCGGTGGTCAATGAGGCGTACCTCCGCATGGCCGAGCAGGATGACGCGCGCTTCAACGACTCGTCGCACTTCTTTATTATCGCCGCTCGAGTCATGCGTCGCGTCCTCGTCGACTACGCCCGAGGTCGAAAACGCCAGAAGCGCGGCGACGGCTGGCACCGCGTCACGCTCGCCGGCCTCGGCTCTAACGACGGCGCCCGCGCGGTCGACCTCCTCGCGCTTGCCGACGCGCTCGACCGGTTGGGCGAGCTCGACACGCAGGCGGCCGGCGTCGTCGAGCTCCGGTTCTTCGGCGGCCTCGACATCGACCGGACCGCCGAGGTGCTTGGCATCGCGCGGAGCACAGCGGCCGAAGACTGGCGGTTCGCGCGGGCGTGGCTGGCAAAGGAGCTGTTCGAGTGACCGAATCAGACTACCGCAGGCTGCGCCAAGCATTCACGCGAGTCGCCTCGTTGCCCGGGGGCGAGCGCGACGCGGCACTCCGCGAGCTAAGCGCGGAGGACGAGCCGCTGCGCCGCGAGGTCGAAGCACTGCTCGAGCACGATCGCTCGCCGAGCGACGTCTTCGATGCCGCGGCCTCGAGCATCGCGCGAGAGCTCGACGCCGCCGCCTCGCCTGCCGAGCAACCCGAATCGATCGGCCCATACCGCGTTCTCGGCGTCCTCGGCGAGGGTGGCACGGGCACCGTCTACCACGCGCAACAGGACGACCCGGACCGTGAGGTCGCGGTCAAGGTCCTGCGCGATCGCCTGCTCTCACGCTCGGCGACGACCAGGTTCAACCTCGAGATCGAGGTGCTCGGCCGACTCAACCACCCGGGCGTTGCGCGAATCTTCGACGCCGGGACCGCTTCGGTGTTTGGCGGCCAGCGCCGGTACTTCGCGATGGAGCTCGTCCGCGGGACCACGATCACGCGGTTTGCCGACCGGCACGACCTCAGCACGCGTGAACGGGTCACGCTCTTCTGCCGGGTCTGCGACGCGGTGCAACATGCCCACCAGCACGGTGTCATCCATCGCGACCTCAAGCCCGACAACATCTTGGTCGAGGGCGACCGCGCCACCGCCGAACCCAAGGTGCTCGACTTCGGCATCGCACGCGTGATCGGCGACGAGCTCGCCCCGACCAGCGCCGCGACGCTGCACGGCCAGCTCGTCGGCACCCTCGCGTACATGAGCCCCGAGCAACTCTCGGGCGACAAGTCCGAGATCGATACCCGCGCCGACGTCTACGCGTTGGGCGTTGTCCTCTACGAGCTGCTCGTCGGGCGTGCACCCTTCGATGTGTCGGGCAGCTCGATCACCGAGGCGATCCGCATCCTGCGAGAAACCAGGCCCGACCAGCCCAGCACCGTCACCCGGCAGTTCGACCGCGAGCTCGAGACCGTCCTGATGACCGCGATGGATCGCGATCGATCCAGACGCTATCCGTCGGCAAGCGAGCTTGCCGCGGACGCACGGCGTTGGCTCAACGACGAGCCGATCGCGGCCCGACCGCCCAGCCGCGTCTACGTCGCGCGGAAGTTCGCCAAGCGCAATCGCGTGGTGCTATCCGCGGTCGCCCTCGTGTTTGTCGCGATGGCAACGGGCATGCTGCTTGCCATATCGTCATCCGTGCGCGAGGCGGACGCGCGGCGCGAGTCCGACAGGCTCGCGAAGCTCGCAGAAGAGCGCGAGCAAGCCGCTCGAGCCGCTCTCGAGGTGAGCAAGGCCTCGAGAACGCCCTGCAGAGCATCACTCCCGCATCGGCGCAGGGGCGCGATGTGAGCCTGCTCCGCGCGGTGCTCGACGACGCGACCGACGCCGCGTCACGCGACCTGGCACGATTCGACGCCGAACGGGCCGAGATGATGGCGGTCTTCGGAAACGTGTACCTCACCATCGGCGCGCTCACGGAGACCGAGTCCACGCTCCGCCAGGCACTCGACGCGGCGCTCGAGACGAGCGATCCGGAGCTGATTGACGAGTCGGAGTTCCAGTACGGGGCAGCGCTCAGCCACCTCGGCGACCTCGATCGTGCCGCGGAGCTCCTCGAGGTTGAGCGCCCACTTGATCTCGCGGGCCGCGACCCGCTGGTCGCGCGGCGGCTGACGTTCCTCGCAGAGGTCTCCCTTAACCGCGGCGACCCGGACGCGATCGATCGTGCGCTCGAAGCAACGCGGTACGCCGAAACGATCGACAGCATTTCCGCGGCAAAGGCCCGCTTCGTGTACGCCGCAGCATTGCGTCGCTCTGGCCAATTCGACAACGCCGAGGCCGAGTTCCAGCTCGCTGCCGACGCCTTCACAGAAGCAGACGATCCGATCGGCACGAGCACAGCGGTCAACTCCTTGGCCGCCATCGCGCGCGTGGCGACCTCGAGCGTGCCGAGACCCTGTATCGCGAAGCTCTGGGCCTCCGCAGGAGGGTCTACGGGCGTCCCCATCCGCAGACGGCTGTCATCCTGTCGAACCTCGGGCGCACGCTCTTCCTACGAGAGGACTTCTCGGGGGCACTCGCAACACTCGATGAGGCGGTCGCGATGCTCCGCGTGATCTACACCGAACCCCACGTCCGCGTCGCGATCCCGCTGGCGACACGCGGCCGGGTGCTCAGCGAACTCGATCGACACGGCGACGCCGAGAAGAACCTCACCGAAGCCGTCAAGATGCTCCGCGTTGCAACGGGGCGACCCCACCCCTTCACAGCCACATCATTGCTGGACCTGGGGCACGCGCGCAACCACGCCGGCGAGGCATCACGAGCCATCGACGCGTTCCGCGACGCAGAGCGCGAGTGCGACGAGCTGGGTCTTCAGTCGGAAAACTACCGCGTGCCGATTGCGATCGGCATCGCGGAAGCACTCGAACAGCTCGGCCGTGACGATGAGGCCGAGGCGGTCCTCACCGAGGCGAGAACACTCCCCGGCATCACGGACGCGGGCGTACAGCGGCTCGACGAGTCACTCGCCGCTCTCAAAGCAGATCAGCCCAAGCGCTGACTCGCGATGGACTCACTGCTGTGTGTCGCGATCCGCGCTTGTCTCCAATTCCAGTGTCGCTTTGATATCCACGGCCTTCTCCGCCTGATAGCGCAGCCGCAGATTACTTCCTCGATCACCCTCGACCCAGAACCGGTGAACAACCGTTCCCTGCGAGCCAACGCCCTCGTTGTAGAGCACGCGAGCGGGCTCGTGGCGGACCTCGTCGGCGGTCGTGTCCCACCAGCCATCGAGCTTGCCAGATGCGACGATGCGTATGCCCTCGCCCTCGGCCGTGAGCAGATCCGCCGCGCCGATGCCAGCATCGCTCGCGCGGGCGGTCCTCGTCGGGATGAGCTTGTCGTTGCGGATCTCGACTGTGACTTCCCACAGTTGACCGCCCAGCTTCTTCACCTTCGTGCGGTCGAAGCGGAGCTTGGGCATCTCGCCGCCGTGCAACATCGTGAAGGCGAAGTTGCGGTGTGCCTCCTCCTCGAGCATGAACACCGGCGTGGAGCGTGAGGACCACTTGTTCAGTCCACCGACGAGCACGGTGCCGTGCTCGGGATGCTCGACCTCGCTGAAGGGCTGGAACGTCGCGCCGAACTGCAGCCTGTCGCGGAACAGCCGCATCTGCTCGGCGGTTGGGCGGCCGCTGCGCTGGAAGTACTTCCCAACGGTCCAGAGCTCGTTGGTGAAACTGATGACACCGAGCGCTTCGTGCGCCCAGGTCACTTCTCCGCCGTGGACGTTGTAGAGGTCGCTGAACACGACGAGGTACCGATAGAACGGAAGCAGGTCCGTGCCGATGCGACCGATCTCGTCGTACACGCGCAGATCTTCCCGTGGGTACGCCCCCGTTCGATAGTTCGTGCCAGGGCCGCGAAGCATCATGCCGCCGGTGTTGTGGTAGCTCTGGAACGCGGCGATGTTGGGATGGTCGTAGCAGAACTCGGCGACCGCTCGGGTCTCGGGTGCCGACAACGGATACGCGCCGGCACCGAACTGCACGTAATCGGGCTGCCAATCGGCGGGCCAGTTGCGGTTCATGTCGTGCCCGTCGGTGCCGTCCTCGTTGGTTTGGCCGTCGCCGTCGTCGTCGATGCCCTCGCTGCCGAGGAACGTCCAATCTCCGGACTCTCCCGCGGGCACGCGTGTGAACACGCGATCGTCGAAGCGGTCGCGGACCCACTCGCCACGCGGGTCTCGCTTCCACATCTGGGTGATGCTGCCGTCGCCGTCGAGGTCGTCGGCGGGGTCTTCGTCGATAAGCCCGTCGCGGTCGTTGTCCCGAGGCATCTGGTTTGAGCGTCGGTTGTGGGGAGTCGAGGGGCCCTCGAACCACTTCGCCCGCGAGTCGGGGCTCACGATCGGCATCATGTAAAACGCGTAGTCGTCGAGCAGTCCGGTGATTTCGTCGTTGTGGCCGTAGTACGTCGCGAGGTACCAGAGCGAGTACAGGACGACCTCTGTCGCTTGCACCTCGTTGGCGTGGATAGATCCATCGATCCACATGGCGGGCTTCTGCGTGTGGTCATCGCCCGGCTTGGTGATGATGGCCATGATGAGCTCACGCCCTTGCAAGCTCGTGCCGATCGTGCGGAGTTCGATCAGCTCGGGGTATGCCCGCTCAAGCGCACGCATGTGCTCGTAGGTCTGCTCGACGTCGTAGTACCGATTCCACGCGATCTCGTGGCGAGAGTCGACCGTGGCCTGCGCAAACGCCGTCTGCGCGAACGCCGATACCACCGCGAACGCAACCAAGAGCTTGAGACATGTCGCGCGAATCATTGCTGGGTCTCCATCGTGATCTCGTGACGCGTCGCGCCGATGAGGGGCGAGCGGACCTCGACAACGACGCGGTCGCCCTGGCCCGCGACAACGAGCCACTCGGCCCGTTCCGTGCTGCCCCGTCCGTCGATCGCATCGAAGCGGACGGTCCGTGGTCCCGACACGATCTGCTCGCTCTCAAGGGCGAGGTCCGGGTCGAGCACGCACACCACGCCGGGCACGCGGCGGGCCTTCACGCCGATCGCGGAACTGGTCGGGAGAGTGCCCGAGTTCCGCATCTGCACGCTCACACGCCAAAGGCCGGCGCTCACCCGCTCGACTACGGGGGAGTCGATCGATAGGTCGGGAAGCATCTCGAGTACCGATGCGGCGAATGCGGCCTGCTGCCGATTGAGGCGGTCTTCTTCCGCCGAAGGTGGGTTGACGCGGACGCCGGGCACGAAGCCCCCGACCTCAACCGGGCCGAGCTGCGGATGCTCGACCGGCTGCCACTCGACGAACCCGTCGATGCCGTGCTCGTCGATCCATGCAAGCCACTTCGCGTCGGGCGAGCCCGCGGGAGGGGATTTGGAGGGAGTCGCATCGCCTGGAGCATCGACATCGATGGAGGCGAGGACTTCTGCGCGTGGCCCGGGGTCGTCCCCGCCCATTCGGACGGCCGTCACGCGATCCTGCACGTCCGCCGGCGCCGCCGCGAACCGCTGCATGAGGTCGGCGAGCTCGGCTTGGTTCATCGCCTCAACGTCGGCCAGCAGAACAGCTCGCTCGTCAGCGTCCATGTAGAGCACGTCGATGAACATCTCGTCCACGCCGCGGTCGGCGAGGTCTGCCCGGTCCGCGGCCTCGATTTGCTCAGGCGTAGGAGCCGTATCCGCTGCATCCGCGTCCGGCTTGGCTTCCGGCTCGGCAAGTTCGTCGGCGTCGGTCTCCGACGTGTCGGCCTCGACCAAATCGGGTCGCACCCAGACGGGTGTGCCGAACGCGTAGACCCCGAGGTCCGCGTAGCACCATTGAACGAGCGAGCCGGCGCGGTTTGGACCCGGCTCGGTGCCCGAGATGCCGGTGATGTCACCGAACGCCTCGGCGGCTTCTTGATACGCCGCGGCGTCGTCCGCCTCGATACCCAGCGGTACCTTCCGGGCAGGTCCGAACTCGCCGGTTGGCGGTGTCGTCGTGACGGTGTCGTGCGGGCCCAGCACGATCACCGCCGCGATGTTGCCGCGCGATTGCAGCCAGTCGACAAGGGCCTTCGCCTCCGGGCGAGCGAGCGGGAAGCGGCCTGCCCCATCGGCGTGCTCGGGCCAGTGTGTCGGGAAGTGCATGTCGAGGTCGACGCCGCCGCCGGCGGCTCCACCCCAGCCATCTTCGTTGAACCGTCCGTCCCCGTCGTCGTCGACGCCCTCGATGAGCAGCGCGTGCGTCGCGAGCTCGTCGCCGCGTGGCCCACGCATCAGCCGCGGGTCGTCGGTGTCGATGACATGCGTGGCTTCGAGGTCGTATCCGCGGTTTGGTGCGGGGATACGCATCATCGTGATGTACCCGTCGCCGTTGAGGTCGTTCGGCGGGTCGTCGTCGATGCGGCGATCGCGGTCTGCATCGCCGGGCTCGGGAGCGCGTCCGGAGAGTGCCCTCGGCGACTCCACGGACATGAACCGGGCAAGGCCGTCGGGATTCACGCGTGGGATGACATAGACCGTTCGCCCCGCCAAGGCCTCGGCGTGCTCTTCAATCAGCAGCCCAGCAAGCGACTCGGCAACACGCGCTCCGATCTGGTGGTGCCCTTGCACGCCGGCAATCACCACGAGTGCGGGTCGATCGTGCGGGCTTCCGCCGGCCTGATTTTCACGGGCGATGGTGAAGACCTCGATCGGCCTCCCACCCACGCTTTGGCCAATGGCCTCGGATCGCACGGCAGGCGCAGCGGCGGCTGCCACGGTCGTTGCCGCGAGGCCTGCGAGATAAATCGGCTTCGAAAGAGCGATGAAACTGCTACGACGCATGCTTGCATAATCTCCGAAAGCGGTGCGTTGCGTATGCGGAAGCGACGCGACGTTGGAACCGCCCTACACCATAGCGAAATCGCCGTCTTTGACTCGCGCGCGTGGATGACGTGGATAAATGGCACTTTGCACCACACGTCGCAGCACGACCTACAGCCTGCGCTCTAACGCGTCGCGACGGGTGACGAGGTCCATGCCGTCGCGCCAGCACCAACATCAGTGAGTCGACATCCAATCCCTGTCGAGATCGCTGCCAGATTCGAGGGGCGCCTCGCCCAAGCTGCTGCTCTTTGCCAGGCCATCGCAACACGGCGTGCGCAACCTTTTGCGTTATCCTCTCACGAAGTCGGCTCGCTGCTCGGACTCGCCTCTGCACACGCGTACCGAGTCCTCAGGGCACTTTGCACTGATGATCCACCGTGGCTTCGGTGCGACAACCGAGGCCGGCCTGGCCCGGGCGGCCGCGGCGCCGCTCGCTACACATGGATCGGACAGTCCGGCACATACTCAACGCCGACGTCAGCGTCGACTTCTTCGACGTGCTCGAGGCTTTGCGACGCGTCGACGCGGGTGACGCGTCGATGGATCTCGCGCTGCCAATCGGCACGATCGACGGCGACGACACCCTGGAATACCTGCGAGCTGTTATCGCCGATTAGCAGCGATTGAGAAACCAGGCCGCTCGACTCATCTCGCACGCACTCGGTCGACCAGCGAGCGAAGCGTGCCCGCGAGGCCATCGTCGCGCGTCGATACCTCGATAAACGACGTGTCGTCAAGGTCAACGACCGCCAACACATCGGCTCCAAACAAAGGGGTGGCCGTGTGTTCGTCCCGTTCGATGCTCGAGGGAAGCCGTTTAGTGGTACGACGTCGAAAGAACTACCCCGCCCAGTTTCCCAACCGAGATGTTGCCTACGAGTCGTCACCCGACAGTTGGTCCAACAGGCGCTTCGCCGGGCCGTACGTTGGCTGACGTTTGAGTGTGTGCCTGAGTAGGCGCCGAGCTTGGTCGAGGTCTCCGGCGTCAATGAGCCATACGGCGTAGGCCGTCGCGTACTGACCGTTGCCCGGATTGCCCTCGTGACCCCGTCTCAGCCAGTCGCCGGCCGCGGGCGCGCTCCGCCGTGCCAAAAGACGGCCGAGACGAAATGCAACAACCGGGTGATCGCAAAGCTCAAAGCTTTGGTGATACAGCAGCTCTGCCGTTGCATGATCACCCGAGAGATCGGCTGCATGAGCACGGTAATAGAGTTGTTGCGCACGTTCGTAGTCGTCGGAGATTGCCACTCTGGGCCTCACAGACGCAGCGCGATCGTCGCCGACATCCGCGTCGCTCGTCGACACGACGAACCGGCGTCTCGCAGGCGGTCCCCGGCGAGTGCTTCGAATAGGCGCAACAGGACGCTTGCCAACCTCAGCAAAGCACTGAGCCGCCGCATGTTACGACCTACTGCTTCCACAAGCGGTGCATTATCCGGTGCAGCAGCCGGCCGCTCCGGCTCGCAAGGTGGTGCACAGAACTCTCGCGACGCAGCGACACCCCGCAACTCTGCAACTCTGCAACTCTGCAACCAGTCCCACCAGCTTGCAGAGTGCCGAGGATATCGATGCAAGTAACTGTCGAAGAGTCGATTTCGACACTTTCGCCACGACCACGAGCACAGATGCCAGCACTGCTGATGCGCCGCCGTGCGGCTCTGTGCGGCCCAATGCACGGTTCGACACCTGTCCGCTGGCTCTCTCCGACCGCCAACGCTGGACCATTCAAACGCTCGCAATGCGATACCCCGAATCCGATGCGAGCGATTGTGAGTCGACCGCTGGCTGCAGTCATCTACTCGACGACAATCGCAACTGATTTGATCCGGCGGAGTTTTTGGACCCTACGCGGTCATCACCCGCTACCGAAGCTCGGCGGTGAACCTCCGGACACGGTTGCTGCGTGACATCGATGCCGCGGGGCTGTCCCCGTGGCCAAAGCTCTGGCAGAACATGCGGGCGAGTCGGGAGACCGAGCTTGTCGAACAGTTCCCGGCGCACGTGGTTGCCGCATGGGTGGGACACACGGTCGCCGTCGCCGAGAAGCACTACCTCCAGGTCACCGAAGCACACTTCGAGAAGGCGGTGCAGAATCCGGTGCAGTCAGCGCCGGAATCACGACGCACAGTATCGCAAAGCCTGTTTGCGAAGGCCTGCAACACGCGCTGAGTGGGTTTTAGAGGGGGTTTTCGAACGCCCTGCAGCGTGCTGCAAGGCGGAAAATGGGCGATCCGAGACTCAACCTGGACTCCGTAAGCCGGCGTTCCGCAATCACTTATAGGAATCTCCCGTGGCCGGCGGTGCAGACTTCGGTGCAGCACCCTTCCGATTCGAGCCGCACCGAGTCGCATCAGCTGACTCACCGCCGTGGGGCTGCAACATGATCCTGGACGCCGCCGGAAGAGTTAGCTGTCACGCCTTGTGTGGACTCACCGCTTGGCACTGCGTCGCAACGCCGGTGCGTTCTCGCATGGCGGCTGGACTAGTTTCTGTGGGGCAGGTCACCTGTTCGGAGCGTTTCGTGCGATCAATCAAGCACGAGTGCCTGGGCCGGATCGTTCCGATCGGCGAGCGACACCTGCGAGCTTCCATCGATCACCACAAACGCGAGCGGCCCCACCAAGAGCTCGACAACGAACTGCTCGCGCCGAGTTCGGTACCAGCCACCGACGACGGAACAGTCGTCTGCGACGAGCAGCTTGGCGGCTTGATCCGCTCGTACCTCCCGCGGCCTAGATTCCGACGTTTCAGCTTCGAACGACCGATGCCGAGCTTTTCTCAGATCTGCCAACGCGCGCGTCCCCCCTGTTCAACCGGCTGTCGAAGGCACAAACCTCGACCGACTGGCGTCGGCCGAATTTTTGGACCCGCCGGTATCTGCTATCTTGGCGATCCAGCATCATTGATGGCGCGGTGATGCGAACCTGACGCTATCAACCAGACCATCGCGAGGAGCGCCGGTTTGATCATTCTGACAATAGTTGTCGTTACAACTTGCGCGGTGTCAACACTTCAACAGGATGTTGATCCCTGCAATGACGTAGCTAGCGCGAACAGCATCCCTGACGCGACAGTCGGCTACAGAACCCGTGCGAGTGATTCCGACGCGTACTGCGAAGGTGTCTGCAACCTCAAGGTTACCAGCTTGGTCCGCGAGGACCTTCGCGTCGATAGTTTGACTCTCATCGCCGCACGACCACCGGCCAACCAGGCGAGCACATGGACGCTGGTCTGGCCGTTTCTGGAGGACGGTGAAGATTGGACGCGTCAGTCGGGTGCTCGAATCCACGGATCGAGTGGCGGCACTGGCTATCAGTATCGACTCGACGCTATCGATGTCGACGATGCAGATGCTCGATCAGGCGGGGTCGGCTTGGAACGGTTCTCCTGGAGTACCAACGTACTTGGTGCTACGGGCGAGAGATTTAATCTCACGCCGCACGACATCCATATCCGTGTCGAGCAGGATGTTCTAATGACGGGCGACACGAAGCCGATTACCGTTTGCATGCCCACCGTGCTCAACCCCGCGCACTGCCAAGACATACCGCTTTCACACCTCAGGCTGCTGGTCGCTGGGAACAAGCACACTCTTCGTGACTTGCGGGTGATTGCCTTCCCGATTGACGACACGGAAGATGATCAAGCTGGCATTTCAGACGAAGTCGACTTCAACAGCGGGCAGCGCGGCGCGTACACACCGAATCAGCTCACTCAACTACAAACCGATTCCATCAAGATTCCCATCTCAGGATGGGAGGGACGCTTCATCAGCCTCGAGATTACCTACGAGACCAACGGCGTTGTGAAGACCGCGATTATCAACACATACATCCCGACGCACAAGGAGCAATCGGTGATGCGCAACTTCAGGTGGGACGGATGATCCGGCGGTTTCTCGCCGACATTTGGGGTGGCATCCTTCGGCTGTGGCGATGGTTCTTCGGCCACAAGCATCGCGCCGCGTCGTCCCGGGCGATTGCGGTCCGCGAGCAGCACCAGCGATTGCTTGAGTCGATGGCACGGCAGCAACGCACGCTTACAGAAGATGATCTCGAAACCCTGCAGGCGCACACCACCCTCCGTGTGCTCACGGAGGCAGAAGCACGGGATGCTCGACCGGCGTGGCTGGATATGTCGAAGGTTGTTGTCCTTGGGCTGGTTGTCGTTACGGCAGTCTTCTTGCTGGCGATCTGGTGGGAAGCTTCGTCTATCCCCATCGAGCTAGACACACGCGTCGATCGGATGACACTGGAATTCAGGGGAGACTCGTCATCTAGACCCGTCACGCTCGATTTCAGCGGAATTCCGCTTCAGAGCTTCGCCGCCTCCGGAATGACCACTCCAGCAGCAGCCGCTGAGGGAGTGGTCCGTCCAGACTACTTCATCGCCGCCAAAGACGAGCCCATTGCGCTCGAGGCAATCCGGATCCCCCGTGACCGACCTGTGGATCTTGAGATGGGCCGATCGGGACTTACGATCACCATCGGTCCGCCGCCTCCGGACTATGGGAAGCCGGAGCCAGAGCTGGTGGTCGCGCAGCTAGTTCTGCCACGTTCTTCCGCGGTGTCGGTTGTAGCACAAGAAGACGCGAGGCTGACGGACTCAACGCGTCGCCCAAGACGCGGACCGGCCACCTGGTCCCTGCAGGAGTTGGATGGCCGAGCTGGTGCCGTGACTGTCACAGTGGACTACGCCCAAACGGGACTGCCTTCACGCTTCGGACTCGGCGTAGTCGGTGTCGATCTGTCAGATATCGAGCTTGCTGCAAAGGACAGAAGTACATCTTTCATTGACTCGTACATCCTTGATGGGAGCGTTAGCTTTTCGTTCCACCAGATAAACAAGGTGCCACTTGCTTTCCGTGACGTAGTCAGGGTCACGCGAGAGGGCCAGCCGATGAGGGGCCAGTTACTTCAGGCCGCGCTGGTACTCAATCCAGCTGTGACCTCGAATGGCCAGCCGTGGTACGACCTCGAGACGACGTGGGCTGCAAACGTACAACGCCTCGAGATTGGCCGCGAAGCGAGACGGCGTTCGTGGATGCCGAAGAAGATCATTGCATGGGCTGCTGAGCACTACGTGCTATATCTGACTAGCTTTGTCGTGTATGCGGGTATTTTTTGCTATGCGATCTGTACTCGATCACGCCCGTCCGCAATGGACGCGGCAGAGCTTCCTGGAACTCTTTGACAGGAATCTGCAATGCGTATGATGTCCATGGTGATTCTCGTACTTTTGAGCATGTGTATCGGAATTCGTGTCGCGCATGCACAGGCTGAGCCACCCTACTGGATCAGGGTGCTCGCCGAAGAAGAATCGGTCACAGTCAGGGTCTTTGACATCGTCGAAGGCAGGGCCACCTCGACGGGCTCGGGTTTCGTGGCCTACGACGATGGCGACACGCTCACACTCCTCACCGCGAAGCATGTTGTTGCCGCAGCCCTCGAAGATCCCAACGCGAGTGTGGAGGTACGTTTCTTCGGTCGTGGGTACTGGCTTCCAGTGACAGACTGCGTTCCGATGCCAGACGATGACCTGGCGGTAATGACGATGGAACGTCGATTCAGCCCCTTCGATGACACACTACGCGCAACCTCGATTCCCGTCGCACCGGCAATCGGTACGCCTGCTGCCTGGCTCTTCGGGTACTCATACCTCTCCGACAGACTTGAATGGCGAGAGCTCTTCGCGACCGAGCTTGGCGATTCACGGGTCACCCTCCGGGGCCGCAGCTTAGCCCACGGATTCTCCGGATCACTGATAGTGACTGGCGCAGGCCGCCTCGCACTGCTCACTGATCGAGGGCCAAACGCCCAGGGGCATGTGGGCATCACATGTTGGCACATAGCCGATGTGCTCGAGAACATGGGTATCGACGCTTCACTCGATCAGAATGCGGCCTTTGTGGCTCTCGATCATTCACTCAACAACCAACTTACTATTGGGATGTTCACGATCGACAAGTCGGAGCCTCGGAAGGACAGGCTCAGGACTTTCTGGGGACTGCTGGACCTGGAGCAATACAACACCGACACTGGAGCATTCGTTGGCTCCGCCCTCACGGGCGAGAGCGGAGACGTTCGCCCCAGGCTCTCGTTGCGAGTTACACGGGATTCGATCGTCGGGTCACTTAACCACAGCCACCATTGGACCTCGAATGGTAGAGGACGCTTGGACGAGTTGGAGCTCGTGTACGATGTGGATGGCGAGTACACCGACGAGCAGTTTCTCGTGCTTCGAGCCGAGACATCTCACGCGACAACGTACCTCGCTATCCCGCGAGGTTCGTCCGAGTTGCTCGTTACCCGCTCCATGGCTACGGCCTCCACGGAACGTGGAACGCACGTCGACTGGCCTCGCGAAGCTGACTTTCCGCTTCAGCATGGCGGGGACTTCTCGCGAGACGGCCGGATCCCGGCGTTTATGAACGTGTTCAAGACCCCACCCACTTTTTCGGCATTAGAATTTCGGATACCTCGCTCGATCTCCCTAGGCGCGCCGATCACCATATCAGGCAGACCGGTGCTAACTCAAGAGAACCTTCGACACTCGAAGGCCGACGAGCACTTGAAGCGGATTTCGAAGACGATAGTGCGAGTCCGCAATACACTAAGCGGAGAGATTCTGGGTGAAACCAGCCTCGGCCAAGATGGTGGCCAGTTTGCGATGAGGATTTCGGAGCCGCCCGACGAGACTCTCTCACTGGAGTTTTATGAAGAGAGTCGGGTCCTATCGAATGGCCGCTCGTCCCTGGTGACGTTCCTTGAGATCGAATACGAGGGCCTGGACGACTGATCTTGCCCGCAGCCTGACCTTCCCTCCAGAAACCCGTAGGGTCCAAAAACTCAGCCGACGCCGTTTCGCTCAGCTGATTCCTACCCTCAACGGATGCGAGCGACCTCCGCACCCTGGCAACTCCTCAGCGTGATCTTCGCCGGCGTGCTCAACGAGCACCAGCGGCGCGTGATCGAGTATCTCAAGGCAGAAAACCAGGTTCTCCGAGAACGGATCGGTGACAAGCGCGCCCGTAGGGTCCAAAAACTCGGCCGACACGATATCTGGCGGCAGATCTCTACCCTCAGCGGATGCGAGCAACCTCCGCACCCTGGCAACTCCTCAGCGTGATCGTCAACGAGCACCAGCAGCGCGTGATCGAGTACCGCAAGGCGAAAGACCAGATCCCGCGAGAGCAGATCGGCGGTTTGATCCGCACTTACCGCCGCGCAGCCCGAACCAACCCAAGCCCGATTCCGACGACGGAGGCCAAACGCCGCTCGGCCCTGTCGGCGTGCGCCTGCCCCGTACTCAAGCATCCGCCAGGCTCGCACACCTTGATCACATGGCGTCGGCTGAGTTTTTGGACCCTACGCCATCGACTCACCAGGGCGAGACTTGAGTGATCACTCAAGCAATGCTACCCTGTCCCAGTGACCACTCGTGAGACCAAGGCACATCTATCAGATCGAATCGCCAGCGCGGCCGCACGGCTGTTTCTTGACGCCGGGTATCACGCAACGGGCGTTGCAGCGATCATGGAAGAGGCGGATGTCCGACCGGGGTCGTTCTACAACTGCTTCCGCTCGAAGGAAGAGCTGCTTCACGCGGTCCTTCAGTGGTATGAAGATCATCTGCACGAACTGGTGATCGGCCCGATTGAACAAGCGGAGCCCGATCCACTGAAACGCATCTTCGCACTGATGAGCTGGTATGCCGAGCGACTCTCAGAGACGAACTGCCGCATCGGGTGCCCGATCGGCAACTTAGCCCTCGAATTGTCGCACACGATGCCTTCGATCCAACCCGCGCTCGACCGCAACTTCAGACAGTGGGCGGCAGCTATTCGATCCTGGCTGGATGACGCGAAGCCTTTGCTCGCACAGGACACAAACACCGACGAACTATCGGTCTTTGTGCTCACGGTCATGGAAGGCGGCATCATGCAAGCAAGGGTATCGGGGAGTATCGCGCCGTTCGACGCGAGCGTCAGGGTACTCCGCAAACACATCGACCTGTTGAAACTCAGACCCGATAAAGCGACATAGGAGAAGCCCGATGGTGAAGCACAAATTGCTAGCAGTTGCTTTGCTCGCGACAGGATGCGCGAGCACGCACCGCGGATCAGAAGCACAAGGGCTTGCTGTTTCAACGGAGTCACTAGCCATGATCGACCCATCGCTATTCCCAGGATCAGGACCCGACGTCCGTCGGTTTAGCTGTACGGAGATGATTGCAGCCTCCCGGAGTGTTCTGTTTCGAGCATTTAGCGACGAGGCAGAGTTCGAGCGCCTGTATGCGCGAGGGACACCCGCGAAGGCCAGAATCGACCTCGCCATTGGCGGCGCGTACGAATGGCTGTTTGACGGCGAGATCGGCTCAAATGATTGCCAGGTGCTCGCGTACATCCCCAATGAGATGCTCGCGTTCTCCTGGAACGCCCCGGTCGAACAAGACAAGTCACGGCGTCAAAGGACGTGGGTTGTTGTTGAGTTTGACGAAATCGAGCATGGATCGACGCAGGTCACCCTGACGCACCTCGGCTTTGGTACGGAGCGCCATTGGGACGAAACGTACGAGTACTTCCAAAACGCATGGCCGTTTGTCCTGCGGCGCATGAAGGACATGATCGAGTCTTCGACATGAGCCGCGCGCGACCATCACCGTTGCCGCGAACGCTTCCTGATGCCGAGCCACTTAAGTCATGACTTTCGGTATACATAGCGTCCTACTCCTGATCGGAATCTTCCAAGCACTTGTGTTCGCGGTGCTCCTAGCGCTCACGACCTACAACACGGTCGCAAATCGCTTTATGGCGATGCTGCTTGTGCTTGTGGCGATGTCGATCACTCCGAATGCCATCGGCTTTGCTGGCGCCTATGACACTTATCCGTGGCTCATGTTTGCCCCGCTATCGGTTGGACTTGGGTTTGGCCCCGCTCTCTGGCTATACAGCCATCGGCTGCTAACAGGCTCTCTCCCTAAGCGCTGGGGGGCCCATCTCATCCCACTTGCACTTCAGCTCGGCTACTACACGGCGCTGTTTGCTCAGCCGCTGGCGAAGCGCTACGAGTTCAACGGCCTAGTTCACCTACCAGTCATGACGCGAGTCGAACTCGCGGCAAGCGTTTTATCTCTTGCGTTCTACTGGAGCTTGACCGGGCGAATGGCCGTCCGATACACGCGGCACGTCGCGCAGCTCGTCAGCGACAGTGCAAACTACAACGTCCGCTGGCTCCTTGGCTATATTACTGCAACCGCAGTTGTGACGATCGCCTGGCTGACGTTTGAGTTTGTGAATCTCTTTGTCACGCCGCTATCGCACCAGGGCTTCTTCTGGCTCGATCTGGCCGCAGCCGCGTTGGCGTACTGGCTCGCGGTGTCTGCGTACCAGCACTCGGCACGACCGTGGCCCGAACTTGACACCAAGTCGAGCCGCCTTCACTTCGAGAGTACTGACTCGGGGCCGAACAAGGGGGATCCAGGCGATACTGACGTGACACCAGTTGATCGATGGGCGCGGTCATTGCAACGGATTCGTAAGAGCATGGAGTCCGAGCAGCTCTTCCTCGATCCTACCCTGAGCCTCGAGAGCCTCGCTCGGAAATTGAATTCCAACTCATGGGAAGTGTCGCGAGCCATTAACGCCGGTGCTGGATGCAGCTTTAGCGACTTCGTTAACCACTACCGGGTAGAGCGCGTCAAAGAAAGGCTCGAGGACCCGGAAGATCCCCGAACCGTCCTCGCGATCGGCCTTGATTGCGGCTTCAACTCCAAGACAAGCTTCAACCGCTGCTTCAAGCACGCTACGGGCACAACGCCATCCCAGTACCGATTGATGAATCGGCGTGCCAAGTCTTGAAACCACGTCCCAGATCACGATAAAGGGCGAATCTTCTGCTCTCCGTACCAGAATCACTCCTTGCAGCTCGCGCCGATGGGCGGCCCGAACGCATGGAGAACCCCCATGATCAGAACACTTCGCACCATGTATCGACCCGTTGGATTCGTCATCGCGTTGGTCGTGACCTCAGCGTGCACCCCGATACGATCCGGACTCAACATTCCACCAGGCGAGGCATTCTTGCTGGGCGGCGAGCAGCGCGGGGCTTTCACGGTGACCGCGGAAAACGTTGGGTCGGTTCCCGTATCGATTGGACCAGAGTCCGAGCCGCGTCGGCTTGACGCGGCCGCCGGCCCGGATGTACACGTCACCATCGAACCGGGCGAACGAGGCTCGATGCGGTTTGAACGCGGACAGGCCGCGCTGTTTACAAACCTGGGTAGTAAAACAGCGCGGCTTCGAGCGGTGATACGGAGCGACACGCCGCTCGGAATGGGCTACCTGAAAGTCGACCGCGAGACTTACGCGCCGAAGCAACTTGGCGCCGGCGCTGCCGCCGAAGATCTCAGAATACTCCGGCAGGCCTTTGAGGACATTCACCCTGGCTACGGCCGCTACATTGCCGCGCAAGCGATGTCCGATGCGTTCGATGGAGCTGCGGCGAAGATCTCCGACGGCAGTACGGACGCCGACATGCTGCTGCTCGCCTCGCAACTCTCCGCGATGGTTCGCTGCGATCACACGAAGGCCGAACTCCCGGAAGCAATCGAGACCTATCGCAGAGAGACGCCTAGCCATCTTCCATTCACCGTTCGAATCATTGAGGGCCGCATGTATGTTGACAGCGTGTCACCGAAGGCGCGGAGTCTCGAACGCGGCCAAGAGGTAGAGTCCATCAATGGCTTCAGCACGTTTGAGATCTTGCGGGATGTGCAAGCTCTCGTCTCGGTAGACGGCTGGACAGACTCGACGGCATGGGTGGAGATGGAGTACTCCGCCGAGTACCTCGGAGGGGCCATCGATCACTATTGGCCGTTCCTCTATGGGTGGCCCCAGCAGTGGTCAGTCGTAGTTGCAGGCGATGGACCGGAACGTCGGCGGACGCAAACACTGAACCCCATCACATATGGCGACTGGGTTGCCGTAGCGACAGGCGATGAAGAGACGAGCGTCAACTTCCGCGACACCGTCGAGTTTCAGATGCTCGACGGTGCCACCGCATACTTGTCAGTCGGTTCGTTCATCAACTATCGAAACCCGATCGATCCAACCGATGTGTTTGACCCTATCTTCACTCGGATCCGCGAGGCTAACGCTAGCAAGCTCATCCTTGACCTTCGGCTGTGCGGGGGTGGATCAGATGATGTTCCAGCCTCGCTCACGACATACCTCGCGGACACGATCTACCCGACCGCAAAGCGTCCACCTTGGGTGCGGAACTATCGTGCGGGCGATCTCCGGCCGTATCTCAGCACCTATGACGAGAGCATCTTTGAGCTTCCTGACTCGCTGTTCACTGACTTGGGCAACGGACACTATCAGCTCAACCAACCCATTGAGGAACCGCGGCCGGCCCCTGATCGCGACAACAGGTTCCGAGGCCAACTCGTCGTCCTTTGCGGGGCTGCAAATGCGTCAGGAACGACGATACTCCTGTCGCTACTTCAGGAGCACTACGGCGCCACACTCATCGGAGCGCCAACCGGCGGGAGCCGAGAAGGTCCCACGGCGGGCGTGATGCTCACGTTGACACTTCCCAACAGCGGCGTACGGATCCGCATCCCGGCGATGCGCTCGTGGGTAAACACGGCGACGCCCTATCCCGGCAACGGAGTCCTCCCGGACATCGTGGTGAACGAGACTCTTGATTCATGGAAGAACAACGTCGACATACCCCTGCGCGCAGCACAAGCACTATCCACGCAGCGCTAGCCAAGAGCTTGAAATGACACTTCACAAGACATCGTGGTTCGCCTCTGTGCCATTCACGTTCGCTGTCGCGATGGCTTTGGGCACGTCCATCTCGGCCCAGGACAACGCCCTGGGCCGTGATGACTTGTCACCTCACGTGTTCCCGTTCCGTCTCGACGCCGGCGTGCTAGAGGGACCCGGCGCGGAGGTCTTGCTTTCGAATCTCGCGGATCATCATGCCCTGCTCCTCGGCGAGTATCACAACTCAGTGCAGATCTCGCTACTAACAAGCGCTCTCATTCCTCATCTACACGCGAACAACTACAACGTTCTGGCCCTCGAGATTGGTCCAGCAGCAGCCCACACGTTGTCCGCCATCGCCCAACAGGCAAACGACACGGATGGCCTTGGGCAAGCCCTTGCGACCTTGAATCGAACGTACGCAGTTCAAACCGAGGATCGCACTCAGGTGCCCGTGCCATTTGTGAGCCACGCTGAAGACATACCGATCATATCTGCGGCGAGCGAGCGCGAGTGGAATCTGATTGGGATTGATCAGGAGTTCATCTATGGATTCCAACTCGTCATCGATGGCGCGGCGGCGAAGCTCGAAAGCAACGACCCCAGGCTGATCGACATCAAAGCTCTGCGGAACCTCATTGACGACGTTTACGCCGGCGATCAAACCGGCCGTCGCCAAGCAGCACACCGCCTGCACAACTCGAAGGAGATTCAACGCCTCATTGAATCACTGGCGACCGGCGACGACGCGATCGCAGAAGCCGTTCGAGGCTTAAGAGACTCGATCCAGATCTACGGCCTGAACGCTTCAGGAGACTGGTGGGAGAGTAATGGCCGCAGGATCGACCTGATGAAACGATCGCTAACCGCAGGCCTGAACGAAGCGAGCTTCGACCTAGGTAATGACCGACTAGTTCTCAAAGCTGGCTCGGTACACACTGGCCGCGGGCTTTCGCTGTTACGGCATTACGAGGTTGGAAACACTGTGAGCGAGCTCATGGAGGCGAATGGGCAAAAGTCTCTCCACATCGTGTTCGCAGAACGCTTTTGGGAGTCGGACGACGGTGTGGTAGATTCACTTTCAACCGATCGTCGCTACGAGGTAATCCGACAGTTCGGCCAAGTGGACCAGTGGACTCTCATCGATCTCCGGCCACTCAAACGGTCGATATTCTATGATGTTCTCGAGTGCGAACAGTTCGTCAAGGAGTGGTTCTTACAGCACGACGTGGTCTTGATTCCCCCAGCAGACCGGAGTTCTTCCGTGGTCCGTGAGTAGAGGCTACCGCGCAATGGACACGCGCACGCCGTCGCATTGTCACGTAGCGGCTGGGCTAGGCTGGGGGCGCAGGCTACCACTTCTGTGCCTAGTAAGGCGATACCTCTAGCTCGACCCAGGTGCCTGCTACGGGCACCCCGCACCCCAGAGCGCGAGATAGCACGAGAAGTCTGAGAGCGTCACTCCATCGCCGCCGGTGCCAGGAAGGCACGAGCCGTCTGCCGTGATGTCCGCTCGAGCCCGGCCCGCTCCCCAGTCCGCCAAGTAGCACGAGAAGTCGGAGAGTGTGACCTGGCCGTCGGGGAACGCGCTGCAGTCACCGTCGGCGGCGATGTCTGCCGGATTGCAACCAACGCAGATATCAGGGACACCATCTGCGTTGACATCGGCAACGGCGCCCTGAGCAATCTCGTACGCGTCGGGAAAGGCATTCCCATTGCAATTGGGAAGCTCCGGGTTGGCCGCCATGATCATCGCCGCCAAGTAGCTCGCATCCGAACCGAGCGGATCCGGATCCGTGATCCCGTTGCTGTCTGCGTCGTTCGGATTTGCAAGCCATGCGTCGAGATCGGTAAGCGTGAAGTTCCCATCACCGTCGAAGTCGCCGATTCCCTCGGGGACACCGGTCATCGGCGGTGGGCCTGGGAGGACCTCAACATCCCAGCTGACGCTTACGGAATGCCGGAGCTGCAACTGGTCTCGCTCACCCTGCGGGACGTTGCCAACCTCACGGTTGATGTGATACCGAGTCTGAAACTCAAACAACCCGGGGGCCATAGTCCCGCCGAGGCTGCCGGTGCGCCCATCTGTGCGAGACCCGTCGGTATTGACGATCAACTCGCGGGTGGATTTTCGGAATGCTGGATAGAGGCCGTCAGGCCCTCGATCTCCGACAGCGATCAGGAGGTTCGACGTGTGGATCTGCGGCGTCAGTGGCGGGATAGAGGCGCTGACTGGGTTCTGACTATCCACGATCAGCCCATCACCGACCGGCGTGAACCTCACCCAGCGCGCGATCCGGAACACCAGAAATCCGTCACCGCTGAGAGTTGCGTGTGTACCAGCAGTCATTGGGAGGTCGCTCGCAGAATCCACGAACAGCTGGGCCTGCACGTTGAGCGAGAAGCGCGTCTGGCCCTGACCTGCAGAGGACGCCACGAGAACCGATCGCATGCGATCACCGGCCGCGTTCGGAACGATGTTCTCTTCGCGGAAGTCGTTCAGTCTGATCAAGCCTGGCGTGATCTCAAACGTGCCTGGATCGATCAGGCCGAAGTCGCTGGCCGTGCCGCTCCTGATAATCGTGCCAGGTGTCTGACCGTCCGTGATCTGCCAGGAGGCGTGGTAAGAGCAGTCTGTAGAAGTGCTCACGGGATAGACGGCCGGGAGATCAGGCTCGGTGCCGGCGACGGCCGAAGCGACGGTGGCGGAAGACGCAATCAACGCGATCGAACGCATGGGGATTCCTCTCTGGGGCGACTAGCAGTCGTTCGACCGGAACCGGGAGAGCTCCAGGCCGTGTCACACGGTATCGATGCCAGTCAGGTCAACCAAGGGACTTGCCGGTTTCACCCGTCGATCTGTGGGGGTAGCCACCACCTCGCAAGTTGCTCCCAGCGTGTCTTGAACGCGCCAATACAACCACAGACGCCCCACTGCTTCATCTCCGGATGCTCGTCGTTGAACACATAATTTCGCGCTCCGCGCGGGGCACGCTGCCGCCGTTCGCAAACTGCGCTTGTCCCCGTTCCTGTGCCAGTTGCAGGTTTAGGGATCTGCATCATCCGGCCAGGCTAGCCTGGCCGGATGATGCAGCGAACTCC
>ERZ1740067.834-NODE-834-length-23159-cov-7.285578_pt1 | contig 23159 bp, 18 predicted proteins | sample MGYA00581736_ERZ1740067 | MGnify/ENA primary metagenome ERZ1740067 (study PRJEB43018, sample SAMN04849236) | marine metagenome | isolation source: floating plastic debris | place: Pacific Ocean | collected 2008-08-27 | study: EMG produced TPA metagenomics assembly... | reverse complement strand
CGGCGGCCTCGGGCTATGACGTGCGCAAGATTGATCTGGCGATGATGGGCCTGGTTATGGCGGTGACGGTGATCGGGCTGAAGTTGGTCGGGTTGATCCTGATCGTGGCGATGCTGATCATTCCGGCGGTCACGGCGCGGTTCTGGACCGAGAAAAGCGATACAGTGGTTTGGTCAGCGGGCATTCTGGGCGCTGTGTCGGGCTATGTCGGGGCGGCGATATCGGCCTCGGCACCCGCCTTGCCCACGGGGCCGATCATTGTGCTGGTGAGCGCGGCGCTGTTCACAGTTTCGCTGTTCTTTGCGCCAGCTCGCGGGGTTGCAGCGGCGATGATCCGGCGTCACCGGTTTCAGACGCGGGTCCATCACCGGCAGGGATTGCTTTCGATGGCGCGGCAGGAGCCGATCCACGACAAGCTGACGCTCAAGGTTCTGCGGCGTGATGGTTTGATCCGGGCTGATGGTGTGGCGACCGACGATGGCCGTGCGCTGGCCGCGAAGGTGGCACGGGATGAGCGCCGGTGGGACGTCGCCCGCGAGGTGCATAACGATGCCGGTCTGACGGGGCGCTATGACGGCCTGACCCCGATTGAAGATGTCTTTACCGCGGATGAGATCGCGCAATTTGACCGCGTCATCGGAAAGCCAAGCGCGGTGGAGGGGACCTGATGGGCAGTGAATTCGTCCAGTTCTCGCTGACGCCGATCCTGATCGGTATCCTCGCCTCCATCGCCTGTGCGCTGCCAGGGAACTTTTTGGTGCTGCGGCGGCAAGCGCTGATCGGCGATGCGATCAGCCATGTGGTTTTGCCGGGCATCGTGGTGGCTTTTCTGATCACCGGCAGTGTCGCGGCGATCCCGATGTTGCTGGGTGCGGCGGGCGCGGCCATCGTCGCAGTGATCCTGATCGAGGCGATCAAACGGTTGGGCAACATAGAACCGGGTGCCGCGATGGGCGTCGCCTTCACCTCGCTCTTTGCAGGCGGCGTGTTGTTGTTGGAGCAATCGGATACATCAAGCGTGCATCTGGATGTGGAGCACGCGTTGATGGGCAATCTGGAGAGCCTCATCTGGTTCAAGGCGCAAGGCTTGCAATCGCTTTGGGATCTTGAGGCTTTGGCCGCTTTGCCTCACGAGTTGGGCCGGATCGCCGTCGTCTGCGTTCTGGTGATCGTGTTGACGGTGGTCTTCTGGCGGCCTTTGAAAATCTCGACCTTCGATGAAGGCTTTGCACAAGCGCTGGGCCTGCCGGTGGGCGCGATTGGTTTTGGTTTGGTTGTCACCGCAGCCATTGCGGCGGTTGCTGCGTTCGACGCCGTGGGCTCGATCATCGTGATCGCGATGTTCATCTGCCCGCCGGCCGCCGCGCGCCTGATGACAAACCGGCTTGAGACGCAAGTGGCATGGAGCATTTTGTTCGCGACGCTGTCGGCCATTCTTGGCTACGTCTTTGCAGGCTACGGGCCGCTGTGGTTCGGCGCGCAAAACGCGGTGAGTGCTGCGGGCATGATTGCAGCGGTGTCAGGCGTGATCCTTGGGCTGGCGTGTCTCTTCGGCCCATATCGATCGCGTGTGGGCGTGGGCCGCGAAGAGGCGGTTTAACCCACTAAAACGCTCGACTTTCCCGTGGGTTTGATTGTATCCCAAGCCGATGGCAATTTTGGACACAGACACGGGCACCCAGGTGGGCGCGCGGCGCAAAACCAGCCGCTTCTCAGCGCTGGGGTTTGGCGCGGCCGTGATGGCGGCGTTATGCCTTTTGCCGATGCTTGCGGTGTTCTATGCGGCGGTCACAACCGGCACCGACACGCTGAGTGCGCTAAGCGAAACGGTCCTGCCACGCTATGCTTTCACAACACTCATCTTGGTCGTTCTGGTGGCACTTGGCACCTTCGCCATCGGCACAGGTGCTGCGTGGCTTGTCACGATGGCAGAGTTCCCGGGCCGCCGCTTTTTCGAGATTGCATTGGTCATCCCTTTGGCATTCCCGGCCTATGTGATGGCCTATGCGTACACCCATGTGCTTGATCATCCGGGCATCGTTCAATCGACCTTGCGCGATCTGACGGGCTGGGGTCCGCGCGACTATTGGTTCCCTGAGATCCGGTCGGTCGGGGGTGCGGCGTTGATGCTGACGCTGGTCTTGTACCCTTATGTCTACCTGCTGGCGCGCACAGCGTTCATGGGCCAAAGTGCCAGCACTTTTTTTGCAGCACGGGCGTTAGGCAAAACGCCGTGGCAGGCGTTCTTTCAAGTGTCCTTGCCCATGGCGCGCCCTGCGATTGCAGCGGGTGTTCTGCTTGCCACGATGGAGACGATTGCGGACTTTGGAACGGTGTCCTACTTTGGGGTGCAGACCTTTGCGACGGGCATCTACACAAGCTGGATCGGCATGGGCGACAGGGGCGCCGCCTCGCAACTGGCACTGGGCCTTTTGGCGTTTGCGCTGATCCTTGCGGTGCTTGAACGCTCCAGCCGGGGGGAGGCGAAGTACCACGCCAACAAGGTCGAAACGATGGGGCGGCTTCAGCTGACGGGCCTGCGCCGCCGCGGAGCGGTTGTCCTATGCGCGCTGCCGGTGTTGTTCGGGATGATCCTGCCTACGATTGCCCTTGTGCTTATGGGGATCGGGTCCGAGCAAAATCTGCTGAGCCGGCGCTATATCCACTTCCTGCAAAACTCGCTGACGCTGGCGTCTATCGCGGCGGTCCTGACGGTCTGTGCTGCGGTGATATTGGGATATTTCCAAAGGGTCTTTCCAGGGCGGCGGGCCTCGGCGGCGTCTTATATCGCGCGGCTGGGATATGCGGTGCCAGGCGGTGTGATTGCCGTTGGTCTGCTTGTCCCCTTTGCGGCCTTTGACAATGCGCTGGATGCATGGATGCGCGCGACTTTTGATGTGTCGACGGGGTTGTTGGTGACAGGCTCAATCTGGCTTCTGATCGCGGCTTACATGGTCCGGTTTCTGGCTGCCGCACTTGGGTCTTACGAAGGCGGGCAGTCGGCGATCAATGCCAACATGGACGCGGCCTCTCGTGTGTTGGGGCAGGACGCTTACGGCACGCTGCGCAGGGTCCATCTGCCGATCCTGACGCCTGCGCTTTTGACCGCACTGCTGATCGTGTTCGTGGACGTGATGAAAGAGCTTCCCGCAACGCTGATCATGCGCCCGTTCAACTATGACACGCTGGCGGTGCAGGCTTACAGGTTGGCGTCCGATGAGCGGTTGGAGGGGGCGGCGGTGCCCAGCCTTGTGATCGTCGCGATGGGACTGGTTCCGGTGATCTTGCTGTGCCGGAGGGTGGGGCGGAAAGAGCGGTGAGGTAATTTCCTCTCCCTGATTATAAACGGGCGTATAGATTAAGGGGAAATTGCGCCATCAAATCCCCTTACCTTCGACAATAAAACCTTTAACTTTCATCGTACTACTCGTGTGGGGGCCCACATCGAGGAGAGCGAAATGGCCGAGCTTGGCCTAGGCGGAAAAATATTTTGTCTTTTGATGATCGGCGTTGGTGTCGGCACTGCTGCTTGGAGTGTGAACGACGCCGCAACTGGATTGCGCCTTCAGACATCGGGGATGCCCGTTGAGGCGCGCATCACCGGAAAGCATATCGACAAGCCGACCAGCAGAAAGCCTGTTCGCTGGAACAGCACGACCGTCAATGGGGTGACGGTCCGCAGTTTCCGCACATACCTTTACGATTACATGCTGACCGTAACCTACACGCGTGATGGTCAGGAATACTCGGCAATCGCTCCGGTCGGTTATGACCGCTGGCATGCAGAAAGCATCGGGTCAGTTGTCACGGTTGATGCGGCGCCGGGCATTACGGAGTACGTCGATGCGGCTGAACGCGGGACGCTCATCTACGGACTTCGGCATATCGCTATCGGGCTGGCGATCGCCCTGCTGGGCGGCTTTGTCCTACGCGTTTCGGACGATTGATTGCTCCGCACACGATCTCCCAGATATTTCAGGAAGAGAGGGTTTCCATGAGAACCATTCGTTTGTTCATTTTGATGATAGGTGCTGCGCTGCTGTTCTTGGCGATCAGCATGTTCATCCGTATCTCGATTAATATCAGCACACATGCGGACCCTGATCCGTCGATATCTTTCGCGGAACAATTGGGACAGCCTGTTCGACTGACCATCGTTGCCCCGAGCGAGGATCAAACGGCCATGCGTGCACTGATTAAGGCGCGCGATACGGGAAATCTGATCAGCGACACGGATCCGCAGAGTGATCTGACGCAAGCTGATGCGGTTCTGTATCTTCTGGACGGTTGGAGCGACATCGAGACCGCCCCTTGGCAGAAAGAATTGAGTTCAGACTATGCCCGTCTTGAGGAAAACGATGCGGACACACTTGCAACGTCGATCACGACCGTTTCGGGCGCGCGGCCGCTTCAACTGACATTCTACAATTTGCAGCATGACGAGCGGTGGGGTCTGGACTGCTATGCGTCACTGTTCATGCACAATGTCATATTTGCAGAAGGCGTTGCATATACGCCCCCGGATGCATGTCCGCTATAGGTATTGAGAGTGGCAAAAAAGGCGCGACCTAAGCCGCGCCTTTATTAGCACTTGGTAGGTAGGATTATTCCCAGCCGACCGTGTTCAGGATCTGTTGCGCAGGTTCGATGTTATCGGCGATGTCGGACAGCGCGATCGTGTCGGGGCGGAAGATGCCCAGCGCGGCGACTGACTCTGACAGGCCGACGCCCGGGACGCCCGGATATTCGTCGTTACCGGCCGAGAAGTATTCTTGCGCCTGCTCCGACGCCAGGTATTCGAGGAACCTCACAGCATTGTCGCGGTTCGGAGCGTTTGCTGCCACACCACCGCCAGAGATGTTCATGTGCGCGCCGATATCGTTCTGGTTCGGGAAGACCCAGCCGATCTTTTCAAGATCTGCTTCGGTCATCGTGCTGTCGCCTTTGCGCAAAGCGCGGGCGAAGTAATAGGTGTTGGACATCGCAATGCCGCACTCACCCGATGCTATGCCGCGCAGTTGGTCGGTGTCACCACCCTGCGGGGCGCGCGCGAAATTGCCCACAACGGCCTCTGCCCAACCGCTGACGGCGTCTTCACCAAGGTGATCGACCAAGGCTGCGACGATGTTCTGGGTGTAGACGTTGGTCGACGAGCGGATGCAGATCAGGCCGGCGTATTCCTCGTTTGCCAGATCCTGATAGGTCTGGGGCGGGTTTGTGACGCGTTCCTTGTCATAGAACAGGATGCGCGCGCGCTGCGAGAAGCCGAACCACTGGTTGTCGTCGTCTTGCAGATACGCAGGAATGCTTGCTTCAAGAACATCGCTTTCGCCCGGTTGCAGCAGGCCCAGGTCTTTCGCGCGCGACAGGCGGACTGTGTCGACGGTCAGGAAGATGTCCGCAGGCGAATTCGCGCCTTCGGCTTCCATCCGCGTGATCAGCTCGTCGGCGTTGCCTTCGATACGGTTGATGGTGATGCCGGTCATCTCTTCGAAATCAGAATAGAGACGTTCGTCGGTGTCGTAATGGCGCGAGGAATAGAGGTTCAGCTCACCCTCGGCGAAGACTGGAATAGCTGTGGCGGTGGTCGCAATGGCGGCAAGCGCCACCACGGATGTCTTGGTTATGAAACGCATTTCGATCTCCCATGATCAGATTCCTGATAAAAATAATCAGATACCGGAAAATCGGGGGGATGCAAGTAGACCAACGGAAATAGTCAGATTTATTTTCCACTCGGATCAGCCTCTTATACGTCAAAGTAAGCCGCATAAAAAACAGGCATCCGGCGCGGGTTAGAGCGGAAAACCGGGAATCCACGTTGATGTTTAAGGGCTTCCATGCGCAGGCTGAACGCTATGGGAGAGTATTTTGATGAAATGAACGGGGCTGGGGAAGGCGTTCGTGCGCCCTACGCCCGTTTTGAGGATTGGTTTCAGGGAGAGGATCTCTCTGCTCTCAAGTCAAAGCAGCGCGAAGCCGAAGAAGTCTTCCGCCTTATGGGGATCACCTTCAACGTCTACGGTCGCAATGAGGCCGAAGAGCGTTTGATCCCCTTCGATATCATCCCCCGCATCATTGCCGCGCGTGAATGGCAGAAGTTGTCTCGTGGGATCGAGCAGCGAGTGCGGGCGATCAATGCGTTTCTGCACGACATCTATCACCGCCAAGAGATTATCCGTGCGGGCCGTATCCCGAAAGAGATGATCGCACAGAACGACGCGTTTCTGCCCCAGATGATCGGCGTAACGCCGCCGGGCGGGATTTACACACATATCGTCGGTACTGATCTGGTGCGTACCGGCGATGATGAATTTTACGTGCTTGAGGACAATGCCCGCACACCGTCTGGGGTCAGCTATATGCTGGAGAACCGCGAGACGATGTTGCAGATGTTCCCGGAGCTGTTCAGCCAGAACCGGGTCCGCGCGGTGTCGGGGTATCCGCGGGCATTGCAGCGCTCCCTCGCGGCCTGCGCGCCGCCGCGATGTGGCGGGCCGCCTTGCGTCGCTGTACTGACGCCCGGCATCCATAACTCAGCTTATTACGAACATTCGTTTCTGGCCGACAAGATGGGTGTTGAGCTTGTCGAGGGGCATGATCTGCGTGTCGTTGACGGACGGATCGCGATGCGTACGACGCAGGGGTATCAGCATATTGATGTGCTTTATCGCCGTGTGGATGATGACTATCTGGACCCGATGAATTTCAACCCTGACAGCGCGCTGGGCGTGCCGGGGATCATGGATGTGTACCGTGCGGGCGGGATCACGATTGCCAATGCGCCGGGCACGGGGATTGCGGATGACAAGGCAATCTACAGCTATATCCCGGAGATTGTGGAATTTTACACAGGCGAAAAAGCGATCCTGAAGAACGTGCCGACATGGCGATGTTCCGATCCGGATTCGCTGGGCTACGTTCTGGATAACCTCGCCGATCTGGTCGTCAAAGAGGTACACGGATCGGGCGGTTACGGGATGCTCATCGGCCCCACAGCGACCCGGAAGGACTTGCGTGCGTTTGAGAAGAAACTGCGCGCGCGGCCTGGCAATTACATCGCGCAGCCAACGCTGGCATTGTCGACCGTGCCCATTTTTACCCGCGAAGGGCTGGCCCCGCGCCATGTGGATTTGCGGCCGTTCGTGCTGGTGTCGCCTGACAAGATCGACATCACGCCGGGTGGGCTGACGCGGGTGGCGTTGCAAAAGGGATCGCTTGTCGTGAACTCGTCGCAAGGCGGCGGCACCAAGGACACTTGGGTGCTGGAGGACTGAGGCGATGCTGGGCAAAACCGCGAACGGTCTCTTCTGGATGTTCCGCTTTCTGGAGCGGTCGGAGAACACGGCGCGGATGATCGAAACCGGCCAGCGGATCGCCTTGACGCGGGCGGAGGCAAGCGATGATGAATGGACGTCGATCCTGCAAGCTGCCGCCGTGTCACGAGGATATCATGCCAAATTCGACGAGGTGACGCGCGATAAGGCCATTGATTGGATGCTGCGTGACAAGGGCAACCCCTCGTCCGTCAGATCTGTTATCGGCACAGCCCGCAACAATGCCCGCACGGTACGCACAGCGCTGACCAACGAAGTGTGGGAAGCTGTGAATTCCTGCTACATCCGCCTCAACGAAGTGCTGGCGCGCAAGGTGTCGGAGCGGGATCTGCCGAAAGTGCTTGAGATCATCCGCCAGCGCAGCGCCTTTGTGCGCGGTGCCACTCATGGCACGATGATGCGAAACGATTGCTATGATTTCGCCCGGCTGGGCACCTTCCTTGAACGCGCTGACAACACGGCGCGTATTCTGGATGTGAAGTATTATGTGCTGCTTCCATCAGCGATGGCCGTTGGCTCGCGGTTGGACAACGTCCAGTGGGAGACGATCCTGCGGTCGGTCAGTGCGCAAGGCGGCTATCGGATGACCCATGGCCACGCAGTCAACCCGCGCGCTATAGCGCAATTTCTGATCCTCGACCGGCGCATGCCGCGCAGTCTGAATTTCTGCACAGGAAAGCTGCGTGACAATCTGGGGTATCTGGCCTCGGATTATGGGGTCAAACAGCCAAGCAACCAACTCGTCGATGATCTATGCCGCCGCTTCATGTCTCACGATATCGAAGCGATCTTTGACTATGGCCTGCATGAATACATTCAGGATGTGATCGGAACACTGGGCGGGCTGAGCCGTCAGATCGAAATCGACTACAGGTTCTATGAGTAAGCTATGCGTCTGAAAATCTCTCATACGACCCGCTATGATTATGACGCGCCCGTGCCGTTCGGATTGCAGCAACTGCGCAAGACGCCGAAGTCGACACGCGGGCAATCGGTGATGAACTGGAAAACGAGCGTTGAGGGGGGATCGAAGCAGCTGAGCTTTGAGGATTTCCACCGTAACACAACTGAACTGGTGAGCTTTGATTCCGGCACGACCAGTCTTGTGATCCGCTCGGAAGGCGAAGTGGAGATGACTGATATGTCGGGAATCGTCGGCCCGCATCAGGGTTTCACGCCGCTGTGGTTGTTCCTGCGCAGCACGCCGCAGACACAGATTGGCGCAGGGGTCCGTCAGCTTGCCAAATCCGCCGAGGGTGGCAGCGATTTGAAACTGTTGCACGACTTGTCGGCGCGGATCCGCGGGGCGATTGCCTATGAGGTCAACGCATCCGCACCGACCTGGACCGCTGAGGATGCGATCACTGCCGGACGCGGGGTCTGTCAGGACCACACCCACGTCTTCGTGGCCTGCGCGCGTTATCTCGATTTTCCGGCGCGTTATGTGTCGGGATATCTGATGATGAACGACCGTGTGGATCAAGATGCCACGCACGCCTGGGCCGAGGTGCATGTCGACGGTCTGGGGTGGGTCGGTTTTGATATCTCGAACGCGATTTCGCCTGACATGCGCTATGTCCGCGTGGCGACGGGTCTGGATTATGCAGAAGCGGCGCCCGTGTCGGGACGTCACTATGGGAATGCTGGCGAAACGCTTACTGTGTCGGTAGAGGTGATGCAGCAACAATAACTGTGCTGAGGGGCACGCGGGGACCATGACTTATTGCGTCGGCATGAAGCTCAACCGGGGGCTTGTGTTTATGTCGGACACCCGGACAAATGCGGGTGTCGATAACATCTCGACCTTTCAGAAGATGCAGACCTGGGAAGTGCCCGGTGAGCGCGTGATGACAGTGATGAGCGCGGGCAATCTGGCAACCACGCAGGCCGTGATCAGCCTGCTGGAAGAGCGTAACAAAGCGCCGGACGATCGGTCGTCTTCGCTGCTGACCGTGCCGTCGATGTTTCGGGCCGCCCAGCATATCGCCGACCTGCTGCATCAAGAGATTGATGAGCACGCAAATGGCGGCCAGCAGGCCGACAGCACCTTTGATGCAACGCTTATTCTGGGCGGTCAGATCGCGGGCAGTGCGCCTCGCCTGTTCCTGATCTATCCCGAAGGCAATTTTATCGAGGCCGGAGACGACACGCCGTTCTTTCAGATCGGTGAGACCAAGTATGGCCGCCCCATTCTGGTGCGTGCTTATGATGCTGACATGGGTTTCGAGGCAGCGGTGAAACTGATGATGGTCAGCTTTGATTCTACCATAAAGGCGAACCTGTCGGTCGGGGCACCGCTGGATTTGCACATCTATGAGGAAGGCACGCTGACAATCGGTCCGCGCCGCCGGATCGAGGCAGATGATCCTTATTTCCAGACCGTTTCAAACGGGTGGAGCGATGCGTTGAAGCTGGCTTTTGACAGCTTGCCGGACTTCCAACTTTAGGCGTCTTCCAGCAGGTCCCTAAGAAGCGGGTTCGGGAATCGGCGCTCTAGTCGGACCGCAAAGAACGCCTCTGCGATACCCAGATCAAACGGGCTTTCCTGAAGCGTTCCAGCGGCCAGTTCGTCGCGTACAACGATGGGCGGCACAAGAGCCAGGCCCACGTTTTCGCGCGCAAGCAGGCGAAGCATGGCCATGTCGTCAACCTCGGCTGCGATCTGGGGTTGAAGGCCAAGCCGGTCGGACAACGCGTCAAACCCGGTGCGGATGCTGCTTTCGCGGTTGGGCAGCAGAACCGGCTGGCGCGAGAGCAAATCAGCGAGGTTCTCTGCATGGATGAGGCGGTCAGGGGCGCCTACAAGGCTGACGGGTTGTTCATCAAGCCGGTTCACGACAAAGCGCGTCAGCGCGTCGGCGGGTGGGGCCTGGTTTAGCAAGATGATATCAAGGTTGAGGCTTTCCAGCCCGCGCATCAGGTCGGAGGCGTTGCCCGAGCGCAATATAACGTCGACATCTGTCCGGCCCAGCAAAGGCCTCAGAAACCCGATTTGAAAGTTGCGCGACAGCGTGGCGAGCGCGCCGACACGCAGCGCCTTGCGACTACGGCCCGTCTGGTTGAGCGTGCCAAGAAGTTCCGCGCCTGCCGCAAAGATCGTGTCCGCATGATCCAGCGCAATGCGCCCCGCTTCTGTCAGATGCAATGCGCGGCCACGACGTTCGAACAGCGCATGGCCCAGACGCTCTTCCAGTGTTTTAATCTGGGTGGACAGTGCGGATTGCGACAGGTTCAACCGCTCTGCCGTGCGGGTCAGGTTGCCATCATGGGCGACCGCCCAGAAATAGCGCAGGTGATTGTAGTTTATTTGATCCATACATCTAAAATATAGAACGATATATTAAAAACAATGTATTTAACCTATGACGGTGCGACATTTAGGTAGCTCTGAACGACGACCCACCAGGAGCCGCCCCGATGTACCTGTCTCTTTTGCCACTCTTTGCTCCGCTGGCCTTGTTCGCCGCCGCGCTTTTCGCTTTTCGTACGCCGGGCCTGCGCCCTGCGGGCGTGCCGCGTGTGGCAGAGCTTGCAACATTGGCCGCTTTGGGGCTGTCGATCTTAAGCGCTTTTGTTGTGTTCACGCATGGACCTTCAACAAGCCCGCTGATCGGTATCGCAGGGCTTGGCATTGCGGCGAAACTGGATGTGGTCAGCGTGACCTTGTTGACGCTTGTGTCGTTTGTGGGCTGGGTCGTGGTGCGCTTTGCGGCGACGTATATGGACGGCGAGGATCGGCAGGGATCGTTCACAGGATGGTTGTGTATGACGCTGGGCACCGTTTTGTTGCTGGTGCAGTCGGGCAATCTAGGCGGTCTGGTGATCTCATGGGTCGCGACGAGCTTTTTCCTACACAAGCTGCTTTTGTTTTACCCCGAACGCCCCGGAGCGATCCGTGCGGCGCGTAAGAAATACATCACTGCACGGATCGGAGATGTGGCGCTGATCGTCGCGGCCGGTCTTTTGATCGCCACGTTCGGAACAGGCGATATCGCGACGATTCTGGCCGAGGCGCAGGTGGCCGAGGCGTCGTTTGCTTCACTGACCGCTGCGGGCCTGATCGCGGTTGCTGCCCTTTTGAAGTCTGCGCAATTTCCGACGCATGGCTGGCTGACCGAGGTGATGGAGGCCCCTACTCCCGTCTCTGCCTTACTCCACGCAGGCGTCATCAACGCAGGTGGCTTCCTGCTGATCCGCTTTGCCGATGTCATGCTGATGGCACCGGGCATCATGGCGCTGCTTGTTATGGTGGGCGGCTTCACGGCGTTGTTCGGCGGCCTTGTGATGCTCACGCAATCGGCGGTGAAAACATCGCTTGCATGGTCCACCGTCGCACAGATGGGCTTTATGATCCTGCAATGCGGTCTGGCGTTGTTCCCGCTGGCGCTGCTGCACATCGTGGCGCACTCCCTTTACAAAGCGCATGCGTTCATGGCGTCGGGCAGCGCTGTGCAAGGTGTTGCTTCAATCCGCCGGCCCGGCCCAGTGGCTATTCCAAACGGCAAAGCAGTGCTGCGTGCGTTCATTGCAGCTTTGGCAATCTATGGCCTCATCGGGCTGGTTTTTGGATTTGACGGTAAATCCCCGCAAGCCATCGCGCTGGGGGCGATCCTTATCTTTGGTGTCGCGTATCTGTTGGCGCAAGGCTTGGCAGATGCGGCCCCCCGCGCGCTGACATTGCGGACAGCCACTGCGGCCACAATCGCGTCCGTCAGCTACTTTGCGTTGCAACGCGGGGCAGAGTGGATGACGAAAGCGACGCTTCCGGCAACACCAGCCCCCGGACCGCTGGAATGGGCGCTGATCGTGCTGGCGCTTATCAGCTTTGGTCTGGTTGCCATCGCGCAAGCCATGTTCCCGCTATGGGCCAGCCATCCGGCTGCGGCCGGTCTGCGCGTCCATCTTTCCAACGGACTTTACGCCAATGCAGTCTTTGATCGCCTCATCGCAGGCTGGCGCTTGCGCAAAGTCTCTTGAGGAAAGTGTCGGACTTATGTTGATGAAACAGGATAACACGATGATCAGCGATGCTCCGCTGGCGCAGGCCGCCGATGCCGCCACACGCCAGATTCCTCCGCTCTGGCCGCTTGCGACCAGTGTCGCAGTGAACCCTTTCCTTGGACAAACGGGCGAGAGCCTTGCCAAGACGGCTGCCCGGCTTGAGCGCGCCGCGGGTATCCGCGTGACGCTGCCACGGCAGGACTATCTGGCGAAGATACGCGCCGGTGAGATCACCGATGCGGATATGCAAGTGGCGCTTGATGCGTTTGACGGCGAGAAGCCTGTGAGCGTGGACGCCTTGCGGAAAGCCGCAGCCCGGCCCGAGGCCGCGCCGAAGGCGCTGCCGACGATTGCTGAACTGGTGCAGGACGTCACCGGTATCGACTGGCCCGAGATTGTGGCGGACCGGATCGGTGTCTGGGCGGCGGGATACTTTGATCAGGGCCAAGCGTTGTGGCCCGTCGCCAAGCGCGGCAATGCGTTTGAGGCGTGGCATATGTTTGCGCGCCGCGACCTGACGCCGGAAATCCTGGGCCTTGCGCATTTCGCGCAAACGGTCGAGACGACATCGCGCACGGCAGCGGCGGCCTTGGAGAGCGCGGCTTTGACGCTGGGCCTTTCACCCATGGCCGCGCAAAGCTACTTTCACCGGCTGATGACTGACCTGAGCGGATGGGGCCAAGTAGGCCGCTACAAGCTCTTTGAGGCAGAGTTGCAAGAAAGCGAGGACAGCACCGCGACGGATTTGCTGACCGCGCGGATGATCTGGGAAGCGGCGCTTTACATGCAGCATGAAGCGGAGATCTCAGAGAAGTGGGCTAAGGTTTTGGCCGCCCACGAAATGCCGATTGCGCCCACAGAAGAACACGTGATCGACGTCCTGCTTCAGTCAGCAGCGGACCGCGCGGCAGAGCGCACGCTGGTTGCCAAATTTGCAATCGACGCTTTGGCGAAAGGGACGGACCGGCCCGCATTGCAAGCGGCGTTCTGTATCGACGTTAGGTCCGAAGTGTTTCGGCGGGCGCTGGAAAGCGTCGATCCGATGATCGAAACCATAGGGTTTGCGGGCTTCTTCGGGTTGGGTGTGCAGCACCATAGCTTTGCCTCAGACGTCGCCGAGAACCGGTTGCCGGTACTGCTGAACCCTGGCGTGAACACTGTCACAACCGACCCTGCGAACAGCGACATGTCGAACCGCCTTGCCGCCCGCGCGGTCCGCGCGTGGGGCCGGTTCAAGCTGGCTGCCGTTTCATCCTTCGCATTTGTGGAGGCGGCGGGGCCGATCTATGCAGGCAAACTTGTCCGCGATACGCTCGGCCTCGCAGCGCCTTCCAAAGCGGCGGATCCGGCGCCGTCATTCGGCAACACGATGGACCTGCCGACGAAGGTCGCGACGGCAAAGGCAGTTTTGGGTGCGATGTCGATGACAGAGAACCTTGGCAAGATCGTTTTGCTGGCAGGACACGGGGCGAATGTGAAGAACAACCCCCATGAAAGCGCGCTGCATTGCGGGGCTTGTGGCGGCCATTCAGGCGAAGTAAACGCGCGGCTTCTGGCAATATTGCTGAATGATACAGAGGTGCGTTCGGGTTTGACGGATGAGGGTTTGACCATCCCTGAGGACACAGTTTTCGTCGCTGGTTTGCACGATACGACCACCGATGCTGTCACGCTTTATGATGGCGATCTGCCGATGCAGTCAGATCTGACGCAGCTGCGCGGTTGGCTTTCCGCCGCCGCGCGGATCGCACGGACTGAGCGCGCAGGCCGCTTGCCGCGCGCCAAGTCGGGCAATGACATCATCGAGCGGAGCCGCAACTGGGCGGAGCTACGCCCCGAATGGGGTCTGGCAGGGTGTAGCGCTTTTATCGCAGCGCCTCGGCACCGCTCGTCGAATCGTGATCTTGGTGGGCGGTCGTTCCTGCATAGTTATGACTGGCAGAAGGACGCCGGTTTTGGCGTGCTGGAGTTGATCTTGACCGCGCCGGTCGTCGTCGCAAGCTGGATCAGCTTGCAATACTACGGTTCAACCGTCGCGCCCGAGGCCTTTGGGGGCGGCAACAAAGTGCTGCACAACGTGGTTGGCGGCATCGGTGTGGTGGAAGGTAATGGCGGGCGGTTGCGGGGTGGTTTGCCTATGCAATCGGTCCATGATGGCGAGAAGATCATGCATGATCCGTTGCGCTTGTCGGTTGTGATCGAGGCGCCGGTCGAAGCGATCAACGACATCCTTGCCAAACATGCAGGCGTTAAGGAGCTATTCGACAATGGCTGGCTGACGCTAATGGTGATGAACGCTGACGGCCAGATCGCGCAGCGCTATGTCGGTGATCTCAAATGGTCCGAGGTGGCGACGGCAGAGGCAATGGCGGCTTGATCTTGAAGGTTGGTTAGCGCTAACTCCGCTGCATTACGGAGGAGGCGTTGATGATCGCTGTTGGTGGAGAGAACCTGATTGATTTCGTACAGACGGCGGGCGAAGGCTTGCCGTCCTACACAGCAAACCCTGGTGGATCCCCTTACAACTGTGCAATTGCCTTGGCCCGGCAAGGGGTCGCGACGGGATATATGACGCCGGTCTCGACCGACGCGTTGGGTGGCCTTCTGGCGGGTCGGCTTGAGGCCGACGGGGTGGCGCTTTTGGCAGAGCGCAGCGCGCGGCCGACATCTTTGGCGGTCGTTTCGCTGGAGGATGGCATCCCGACATACGCGTTTCACCGTGCAGGCACCGCAGAGCGGCAGGTGGATTTGCCAGTGTTGGACGGCATTACGCCTGACCGGTTGGATGTGTTTCATGTTGGCGGTCTTGCCGTTGCAGACGGCACGGATGCCGATGCGTGGCAGGCGTATTTCAGTGCCTGTGCCGCGCGCGGGGTTTGCACGTCGCTTGACCCAAATGTGCGGGCGTCGCTGATCCATGATCGCGACAGCTACATGGTGCGGATGGAGCGGCTTTTGGCAGATGCCCGCGTGCTGAAGCTCAGCGATGAAGATCTATTCTGGATGTACCCGGAGGCCGATCTGGAGGTCGCAATAGACGTGTTGCGCGGCAGAACGGGCGCGGCTTTGGTTGTTGTGACCTTGGGACCGGATGGCGCTATCGGCTTTGCGGGGGATCATCGTGTGACGATCCCGGCGGCACCTGTGGACCCGCTGATTGATACGGTCGGTGCGGGCGACACGTTCATGGCGACGTTGCTGGCGCAGATTGTGCGGGATGGGATGTTGAGCGTCGAGGCGTTACAGGGCATGTCGGCAGAAGTGTTAGAGCGGGTGCTCAGCACGGCCTCACGCGCGGCGGCGATCAACTGCACGCGGTCGGGGTGTAATCCACCGTTTTTGTCAGAACTGTAAGGAATCGCGGTTGCGCCGCAAAGTCTTGGATACTTTTGCCGTATTGAAACCTAGTGTGTCTCGTCCTTGTCTGGTGTGAGATCATAGGGTTTGGCCAAGGTCCACACATGGGCTGGGATCATCCATTTCATTTTCTTGGGTTGCTCGCGGCGCAGGTGGAGGACGGTTTCGACGGCCTTCATCTCAACCCGCGCACGGGCGAATTCAAGACCGCGAGGGCCGATTTTGGGCATGAGCCACGCAACAATGGGGCGGACCCAATTGGGCATTTTGCGCAAGGGCAAGCCCCCGGCGGCGCGGGCGGTGTTTTCCTTGAAACCTTTGACCGCGCCCGCACGCTTGCCTTTGTCGTCGGGGGCTTCGAGGCGGACCTCATCGCCGAGGCGGTCAAGCAGTTCTTGCCCTCGGTCGTTGCGCACAATCAACCACTGTTCGCCGGTCCCGCCCATGTAGCCCACGGTGATGTCGGCGAGGCTGTTGGTGTAGTCAACACACGTGCGGCAGGTCAGCGGGAAGAAGTCGGGCGCGAGGTCTGACAGGGGCAGCTTAAGGAAGGGGATTTCCTTTTGCGTGCCGTCGGTAAAGCGCAGCTCGACGTGATAGTCGGCACGGAATTCGAGATAGTTAATCGTGTCGGGATCATCCGAAAGCCGCGCAAGGAAGTCGTGAAAATTCTCCGTCGAGGTGTTGTCGGAGCAGGGTGTACCGATCACATAGAGGCGATCCAGCCCAAGTTGCTTTTCGATCCGGCGCAGCGCGTAGACCTGACAGGGGATACCGATGATGGCGAGGCGTCGGTGACCGGCTTCGGCCGCCGGTTCGAGCAGTGACAGAAGCGGTGCATAGCCCATTCGCATGCCGCGAACCCGCGCCATTTGCGCAGAGTCGGTAACAATAACGGGGAGTGGCTTCCACTTGTCATCCGGGTCAGGCGCCATGGTCAGAACGGCATCGACCACGCCATCCTCAAGAAGTTTCTGTGCGATGCGTGTCGTCAGGCCGGTCCATTGCGCGCCCTCAAGCGGTTCTTTCAGCGCTGCCCGATACATCTTCTTGTAAGGGCCGAAGAAGCGTTCATCGTTATCTGCTGCACGGGTGCGTCCTTGAACCTGCGTCTCCATCGTGGGGTAGTCGGGCCGGATGAACTGACACGCTTGCCCACATTCACCCGCTATCTTCATCCGCGACAACCCGCAGTCCGTGCATAAGGACCGAGGGGCGGCCTCGCGCGGTTTGGGGGCGTAAAGCTGTGGCGGAATGACATCCTTCATGCCGTCAGTCTAAGTGCAGACGCAAGGGGTGTCTAGTTTGGTTGACACATTGCAATCAACTTGCGCTTCACCGGCTGCCATGCGAGCCGACAGGCGAGAGGACCCCCCAATGCGTCTTGGACTGATCTTTCTGGTGGTTGCCTACGTGCTGAGCCAGTTTTACCGCGCTTTTCTGGCGGTGCTGACACCTGTGCTGGAGGCCGGTATTGGCGCGACTGCCGATGATCTGGCTACCGCCTCTGGCTTGTGGTTTCTGGCCTTTGCGCTGATGCAAATCCCAGTGGGTTGGGCGCTGGATACCGTGGGGCCAAAGCGAACAGCAGGTGTTTTACTGGCGCTGGGCGCCGCTGGCGGGGCATTTGTCTTTGCTATTGCGACGACGCCAGTGCAGATCAGCATCGCAATGGTGATGATCGGAATTGGGTGCTCTCCGGTCTTGATGTCGTCTTACTACATCTTCGCAAAGGTCTACGCGCCGGCTGTTTTTGCGACCCTTGCAGGTGCCGTGATCGGAATCGGATCGCTGGGCAACCTGGCTGGATCGGTCCCGATGGCCTGGGCGGTTGAAACACTGGGCTGGCGCGAGACCCTTGCGGGGCTGGGCGGTGTAACACTGGCTGTTGCCGTGGCATTGATGGTCTTCATCAAAGACCCGCCTAAAGAGGAAAACGCACCCAAGGGATCGGTGCTGGACCTGCTGCGCATTCCTGCGCTTTGGTTCATCTTTCCGTTGATGTTTGTGAATTATGCACCTGCGGCCGGCATCCGGGGCCTTTGGATCGGGCCGTATCTGAATGACGTCTACGCGCTGAACGCCAGTGGAATCGGACAGATCACGCTGATCATGGGGCTTGCGATGATCCTTGGCAATTTCGCCTACGGGCCGCTGGATCGTCTGTTTCCATCGCGCAAATGGATCATTTTGACAGGCAATGCGCTGGGTGCGCTGGCGTGCTTTGCGCTTTATTGGGTGCCGTCAGGAACGCTGACCTATGCGGCGGTGCTGCTGGCCGCAATCGGCTTCTTCGGAGCCTCATTTCCCGTCGTGATCGCTCACGCCAAAGAGTTCTTCCCGGCGCATCTGACCGGGCGGGGCGTCACGCTCCTGAACCTTTTCGGCATCGGCGGGGTCGGCGTTATGCAGGTTGTCACGGGCCGGGTGCATACGGCTAATCAAGGCGCCCCGGCAGATCCCTATCAGGCGATCTTTGGGGTGTTCGGCGCGCTGGTCGTCGCCGGGCTCGCAGTCTATCTGTTTGCCAAGGAACGCCCCGTTTCTGCACCAAGGGACTAGCCATCGCAGCAATCCCCCGTTAAGCCGCGCGCAACCCCCCATAAGGACACGTTTCCATGTTCGCATCCTATACCGCCAATCTGCGTCAGGACTGGCTGGGCAACATCCGCCCCGATCTGTTGGCAGGCCTTGTCGTGGCCTTGGCCCTGATCCCCGAAGCGATTGCGTTTTCGATCATTGCGGGCGTGGACCCGAAGGTCGGGCTGTATGCGTCGTTCTCCATCGCGGTGATCACGGCGATTGTGGGTGGGCGGCCTGGCATGATCTCGGCGGCGACGGCGGCGACGGCTGTTTTGATGGTGACGCTGGTGAAGGATCACGGGTTGCAATATCTGCTGGCAGCATCCGTGCTGGCGGGGATTCTGCAGATCGGCGCGGGGCTTTTGAAGCTGGGCACGGTCATGCGGTTTGTGTCGAAATCGGTGATGACGGGCTTCGTGAACGCGCTGGCGATCCTGATTTTCATGGCGCAGCTGCCGGAATTGATCGGGGTGCCGTGGTTGACCTATGTGATGGTAGCGGGAGGTTTGGCGATCATCTACCTGTTTCCTTATGTGACCACGGCGATCCCCTCGCCACTGGTCTGCATCGTGATCTTGACCTCGCTTGCGTTGTTCATGGGGATGGACCTGCGGACGGTGGGTGATATGGGTGAGTTGCCCTCGACCCTGCCGGTGTTCCTGATCCCCGAGATTCCTTTGAACCTTGAGACATTGCAGATCATCTTGCCCTATTCGGCGGCGATCGCGGTGGTAGGGCTGCTGGAAAGCTTGATGACGGCGACGCTGGTCGATGATCTGACCGACACGACGTCGGACAAGAACCGCGAATGTATCGGCCAAGGCGTTGCGAACACGGCGACAGGCTTTATCGGCGGTATGGCGGGCTGTGCCATGATCGGTCAGTCGATGATTAACGTGAAATCTGGCGGGCGCGGACGCCTGTCGTGCTTTGCGGCAGGGGTGTTCCTGCTGTTCCTGATCGTGGTGCTGGGCGATATCGTTTCGCTGATCCCGATGGCGGCGCTTGTTGCGATCATGATTATGGTGTCGATCGGGACGTTTTCGTGGTCGTCGATCAGGGACTTGCGGGAGCATCCAAGGTCGTCCTCGGTGGTGATGTTGGCGACGGTGGCGGTCACGGTCTACACGCACAATCTCGCCATCGGAGTACTGACGGGCGTGTTGCTGTCTGGCATCTTCTTTGCAGGCAAGATCGCACAGATTTTTCGGGTCACGTCGGACCTGTCTGAGGATCGCCGGCACCGCACCTATACCGTTGAGGGTCAGGTTTTCTTCGCTTCTGCTGACGCGTTTACCGCGGCGTTCGACTTCCATGAGGCGCTGGAGAAAGTCACCATCGACGTCAGCCGCGCGCATATCTGGGATATCTCGTCGGTTGCGGCACTGGACATGGTCGTGCTCAAGTTCCGCAGGGATGGGGCCGAGGTTGAGGTTGTTGGCCTGAACGCCGCGTCCGAGACCATCGTGGACAAGCTGGGCGTTGCGGATAAACCGGGCGCCATGGACGACCTTCTGGGTCATTAGGGGAGAACTTCCATGTCAAAAATCGTCGCTTTGGTGGATGGCTCCCCGTATTCGGCAACCGTGTGTGAGGCCGCCGCCTGGATTGCCAAGCGCAAAGGCGCGTCGGTTGAGATCGCGCATATTCTGGGACCGCGCCAGAAAGGCACGTCGGACCTGTCGGGTAATATCGGACTGGGCGCACGCAGCAAACTGATGGACGAATTGGCTACGCTGGATGCGGAACGCGCGAAGCTGGCGCAAAAGCGCGGGCGCGCGATCCTCGAGGATGCCGAGGCGATTTTGAAGGATGCGGGCGTTCCAGTTGAGACGCAGCTGCGCAATGGCGATCTCTTGGAGGAATTGCACCGTCTGGAGGCAGACGCAGATCTGGTGATCGTCGGGAAACGCGGTGAAGCGGCTGATTACGCCAAGATGCATCTTGGATCCAACCTTGAGCGCGTTGTGCGGTCTGCCACCAAGCCGATCCTCGTGTCATCGCAGGCGTTCAAACCAGTTGAGACGATCATGGTCGCCTTCGATGGCGGCACCTCAGCATTAAAGGCTGTGGATCACCTTGCGCGGTCAGAGGTGTTCGGTGGGTTGAAATGTCATCTGCTGTTTGTCGGTGCCGAAACCGAAGAGAGCCGCCGCGGCATTGAAGGGGCGGCGGCGCTTCTGAAAGGCGCGGGTTATGAAGTCAGCCACGAAATTACGAGCGGAACGCCTGACGAAGTGATCGCAGATCGGCTGCTTCAAGGTGAGGCCGAGATGTTGGTGATGGGGGCCTACGGCCACTCGCGCATCCGCAGCTTGATTATCGGTTCCACCACGACCGAGATGATCCGGTCGTGCCGCGTGCCTTTGCTGCTCTTCCGTTAGGGGCTCTGCCCCCGCAGCGCGACCATCGTGCTTGCACGACTGGCGTATCAAATGCGCTGCTCCCCTGGAGGTAATTATGCACAAAAGAAGGCTGTTAACCTTAATGCGGGGATAACGGCTTCTTTTGTGATCAAATACTCCCGCCGGAGGCGATCCTACGCTGCGGGCTTGCGGCGACGGCTGCCGGAGCGAGGCTTGCCTTTGGGTTTGCCAAAGCTTTTGCTGCCATTCGGGCGTCCGCCCTGTTTGCGCTCGCCTTGCGGGCGGCCTCCACCACCATTGTTGCTCCCGAAGCGACGGCGACTTTTTTGCTGCTGTTGCTTCCGGCCGGGACGATCTTCTTCCGCAGGCTCGATGCCAGAAGCGACAGGGATCGTCATCTTCATCACCTTCTGGATGTCGCGTAGCAAACCGATCTCCGGGCCTCCGACAAAAGCAATCGCTTTGCCATCTTTACCAGCGCGGGCCGTGCGCCCGATGCGGTGAACGTAGTTTTCAGCCACATCCGGCAGGTCGTAGTTATAGACGTGCGTCACGCTGGGGATGTCGATGCCGCGCGCGGCGACGTCGGTAGCGACCAGAACTGTCGCCTCCATCGCCTTAAAGGCGCGAATGGCGCGGTCGCGTTGGCCCTGGCTTTTGTTGCCATGCACCGAGACGGCTTTGAAGCCGTCCGCGACCAGCGATTTCATCAGCTTTTCGGCGCCGTGTTTGGTGCGCGAAAAGACGATGGCCTGACCGTTGGGGGCGGCGCGCAGGCACTCTTTCAGCTTCTCGGGCTTATGGGGCTGTTGCACGTAATGCAGTTCTTGTGTGATCTTGTCAGCGGCCTTACCCGGCGGCGAAACCTGCACACGGCGCGGGTTCGTTAGATAGGCGGCAGACAACTCTTCCATCTGTTTCGGCATCGTCGCTGAAAACAGCATCGTCTGGCGCGGGGTGCCCAACAGCGGTGCGATCTGGCGCAGTGCGTGGATGAAGCCGAGGTCCAGCATTTGGTCAGCCTCGTCCAGCACCAGCGAGGTGGCGCTGTTCAGATAGACCGCTTTGCGTTCGAGCAGGTCAATCAAGCGACCGGGTGTGGCGACAAGGATGTCGGTGCCGCGGGCCAATTGTTGGGTCTGGCGGTTGATGGACTGGCCACCCACCACGTAATTCACCTTGAGAGGTGTGCCTGCGACGAAAACCTTGAGGTTGTCGCAGATCTGGTTCACCAGCTCGCGCGTCGGCGCAAGGATCAAGGCGCGCACGGATTTGGGGTGCGGCTTCTCGCGATGCTCAAGCAGGCGGTGCACCATTGGCAGGCCGAAGGCGGCGGTTTTGCCGGTGCCGGTCTGGGCAAGGCCCATGACATCGTGGCCGTCCAGCACAAGCGGGATCGCTTTGGCTTGAATGGGCGTCGCGGTGTCGTAGCCGGCTTTGGCGATGTTTTTCATAAGTTGGGCATCGAGCCCAAACAGCGTAAATTCGGTCAAGAGATGACCCTTTCGGTTGGCGATTTGGGCAATCCCAAAACGCAGTCACAGCGGTGCGTCCCCTTGTGAAAGGGTCGTCCGGTTGCGGTTCGCGGCCATCACGTCACGCAGTTGGGCCTCATGCCCGACATGCTCGCTGGCCGTCAGCACCCCGCGTGATCTGGGAACTTGTTGGAAAATGGTTTCGGACTGATGAACAGTCGCTGGATGCTCACGCGGCATCTTCGTAAGGCTACATGGGGGCCGAAACGGGAGAAGTCAACGCAATTTGCGGCGCTGCGCCGCTTGCGCCCTTTCGCAGGTGCAAAATAGGCGCTAAGAGACCTCGTCCCGTCGTGGGACATTCAGAGAGACCGTGGAAGGACCCTGTTATGGGCTATAATGTCGTGATCGTCGGCGCCACAGGAAACGTGGGCCGTGAAATGCTGAACATCCTTGAGGAACGTCAGTTCCCCATTGAAAAGATTGCCGTTCTGGCATCGCGTCGGTCGATTGGCACCGAAGTCAGCTTTGGCGACAAGACATTGAAGACGCAGGATCTGGCAACGTTTGATTTTACCGGTTGGGACATGGCGTTGTTCGCCGTGGGGTCAGAGGCGACGAAAGAACATGGACCGAAGGCGGCGAAAGCAGGATGTGTCGTGATAGATAACAGTTCGCTGTACCGCTATGATCCCGACGTGCCGCTGATCGTGCCCGAAGTGAACCCTGAGGCCGTGCATGGGTACTCCAAGAAAAACATCATCGCGAACCCGAACTGCTCGACCGCGCAGATGGTTGTGGCGCTAAAGCCGTTGCATGATCGGGCGACGATCAAGCGGGTGGTTGTGTCGACGTATCAGTCGGTGTCAGGTGCCGGGAAAGACGGGATGGACGAGCTGTGGGAGCAAACGAAGGCGGTTTACAATCCGACAAAGGATGTCCCCCCCTCGAAGTTCACCAAGCCGATTGCGTTCAACGTGATCCCACATATCGACGTGGTACTGGACGATGGCTCCAGCAAGGAAGAGTGGAAGATGATC
>ERZ1740067.833-NODE-833-length-23187-cov-5.488371_pt1 | contig 23187 bp, 22 predicted proteins | sample MGYA00581736_ERZ1740067 | MGnify/ENA primary metagenome ERZ1740067 (study PRJEB43018, sample SAMN04849236) | marine metagenome | isolation source: floating plastic debris | place: Pacific Ocean | collected 2008-08-27 | study: EMG produced TPA metagenomics assembly... | reverse complement strand
TCCGGTCGACCGGGGTGACGCGGGAGTGGATGCATTCGAACGCGAAATGCTCTAGTGTTGCATTGGCATTCGATTGTTCGCAGTTGTGACGCAAGCCATCTGGCGCACATTGTCAAAACTATGTCGCCCACGAGCAATACCGGCTCCTAATGAGGCTCTACTCAAACTTCATCCAAGCAAAGATGGAGTTCACTCGTGTCAAACTCACAAATTACGGTACCTGTGCCTCAAAGAACAATCGTTGGCGGTGCTGGCCTCATCGCTGCCAGTATTGGCGCAGCGATCACAGTCATTCCGAACGCATTTTATGCTAGTTACAGCATTTCCATAGCAGCCGACCCCAACCTTCTTAGCGAACTGCGCGCCCCGGGTGCCAACTTAGCCACTTTGGGATTAATCATGATTGCAGGTGCGATTAGGTCAAACTGGTTCAACCTATCCCGCGTTCTTGCGATTTCGGTATTTTTCGCTTTCGCTGTCGGCAGGCTAGTGAGTTGGGGGATTGATGGCACTCCGAATGCATCGATTTTAATCGCGCTTGCCATAGAGGCGGTGATCGGGAGTTTGGTTTTGCTCGCGACGCGCACTCATAAGGTGAGCGAATAATGGCCGCTTTGACGCCCAAGGCAGACATAAGCTGAACGTCCTATTCTCGCCTCAAATCGGTCACTCAAAGCCTGCCCTGGGGCGGCTACTTTTGGTGGAGAAGCCCGTTGAATTCAAACTGAGGCACAAGCTGTGGCGGTCGGTCCATGGTGGGCTGAGAAAAGGAGAGCTTTACCCCTCTAGCAACGCCTTCGTCGCTGTCATCACATCGTCCTGGCGCATCAGGCTTTCGCCCACTAGGAATCGGCGGATGCCGCTGTCCGAAAGACGCTGGCAGTCAGCGTGGCTTGCAATCCCGCTTTCCCCCACAATCGGGCGATCCCCGGCAAGGGGGGCGAGGCGTTCACTGACGGCAAGGTCTGTTTCGAACGTATGCAGATTGCGGTTATTCACCCCCAGCATGCCGCCGGGGAGGGTGAGGGCCCGCTCCATCTCCGCCTCGTCATGCACCTCTATCAAGACATCAAGGCCGTAGTCCCGTGCCGCGGCGTACAGTTCTGCGGCTTGCGCATCACTCAGACATGCCATGATAAGCAGGATCGCATCCGCCTCCCACATCCGGGCTTCGCCCATCTGGTAGGGATCAATCATAAAGTCCTTGCGCAATGCCGGCAGGTCGCACGCCGCCCGCGCCTGGCGAATATAGTCCGGATGCCCCTGGAACGCCGGCACATCAGTAAGGACCGAAAGGCACGCCGCGCCCCCCGCCTGGTAAGCTTCGGCGAGGCGGGCGGGTTCGAAATCTTCGCGGATAAGCCCCTTAGACGGGCTGGCTTTTTTGATTTCTGCGATCAAGCCAAAGCCATTCTCAGCGGCTTGCGCGAGGCTGGCTTCAAAGCCTCTGAGGCGCGATGCCTCCCGCGCTTCGCGGTCAACGGACGCGGGGGATCGCTCGGCCTTGGCCTTTGCCACCTCGTCTTTTTTGTACTCAACAATATCGTCTAAGATCGTCATGAATTTGTATACTGAATAAGGGCGTCAAGCTTGGCTTTGGCCGCACCGCCATCAATCGCTTTAATGGCCCGCACGGCGGCGGGGGCCAGGTCATCCTCCACCCCGGCGACAATCAGACCCGCCGCAGCATTAAGAAGAACAGCATCGCGATAAGCGCCCTTGTCCCCATCGAGGACAGCCCGAAGGGCCTCCGCATTTGTCTGGGCATCACCGCCCACAAGGTCCGCCGCATCATGGCGGGAAAGGCCTGCCTCAGCCGGGGTCAGCGTGCGGCTCACCACCGATCCATCGCGTAAGATGGCCACATGGGACGGCCCGGTGACCGTCAACTCGTCAAGGCCATCATCTCCATGCACCACCCAAGCGCGGACGGCGCCCAACGCCTGCAAGGTCTCAGCAATCGGCACCATGAGGGATTTGTCGTAGACGCCCATCAGCTGACGTTTCGCACCCGCGGGATTGGTGAGGGGGCCAAGCAGATTGAACAATGTCCGCACCCCAAGCGCCGCGCGGACGGGCGCCACATGTTTGACGGCAGGGTGATGGTGGGGCGCAAACAGAAAGGCGAGGCCAATTGCGTTCAAACACGCCTCTGCTTTCTCCGGGCCCGCTGTGACGTTCACCCCCAGCGCGGTTAATACATCCGATGATCCGGAAGCGGAACTCACCGCCTTATTCCCGTGCTTGGCAACGGGCACATCGCAGGCCGCAAGAACAATGGCTGTCGCGGTGGAGATATTGTAGGTATTCGCGCCATCCCCGCCCGTACCGCACGTATCAACAGCCCCTTCCGGGCCGTCAAAGCTGATCGCCGCAGCACGCATGGCCCGCGCCGCAGCCGCGATTTCCGACGGTTTTTCCCCCCGCACCTTGAGGGCAGCCAGGAACGCCCCCGCCTGCACCGGGTCCACATCGCCTTTCAACATCAAGTCAAAAGCAGCCGTGATGTCCGAATCACTTAAGGGCTCATCCCCCATCGCCCCGCGAAGGTAAGGGGTAAACGGACTGGTCATGCGGCCGCCTTTCTAGGGGAAGTGTGAGACAGAAAATTTGTGATCAGCCTATCGCCATAGTCTGAAGCAATGCTTTCGGGGTGGAACTGAACGCCCCAACAGGGCCCATCCCCCCAGCGCACCGCCATGATCTCATTATCGTCGGTCGCGTTTGCCATCACTTCAATATCGTTGGGCAGGCTTTTGGGCTCTGCTACTAGTGAATGATAACGCGTCGCGGTGAAGGGTGAGGGCACACCGTCAAAAAGACTGGTGCCTGAATGGCTTACCTCACTGGTCCGGCCATGCATTAAACGGCCGGCGCGACCGATGGTGCCGCCAGCGGCCTGAACAATCGATTGGTGTCCTAAGCAAACGCCGAGAAGGGGAATGTTAGCCTCTTTTGCCTCTTTGGCGAGGTCCACACAGATGCCCGCCTCGTTGGGGGTGCACGGACCAGGAGAAAGAATAATCGCGTCGGGCGCTCGCGTTAACGCCTCGTTAACGGAAAGTGAATCATTTCTTTCCACAACGATGTCGTCCGCATGGGCACCGATGAGGTGCACCAAATTATATGTGAAGCTGTCATAATTATCGATGACGAGGATCATGACCATCCCTTTCCCACGCTCCCTACCACGCGTGATGTGCCGCTCCAACGGGCAGCTGAGGCGAGGTTGGGAAACGCCCTTAGGCCTTGCGCGGCGGTGGTTTGTCAATGGGACAGACGCTGGCCGATGGTCGCTTTTTTTGGCGGCTGGCATCGCCCTTGGTTTCCTTTTGGGGGGTATCGCAGGGTTGCCATCGACCGGCCGTGCCAGCCCTCTCACCCAAGAGGAGGGGTGGATAGTGAGCCGTCCCGCCCCGATTGGGGGATTGCGGGAGGTGGCCATCACCATGAACCCCCGCGGGTCGGCGCTCAGGGTCGTTGAACAGGAGCCGCCTCCGCAAGACCCGGTGGAGCGCCCCGCAGCCATCCTTCCAGTCTCAGACAGTCTTGTCGTCGCTGACACGCCGCTGCCAGAACCCGCAGCGGAATCGGTGGTGACGCCCCCAGCGGTCGATATCCAAGCTGACCCAACGTCGCCCTTACCGACCATTTCCTTCACCGCGCCCGAGGAGAAGACGCCGACAATCATACCGCCAGCCCGGCCTAAAATCGCGATAGTGATCGACGATTTGGGGCTCAGCTGGTCTGCCTTTCGGGCGGTGAACCGCCTACCGGGACCGGTGACCCTATCTTTCTTACCCTATGGGACAGAGGCCCAGGCGATGCTGGATGCCACAGATCCAGGCCATGACGTTATGCTGCACCTGCCGATGGAGCCGCTCTACAAGATTGCCGATGCGGGCCCCAACATGCTGCGCGCCCATGAGGGACCGGTGGGGATTGCGGCGCGGCTGGCGGATAATTTAGGCCGCCTTGAGGGATATCGCGGGGTGAACAATCATACCGGCAGCCGCTTCACCGCCAACGGTCCCGCGATGGAGTTGGTGTTACAAGAACTCTCTGACCGCGGTCTTTTCTTCCTTGATAGCGTGACAACAAGCAAACCGGTGGCGAAGGGCTTAGCGCGATCAAAGGGTTGGTCCGTGGTGGAGCGTGATATCTTCCTTGACTCCGATTACCCGAATGTCAGTGCCCAATCCATTAAAGCGCAGCTTGCAGCCGTTGAACGGATCGCCCGGCGGGACGGCGAAGCAATTGCCATTGGGCACCCTTACGATATCACGCTGGAGACATTAGGCCCATGGCTCTTGACCGCGCCGGCCCGAGGTTTTGACCTTGTACCGGTGAGCGCGCTGGCGCCGCTACCGCACCGCCCGGCACCATTGGTGCTGGCGTCGTTACGCTAGGGTAGGTTTAAGCCTATGAAAGGACTACTCTTATGGCCCCCTGCGGTCGTCCTGCAGTTTCTTGAAAAGGCGTATCGAAAACCCGATCATCATCGGGCCCGCTACACTAGCAATCATAAGGAAGAACTGAATATCGGAAAAAACCCACAACATAAAAGAGCCATAAAATACCATTGATACCATCACGAGAAACGCGGAAAGGTTCAACGCTGACTTTTCCTTATTTTTTCTCACTATCATTCTGTCGGTCCGCTGTCGTGAGGTGGCAATACTCGGTTGGTCCGTGAACAGCTGTTGCAATCAAGTTGACCCCTTCTACTGTCCAGTCCTGGTGCCGGACTATCTATGTTATGCCCTAATCACTCCGAACCCGCACATAGCTGCCGGGCGCATCCTCGATGACGGCCAATTGACCATCACCCGGCACACGGGCCGGCACCTTGCCGGGCGATTTTTTATCGAGCCACTCCAGCCAATGGGGCCACCAGGAATGGTCATGCCGTTCGGCGCCCTCAATCCATTCGTCCACGGTCTCAGGCAGGTCACTGTTGAGGCTATAATGGTATTTCTTCTTATCGGGATGGTTGATGACGCCCGCAATATGGCCCGATCCCGCCAGCATATATTCTACGTCGCCACCAAACTGCTTCGCACTGTGATAAACCGAGCGATAGGGGGCAATGTGATCCTTTTCCCCCGCTTGCATAAAGACAGGGGTAGAAACATTGCTGAGAGTAATCGGCGTCCCTTCAATTTCTAACAGTCCCTTGCTGAGTTTATTTTCCAGGTAGAACTCCCGCAGATAATAAAGGTGGCACGCCTTTGTCATCCGGGTGGCGTCAGAGTTCCAATAGAGAAGATCGAACTTCTTCGCCTCTTTGCCCTTGTAATAATTGTCGACAAAGGCGCTCCAGATAAGGTCATTGGGCCGCAGCATATTGAAAGTGCGCGCCATGGCGGAGCCCTCTAAGATGCCGCCTGCTGCGTCGATTTGCGCTTCGATATTCTCAAGTTGTTTTTCATCGACGAACAAAAGAAGGTCGCCGGCTTCAGAAAAGTCTGTCTGCGCCGTAAAGAAGGTGGCACTGTTAAACCGGTCGTCACCATGGTGCGCCATGTAGGCGAGGGTGACTGAAAGCAGCGTGCCCCCAATACAATATCCGATGCTATCAAAGGACCGCATGCCAGTCGCGCGTTCAGCCGCCTCCAACGCTTCGAAAACGCCCTCACGCATATAGTCAGGGAACGACTTTTCCTTTAGCTTACCGTCAGGGTTTACCCAAGAGACGACAAATACTGTCCGACCTTGACTCACCAGCCAGCGGATGAAGGAATTCTCCGGCTGCAGATCGAGAATGTAGAACTTATTGATCCATGGCGGGAAAATGATGATGGGTCGCTCCGCGACCTTGTCAGTCGTGGGCTCATATTGAATGAGCTGCATAAGATCGTTCTGGTAGACAACTTTGCCCGGCGTGGTGGCAATGTTCTCCCCAACCTTAAAATGATCAAGGTCTGTCTGCGTAATCGCTAGTTCGCCATGGCCACGCTCAAGATCATCCATGAAGTTCTTAAGGCCGGCCAGCCAATTGGCGCCCTGAGTGTTGATCGTCTCGTCGATCACTTCTGGATTTAAGCTCGGAACGTTCGAAGGCGACATGGCGGACAGGATTTGATCCGCATGGAAAAAGGCCCGACGCCTTGTGGCTTCATCCACCCCGTCGGCCTGGTCGATGGTCTTATTTACCCAGTTGGAGAAAAGGAGGTAGGACTGTTTGACAAAGTCCAACATGGGGTTCTCTTCCCACGCCTTATGCTTAAAGCGACGATCCCCTGGGCGCGGGGACGCGACGGGTTCAGTCTCCCCGCCCGCCATTTTTTCCATCGTGGTGCTGAAGAGTTTTGTGTAATCTTCCCACAGGCCAAGCTGCATCTGCATCAAACGCAACGGGTTGGCTGATAAGGCTTGGGCCACCTCAGTGCCAGCCTCCGCCACATTGAGCGGGTCAGTGGGTTGGGCAACGCCGCGGCGCCCAAAGTCTGCGTGACGCTCTGTCACCTCATTCATAATGTCCTGGGTACGGACATTGATATCGGCCATATACTGGGCGAACCGCGCCATGTCGGTGTACACTGGGGGCTCGGCTTTTGTCTCACCGGTTTGGGCGGCACTGGGGGCCGGTTTCTTGGGTCGCGCGGTGGTCGCCTTTGGCGCCGCTTCAGCCGATTTGGGCGTTGCAGACTTTTTGGCGGCAGTTTTCTTCGTTGCCTTTCGCGCCGTGGGGTCAGCAGTGGTTTTCGGCGCGGAAGCCGCCGCCGCCACCGATGCCTGCTTTTTGCCCGCCGGTTTTTTAGGCGATGCCGAAGCCTTACGGCGGGGTCGGGAAGGGGGCGTTTGCTGATCGGCCATATTGGTTCCTTGCCTTCTCTGGGCGCAGTGGCGTATCCCACCGCTCGTGATCGATTCTTATGACCAATCTAAGGGCCTCGTCCCGATGACGCCGCATGATGGCAAAAATAAAGCCGACATGGGCAATTGCCGCCGAACGCCGCGACAGACCTGGGGAGGGGTAACCCTTATGGGTCTTTGCTTCCTCACAATGGGGTGCATTTCACCCCCGTCGTCTACCTTGACGGGAACTGCCGTCAACCCAGTTATAGAAGAGCGGATCCGCGAACAATTGACCAGGGTGGAAGACAGAAAGACACCGGACCTCGCTGAGATCCCTAGCGCACCGCCTGATGGGCTGCCCTTGCGGGAGCAGGCGCGCCAGCGGCAGGCTATCCTGTCGCGGGGCGAGACACTGGCTCAAGAGATCGCAGATGAACGGGCAAACCGTCCGCAGGTCTCACCTGAGGAGCGGGCTGAGGCGCTGAAAAAGGCGATTGAGCAGGACCGTGCCGCAGCGGCGGCTGAGGGGACTTTTGAAGATAAAGTGCGGGCAACCCAGCAATAGGGTCTGAAGTCCTAGCCGACGGGCCTTGCAACATTGGGCGCGACCGCTATCACCCCCCAAGAACAGTCGAGAGATTTTGGAAGGACGAGGCATTGCGCAAAATCAAGGTCAGTATCGCCGGGCTTGGCGTCGTGGGCGGCGGGCTTTTATCCCTTTTGGTGGAGGATCGACGCTTCACCCGCCAGGGAGTTGATTTTGGCATTGCCGGGGTTTCCGCCCGGACGCGCCACCGGGATCGTGCCGTGTCGATCGACGCCTACCCTTGGTTCGATGACCCAGTGGCCCTCGCCACCCATGACGACACCGACATTTTCGTCGAGCTCATTGGTGGTTCGGATGGCCCTGCCAAAGCCGCGGTCACAGCGGCGCTTGAGGCAGGTAAACCCGTCGTGACCGCCGACAAGGCGCTCATTGCCGAACATGGGCCTATGCTTGCGGCCTTGGCGGAGAAAAAAGGCGTGGCGCTTAAGTTCGAGGCCGCCGTCGCGGGCGGGACTCCGGTCATTCATGGCATCCGCGATGGGGTGGCGGCGTGTACCGTTTCCTCCGTTAACGGCATTTTGAACGGCACCTGTAACTATATTCTCTCCACCATGGCGGAGACCGGTGCAAGTTTTGAGAGTGTGCTCCTTGACGCGCAGCGGGAAGGGTTTGCTGAGGCCGATCCCAGCTTTGATATTGATGGGGTAGATGCCGCCCATAAGCTCGCGATCCTTGCGACCCTCGCCTTTGACGCCGAGATTGCGATGGCGGACATCTCGATCCGCGGTATCCGTCATATTCAGCTGGCGGACGTTGAGGCAGCAAAGCATCAGAACCTTGCCATCAAACTGTTGGCGGAAGCCGTATTGCAAGATGGTGCTCTTGGTTTACGGGTGACCCCGGCACTCATCCCGGAGCGGAACGCCTTCGCCGAAACCCGCGGCTCCCAGAATGTTGTCACCGTTGACGCCGAACCCTTGGGCCGATTGGCCTTTAGCGGGCCGGGGGCCGGCGCGGGCGCGACGGCATCGGCTGTCGCTGCGGACCTTTGTGATCTCGCACGCGGCGGCGCAGCATCGCCGGTTTATGCAACAGCCGCTGAGCAGTTGCGACGTCTTCCATCTCTGTCAACGGCTGACATGGAGAATTCCTACTTCATCCGCCTGTCGCTGAAGGATGAGCCTGGCGCGATGGCGACGGTGGCCGACGCGTTGGCGGCGGAGCGCATCTCCATCGAAAGCCTGCGCCAACCACCAAGTCATGACAGTACCGCGCCCGTGGTCATTGTCACTCACCCTTGCCGCGCTGCGGCGGCGGAAGCTGTGGCCAATACCATTGCAGCACAACCATTTGTGGCTGAACCCCCAAGTGTTCTGCCGATCATCATTCCCTAAATTATCCAGGAGTATCCCATGGCCGATGAGAGTGCCTATCTTGACCGTATTCTGACCATTGAACTCGGTCGTTGCACCGAGGCAGCGGCGGTCGCTGCGTCGACCATGATTGGCCGTGGCGATAAAGAGGGGGCGGACCAGGCCGCCGTCACCGCCCTGCGGGCTGCGTTTAACAAGCTCGATATTGATGGGACTATTGTCATCGGCGAAGGTGAGCGGGATGAAGCGCCAATGCTTTACATTGGCGAGAAGGTCGGCCGCGGCGGGCCGAAAATCGATATCGCCCTTGATCCGCTGGAGGGGACAACCCTTACCGCCAAAGCGATGCAGAACGCCCTTGCGGTGGTGGCAATGGCGACAGGTGGGTCGCTTCTTCACAGTCCTGATGTGTACATGGACAAAATTGCCTGTGGGCCTGGTTATCCCGACGGTGTCATCGACCTTGACGCGCCCGTGCGGGAAAACATTGAGAACCTTGCCAAGGCCAAGGGCGTAAAGCCGTCAGAGATCACCCTTTGTGTCCTTGACCGCGAACGGCACCAAAGCATTATCGATAGTGCACGGAGTGTTGATGCACGCGTCTTCCTTATCCCTGATGGCGACGTGGCTGGGGTGTTCCACACCACTGAGGCCCATACGGGCATCGATATGTATGTCGGCCAAGGGGGCGCGCCTGAGGGCGTTCTCGCCGCAGCGGCCCTCCGCTGCGTCGGCGGGCAGATGCAAAGCCGTCTTGTGTTCCGCAATGACGACGAGCGCGCTCGGGCTGAACGCTCAGGCATTACTGACCTTAGTCGGAAATATGATCTGCATGATATGGCGTCGGGCGATGTGATGTTCGCCGCCACGGGTGTGACACCCGGCTCCATGTTGCGCGGTGTACAGTGGCAGGGTGACGTGGTGAAAACCCAAACGGTTGTGATGCGGAGTAAAACGGGCACGGTACGCTATATTGATGCAGTCTCTAATGCCTCCAGTTACGATTTGGGTGATGGCTAAAATAAGAAACACGGAACGGGGGTATGGAGATCATCATGCGACTTCTTTCCATCCTTCTTTTGTCTTTCGGATTAGCGGCTTGCGGCAGCGATGAGGCAGGCCAACCCCAAAATGCGACTGAATTGGACGCAAGGCCTATGACTCGCCCCTCACTTTCCTATCCAACGACCGCCACCGTTGATCAGGCAGATGATTTTTTCGGGACCGCCGTGGCGGACCCCTACCGCTGGCTCGAGGACGATGTACGCGAATCCGCGGACGTCGCCGCCTGGGTTGAAGCCCAAAATAAAGTCACCGACGCCTATCTAGAAACCTTATCCGCGCGTGGTCCCATCAAAACCCGGCTGAAGCAGCTCTGGGACTATGAGAAATTCACCATGCCGGTGAAGGAGGGGGCGCGCTACTTCTTCCGTCGCAATGATGGCCTTCAGAACCAATTTGTTCTTTATACCCAAGATAGTCTGGATACCGAACCGCGTCTTCTGATCGACCCTAATGGTTGGTCTGAGGACGGGGCAACTGCCCTCGCGGAGGTAACGCCAAGCCCCGACGGCAAGCTCGTCGCCTACGCTATTCAAGACGGTGGGTCGGACTGGCGCACCATTCGCGTCCAGAAGGTCGATAGTGGTGAAGTCCTCGACGATAAAATCGACTGGGCGAAGTTCTCTGGATACGTTGCGTGGGCGCCGGATAGTTCGGGCTTTTACTATTCTCGCTTCCCCGAGCCGGAGGAGGGAGAGGAATTCCAGTCCCTCAACTTCAACCAATCGCTCTATTTCCACGAGGTTGGGACAGTCCAGGCAGATGATGTGTTGGTTTACGCAAGGCCTGACAACCCTGAGGTCGGTGTTTCCGCCTATGTGGTGGCAGATCGTTTCCTTATCATCACCATGCATTTGGGCACCGATGCGGCGTATGAGATTGCCGTCAAGGATCTGAATGAGCCCGACGCAGACCCCGTCAAAATCGTTCAGGGTTTCGAGAACGAGTATAGTGTTGCGGGCGCAGATGGTCGCACCCTCTTTGTTCGAACAAATCGAAACGCGCCGAAGGGGCGGGTCGTTGCAATCGATCTCGACAACTATGCCGAAGGCGATTGGGCTGAACTTGTACCCGAAGCGGATAATGTCCTTATGGGGCTGTCGATGGTGGGCGGTCGCCTGGTGGCCGACTATCTCGAAGATGTGAAAACCGTTGTTCGTCTTTTCGATACTGACGGGAAAGCGTTAGGAACGGTGGATCTGCCCGGCGTGGGGAGCGCTGAGGGATTTGGCGGCCACGCGACGGACCCTGAGACCTTCTACGTTTTTACCAGCTATAATGCGCCCGCCGCCGTTTACCGATACAATGTTGAAACAGGGGAAAGCACTCCCTTCAAGGCGCCCCAGACGCCCTTTGACCCCTCCGGCTATGTGGTGCGGCAAGTCTTCTATCCGTCCAAAGACGGCACCCAGATCCCGATGTTTATTTCCCATAAGGAGGGGCTCGACCTATCCAATGGCGCGCCAACGCTTCTTTATGGCTATGGCGGGTTTGATATTTCGCTGACCCCCGGATTTTCCATTACGCGATTTGCATGGATGGAGATGGGCGGCGTCCTGGCCGTTGCGAACCTGCGCGGGGGCGGGGAGTATGGGAAGGCATGGCATGATGCCGGGCGGCTCCTCAACAAACAGAATGTGTTCGATGACTTCATTACGGCGGGCGACTACCTCATCCGTGAAGGGATCACCACAAGTGATCAACTGGCCATTAATGGCGGATCCAATGGCGGTCTGTTGGTGGGGGCAGTGACGAACCAACGACCAGATCTCTTTGCTGCTGCCGTGCCCGCGGTCGGGGTGATGGACATGTTGCGGTTCAACATGTTCACCGCCGGACGCTATTGGACCGATGACTATGGTAATCCGTCCGAAAACGAAGCAGATTTTAAGAATAACTACGCCTATTCGCCCTATCATAATATCCAAGGAGGCGCCGATTATCCCGCTGTGATGGTGGTGACCGCCGACACCGACGACCGTGTGGTGCCAGGGCATAGCTTCAAATACACCGCAGCGCTCCAGGCGGCCGAAACTGGAGACGCCCCAAAGCTCATTCGGATAGAAACGAGAGCAGGCCACGGATCAGGGAAGCCTACCGATAAGATTATCGAGGAGTATGCGGACATTTGGGCCTTTAGCGGCCATCACTCGGGACTGACCCTACCGGCAGGCTATGGTGAGTAGCGTTTATGGCGCTCGAAGGTTTGTTGAGAAGCAGCGGAAACCACGCGTTTGCCACGGTTTGGCCGTGGCATCCGTCAAGGTGAGAAACCAATTTATAGTTCCTTGGACCCTATGGACGAGCCGTGGGGAACGGCAATTTTCGACTTACGAAGCCCCGTCGACAAGGCGGCCATAATCGATGAGGGCAGTTTTCTCCCTCTGGCCCCTGATGGTCGCTGCGGCGCTCATGCTGAGCGCCAATGGCCTGCAAAGTACGATCCTTGCCCTACGCGGTATTGCTGAGGGCTTTTCACCGACCATTATCGGTCTTCTTTTGTCGGCCTATTTTGTCGGGTTCATTCTTGGCTGTCGGTATGGCCCAGGGTTCATTGCGGCAGTGGGGCATATTCGTGCGTTTACAGCCTTTGCCTCCATCGCCTCAGCGGCCGTTATCGCCCATGCGATTATCGTTGATCCTATTTGGTGGCTTCTACTCCGTATCGTGCCGGGGTTTGCCCTGGCATCCCTTCAAATGATCATGGAGTCCTGGTTGAATGATCGCGCGGATAACGCAACCCGCGGGCAGGTTTTATCCGTTTACCGTATTGTTGACTTCACCGCCCTGACCCTTGCGCAGGCCAGTGTCGCTTTGCTCGACCCGACGGCCTTTGTGCCCTTTGCCATTATGTCCATTGCCCTTTCGGTGGCGTTGGTCCCCGTGGCGCTCACTAAGGTGAAGGCACCAACGGTGCCAACTGAGGCGCGATTAGATCTGGGGCGCCTTTGGTCTGTCTCGCCCTTAGCGGCGGCCAGCGCCCTTGGGGTGGGAATCACCGCCTCGTCCTTTTGGTCGATGGCGCCACTCTTTGTGACCGAGTATGGCTATGAGGCAGCGGTTGTCGGTTATTTCATCGGCGCCATCATCTTTGGCGGGGCCGTCGCCCAATGGCCCGTCGGGTTCATGTCAGACCGGGCAGACCGCCGGTGGGTCATCACCTTCGTGTCGGTTGGTGCCGGTATTGTGGCGGTGTTCCTGCCCTGGGCGGCCCAAACGTCAGAGGGCGCCCTTATTGCGGTCGCGCTGGTGTTTGGCGTCTTTGCGCTACCTGGCTTTGGCCTTGCTGTGGCCCACGCCAATGACCATGCAGAACCGGGACAGTCCGTGTCGGTCAATGGCAGCCTTTTGATGCTTTACGGTGTCGCGGCCATCGCGGGGCCCATCATTGCCCCCGTGGTGATGCGAACCCTGGGGCAAGCCTCCCTCTTTTATTGGGTGAGTGGCCTTTATGCCGTACTCGTTCTTTTCTGCCTTTACCGGATTAGCCAGCGCGCCGCGCCAGAAACCCAAGAACCCTATGTACCGGTGCCGCGAACATCACCGGCGGTGTTTGAGCTCGATCCACGGGTGGGAATGGGCGACGAGGAGGACGATGGTAAGCAGGATGGAGAGAAGGATATCTAGGGCACAAGCCGGAAGGAGTAGATCGTTCTTCGCCATCCCGTGTGCGGCGCAACGAAAGTGGCTCACCTCGCCTTCGGATATCTCGCCCGCATATCGTCAATAGCAACCTGAACAATCTCTTCGAGCACGCTGAGGTCCACATCCGCCAGCTTGTTGATGTAGAGGCAGGCGCGACTGGTCTTATGCTTCCCGAGCTTCGCCAGAAGGGGCGCAATGTCAGCAAATCCAGGCATGATGTAGAGGGAGAGGTTCGCCTTGCGCGGGCTGAACCCTACCATCAGCATATCCCCTTCCCGACCGCTATCATATTTATAATGGTACTGATCAAACCCCACCAAGGAGTCGCCCCACATCACGGCGGGGCAGCCGGTGAGGCGCTCCATCATCTCGCGGAGGACAACCGCATCGGCCTTGCGGGTGGGATGTTCCACCGCGTCGAGGAAGTCATCGACTGACGCATCGGTGGCGACGGTTTTGTTCTCAGACGAGGCCATTAGTGAAAGGCCGCACAGCCCACCCGAGGGCCAGAGTTCCCAATGGGCTGGGTCTGATGGTCATCCTCATTGGCGTGCACGACGACGGCAAAGCCATCTTCGTTGCGCACATCATCAATCTGCGCACCCTTGACGAAGAACTCCGCCCGCGCGTGCCCGCCATGGTGGGCATAAATGTTCGGCAGGTCGCCTAACTCAAACCCGTCCATATTCATCAGGCCGTGGGCCTGCCCGCCAGGGTTCACGTGCCCGCCAGAGGCCTTGAACCCATTCTCATGGTCTGAGCAGTCGCCGACCGAATGCAGGTGGATCCCATGGAAGCCCTCGGTAAGGCCCCGAATATCAACCCGAATCAAAAACCCGTTCGGGCCATCGGTCAGCATTACCTGGCCAATAGGGTCGCTGGTCAAGCCAACCATCGCCTCCGAGGCTGACAGCCCCGAGATCGGCGCCGTTAGCGGCTCATGCTCTGCATTATGGTGGTCGGCATCATGGTCATGATCGTCAGCCTTCTCACTCGCACTCTCACCTGCAGGCGGTGTTTGATTCGCTGATGTCCCGCCGCCGCAGGCAGCAAGGGCAAAGGGGATCGCGACAAGTAACAATCGCTCCAGCATGGTCTTCATATCCGGCCTCTCTACTTCAGGTTTTCCCGCATTTCGCGTGGCGGTTTTGTGCACGAAATGCTACACCTAACCAGCTTGATTCACATAACGCGTAATAAGGTATCTCGTGACGGATAACAAAGACGATACGCCAAACGATAACGAAAATGGCAGTGAAAATGGGGGCGGCGATGGCGGCCTGCCGGAGGGTATTTCGCCCATCTCCATCACCGATGAGATGGAGCGGTCCTATCTCGACTATGCCATGTCGGTCATTGTTAGCCGAGCCATTCCCGATGCGCGGGATGGGCTAAAACCCGTTCACCGCCGCATTCTCTGGTCGATGCACGAGAACGGCTATGAGTGGAATAAGCCCTACAAAAAATCCGCCCGCGTAGTCGGGGATGTGATTGGTAAGTATCACCCCCATGGCGATTCGGCGGTCTATGATGCGCTGGTCCGCATGGCCCAGGATTTCTCCATGCGCCTACCGCTGCTCGACGGGCAGGGGAACTTTGGCTCCATTGACGGCGACCCGCCCGCCGCGATGCGGTACACGGAAGTGCGGATGGCAAAATCCGCCACGGCGCTTCTCGAAGATATCGATAAGGACACGGTTGACCGCCAGGACAATTATGACGGCTCGGAAAGTGAGCCAGTCGTCCTACCCGCGCGGTTCCCGAACCTCCTCGTCAATGGGGCAGGCGGCATCGCTGTGGGGATGGCGACGAACATTCCGCCGCATAATTTGGGCGAGATCATCGATGCGACCCTGACCTTGATCGATGATCCTCACGCGACGGACCAGGACCTTCTCGAAATCGTGCCGGGCCCTGATTTCCCCACCGGTGCGTCGATTCTCGGCCGTTCCGGCGCTCGCCAAGCGCTCCTCACGGGGCGCGGCTCTGTCATTATGCGTGGTCGGACGACAATCGAAGAAATTCGGAAAGATCGCTACGCCATTATCGTCACCGAAGTGCCCTATCAGGTGAATAAAGCCTCCATGGTGGAACGCATTGCGGCCCTTGTCCGGGAGAAAAAGATCGAAGGCATTGCCGACCTAAGGGACGAAAGCGATCGTCTTGGCATCCGGGTCGTGATTGAGCTGAAGCGCGATGCCAATGCCGAGGTGGTGCTGAACAATCTCTATAAGCAGAGCCAGCTTCAGACCAGCTTCTCCTACAATATGCTAGCGCTCAATGGCGGTCGGCCGGAGCAAATGACCCTGCGCACGGTGCTGCGGAGCTTCATTGGCTTCCGGGAAGAGGTCATCACCAGACGGACGAAGTACGAACTGGCGAAGGCCCGTGACCGTGCGCACATTTTGGTAGGTCTCGCCATTGCCGTCGCCAATATCGACGATGTGGTGAAACTCATCCGCCAGGCACCGACCCCTCAGTCCACGAAGGAAGAGCTGATGGCGCGCGCCTGGCCGGCAAGGATCTCGCACCCCTGGTGGCGCTGGTGGCGGACCCTCGTCACGCGCTGCAAGAGGACGGGACCCTCAAACTATCTGAAACGCAAGCCAAAGCCATCCTCGACCTCCGGCTTCAGCGCCTCACGGCCCTTGGGCGGGATGAGATCGGCGATGAGCTAAAGGGCCTCGCTGAGAAAATCGAAGACTATCTCGACATTTTGCGGGACCGAAATCGCGTTCTCACCATCGCGAAAGAAGAACTCACCGCGGTTCGGGAAGAATTCGCGACACCGCGGAAAACCGACTTTATGGAAGCGATCGAGGTCGAAGATGAAGACCTTATCGCCCGCGAAGAGATGGTGGTGACCGTCACCCACTCCGGGTACGTCAAGCGGACCGCTCTTGATACCTACCGCGCTCAGCGCCGTGGCGGCAAAGGCCGGTCTGGCATGTCCATGAAGGACGAAGATTTCATCAGCCAAATCTTCGTGGGCAATACCCATACGCCTCTTCTGTTCTTCACAGACCGGGGGATGGTGTACAAATTAAAGCTCTGGCGCTTACCCGAAGGGGCACCCACGGCGCGGGGCAAGGCGTTCATCAATCTACTGCCCCTCAGCCAGGAAGAGCGTGTGACCAATATCATGCCGCTGCCTGACGATGAAAAAGAGTGGGCGGCCATGGACATCGTCTTTGCCACGGCCTCCGGCGGCGTGCGGCGGAACAAGCTCTCCGACTTCACCAATATCAATAAGGCGGGTAAAATCGCCATGAAGCTTGACGAGGGTGACGAGCTTGTTGGCGTCTCCATCGCGCGGGAAAGTGACGATATCCTCCTTACCACCCAGCACGGCATGGCGATCCGCTTCCCTGTGGATGTGGTGCGCGTCTTCAGTGGCCGGACAAGTACCGGCGTGCGCGGCATTAAGCTGGGCACTGGTGAGAAGTTCGGCGACGACCGCGTGATTTCGATGGCGATCCTGCGGCACCTTGATGTCACCTCGGAGGAGGCCAAGGCCTACCTCAAACACGCCGCCGCGATGCGCCGGGCGGCGGGGGAAGGTGAGACCGAGGAGGGGGATACCGATGACGGTGTCGTGGAGGCTGCTTTGTCGCCTGAGCGGATTGCGCAGATGGATGCGGCTGAACAATTCATCCTGACCGTGACGGAAAATGGCTATGGCAAACGGTCATCATCCTTTGAATATCGCGTCTCCGGCCGCGGCGGGAAGGGGATTATCGGCATTGTTGCCAATGACCGGAATGGTCAGGTCGCAGCCTCCTTCCCAGTAGAGCAGGGGGATGAGATCATGCTGGTGACCGACGGGGGCCAGCTTATCCGCACCCCTGTGAAAGACATTCGCATCGCTGGCCGGAACACCCAAGGGGTGAAGGTCATCACCACCCGCGACGGCGAGCATGTGGTTTCCGTCGAACACGTCCCTGAGTCCGAAACGGATGGGGGAGATGAGGGCTCAGAGGAAGAATAAATTATGGCTGGTCGCATCGGACTTTATCCAGGAACTTTTGACCCTATCACCTTGGGGCATACGGATATTATCCGCCGGGCGGTGAAACTTGTGGACACGCTGGTCATCGGTGTGGCGATCAATCGTGATAAGGGGCCGCTTTTCTCCCTTGATGAACGGGTGGCGATGATCAAAGAGGCGATTGCCGACCTGGGGATCGGCGATAAGGCCACAGTCATTGTTGAGCCCTTTGATGAACTCCTGATGCACTTCGCTGAAAAACAGAAGGTTGATGTGATTGTCCGTGGTCTGCGGGCTGTCTCTGACTTTGAATATGAGTTTCAAATGGTGGGGATGAACGCGTTTCTCAACGACGATGTGGAAACGGTGTTTTTAATGGCAGATGCCAAATATCAAGCCATTGCCTCGAAATTGGTGAAAGAAATCGCGCGTCTTGGTGGCGACATTAGCTCTTTCGTGCCACCAACCGTGGCGCCTAAGCTACTTGCAAAGGTGGGTGGGGTTTGACCGATCTGCATACTGCGCGAGATCATTTGGCTCAGCTCATTGCGTTTGACACAACATCCAGAGACTCAAACTTAGCCCTTATCGACTGGGTGGAGGAGCAACTCGCCCCCCTCGGGGTGACTTTCACCCGTATTCCGAATGAGACGGGGGATAAAGCTAATCTCTGGGTGCGGATTGGACCAGATGCCCCCGGCGGCATTGTCTTGTCGGGGCACACTGATGTGGTGCCCGTGGATGGACAACCTTGGGATACGGACCCCTGGACCCTAACGGAGAATGAGGGCCGCCTTTATGGTCGGGGTACCTGCGACATGAAGGCGTTTGTCGCACTATGCACGGCATTTGCCCCCGCCTTCGCAGCGAATGCACTTTCAAAACCTGTTCACTTTGCTTTTTCCTTTGACGAGGAAGTGGGGTGTACTGGCGTTTCGCCGATGATTGACAAGATGGTTGCCGCTGGGGCGGCCCCGTCAGCGGTATGGGTGGGGGAGCCCACCCTGTGGAAGGCGGTTTCAGGCCATAAGGGCATTATGGGCTATGAGGTCGAGGTCCTCGGGCGAGAGGCACACTCCAGCTTGCCCCATCATGGCGTATCGGCCGTGGGCGAGGCCATCGATCTCATGACGATATTGCGGCGCATTGCGGCGGATGCGGAAGCGTCCCCGCCGGAAGGGTCCACCTTTGATCCGCCCCATGCCACCCTGACAATTGGCGAAGTATCTGGCGGCACCGCGATCAATATTATTGCCCGGCAATGCCGCTTTGCATTCGATCTGCGCCGTCCAGCGGGGGTGGATGCAGACGCCCTTCTCGCGCCGTTCATGGAGGCGGTCGCGGCCGCTGATGCCCGGATCAAGGCGACTGTACCGGAGGGCGGGGTGACGGTCCGCCAGCTATGCAATGCACCGCCCTTAATGCCCGACCGCGACAGCACGGCAGAGACCCTTGTTCGCCGTCTGACAGGGGACAATTCCGATAGGGTTGTCTCCTACGCCGCCGAGGCGGGTCAGTTCCAAGAAGCAGGCTTTCCCACCGTTATCTGCGGCCCTGGCTCCATCGAGCAGGCCCATCAGCCTAATGAGTATTTGGCGATATCCGAGCTGGCGCGCGGGGTGGAGATCTTCGGGAAGTTGGTTCGCGAAATTGGGTAAGGATGGCGGTTTTTCAAAATAGAATGTATACGAATATTATTTGGTCAAAAGGTTGATAAACCATTGGACCGTCTGATCACTATCTGCTCGGGCGTGCCACAAACCTTCATAGATAAGAGCGGGCATATCCAAAGGCGTCTCGAAAACAGACAGATTCAGCCGATTGGCAAATCGGTTCGCGACGTGAGATGGAATGGTGGAGATCAGTTCTGTTGAGGCGACCACCTCTAAAGTGGTGAGAAACTGCGCTGCTGCAACGCGCACATTTCTGGTTCGCCGAACCGCTGCTAACGATTCATCGACGCGCCCACGCGAGGAACCTGTCAATGTTGTTAGGACATGCCCTTCTTCGCAAAAAGCGTCCAAGGTAAGGGCCTTAGAACCGGAGAGCCGAGGGTGGGCGCGCGCAGCGATCGTCACGAAACTGTCCTGCCACAGTACTTTCCGCCGCAAAATATTTGGTGTACGGTTAAAAATGCCGACAGCAAGATCCGCAGTTCCCCGTCGGAGGGCGTCTATGGTGCCGCTTCGATCTAGCATTCGGCTAGAAATTCGTATGCTGGACAAGTGGTGTTCTACGGCAGGCCCCAATGCCATCAGCTCTTGATCCCAAGCCACCACCCGAATGGACCGGTCTGAGGCGCTGGGATCAAAGGGTTGGTCAGGGGTTAGCATGGAATTCGCGGCACTCAACAGCCTGTCCGCTTGCGTTGCTAATTCGAGGGCTTTTGCCGTCGGCTCTACACCATGGGGACGGCGGATTAGTAAGTCGTCGTTAAATAAAGTCCGTAGACGCTGGACAGCGTGACTAACCGCGCTTTGGGTTAGCCCCAGCGTCTCCGCCACGGTCGAAAGCTTCTTCTGCCGAACCGCTTCGGTTAGGACCAAAAGCAGCCCGAAGTCAAGCTTTCTGATATCAATATGATTTAAATCAGTCATGCACTCAATTCGATAGCATTTTATTTCATGAAAGCTATATCGATATCAACTGATTAGTGGTGCTGCCTTTCCGCCACGCCGTTGGAGGGATTCAATCCTGAAATGATTTGGTCTATTTTCAATCGCAAACAGCGCCGCGAAGCTGCCGCTGCATCAGCCGATACCGTAACAGCATTTCACTCAGAAAAAGGAACACAAGTCATGACGGAGCCAATTGCAGCGGCCGAACCATGTCGCATACTTATGATTGCCTCAAACCCTGCCACCTCGCCGGTGACAGGTTGGCCGATCGGCTTGTGGTGGGCGGAGTTGACGCATCCTTGGCTGACGTTCCATGAAGCGGGGTACGACATCGACATCATATCAGCCGATGGTGGCGACCTTGTGGGTGATGGTCTGTCGGACCCTGAAGATGAGAGTGGTTACTCTGCAGACGATATTATTTCATTGGGCTTTAAGCAGTCACCGAAACATGCCGACTTTCTTAAGGGGACGCGGCAGCTCAGCGAAGTAGACTGGCGGGACTATGATGCGATCATGGTGATCGGTGGCCAGGGGCCTATGGTCACAATGGTAGATAACACAGCCCTTCATCAGTTTTTCGCTGATGCGTATGAGGGTGGTAAGGTCGTCTGCGCGATCTGCCACGGTACATGTATTTTACTGAAAACGACCCTGTCAAACGGTGATTTACTCGTAAAAGGTAAGACGTGGACCGGCTTTGCGAACAGCGAGGAGGAATTCGCTGAAAGCGCAGTAGGCGGAAAAATACAGCCTTTCTGGATCCAAAGCGAGGCGAGTGACATCAGTGATACGAACTTCATTGTATCAAAGCCGTTTGGGTCATTTGCCGTCCGCGATGGCCGCCTTATCACAGGGCAACAGCAAAACTCAGGACGGGCAGCGGCCGAGCGTGTGATTGAGGCACTGGGGCGATAGCGCCGGTGTCTTGACCACGACTCCAAGCGCACTAACCCACTATAAGCTAGGATCATAACGCAGGCTTCAACACAAAATCTGTGAATTATCGCAGCCGGGAGAAACGTCGGACTCGCCAGCTACGTAACGCTCCCCCAATGCTGGTTCGCGGGCAAGCCATCTCTCTAACCCGTCATCTGGGGCGGGTTCCAAACCCTCGCCGCTTGAGCTATCCCTTGTGTTCGTTTTGGTAAAAGGGGCCCCTTTTCATGATGGCCATTGGTACCTCGCTGATTTCCTTCGCTCTTTTGGCGATGTCGACCTCACTTCAAGAGGATGAAGGCGCTCAAGCCCCGGCTGATATTTTGGCCCAGGCGCCGCAAAGCGACTGGGTGATGATTGATCCGGAGAATCTCCTCGTGATGGAGTTGCCGTCTGGTCCCATCACCATTGAGCTGCGGCCTGACATGGCGCCCCAGCATGTGGAGCGGATTAAAACCCTCACCCGTGAGGGATTTTACGACGGCCTCCTGTTCCATCGGGTGATTGAGGGCTTCATGGCGCAAGGGGGAGATCCCACGGCGACCGGCACGGGCTCGTCGGACCTTCCGGACTTGCCAGGGGAGTTTGTTAAGCCGCTTGAAGAGACTGCAAACCTTCATATCGTTGGTCGAGACGATCGGGCCGCGCAAATCGGTTTTATCGGCACGGTGGCCGTTGCGACGCAAGCCCCCACGCTGAACCGCTTTCTCACCCAGGCTAAGCCCCTGAGCTGGGGCCTTCATTGCCAAGGCGTGATGTCCATGGCCCGCGCTAACAATCCCAACAGCGCGAACAGCCAGTTCTTCCTCATGTTTGGCGACAGTCGCCGCAATCTTGACCAGGGATATACGGTGTGGGGCAAAATTGTGGATGGGTACCGAAATGCGCGACGCATTAATCGTGGTGAGCCGCCCCCCCGACCGACCCCCATCGTGCGCATGCGGGTCATGGCCGATATTCCCGAAGCGGACCAAAAAACGGTGGAGTATCTTGACACAGCGTCCCCACGCTTTACCGACTATTTGAAGGCCACAAGGGCCATGACAGATGACGGCTTTTTCCCAGATACATGTGCCGTCAATGTTCCTATCCGCATGAATGGCGAGCTTCCTGAATGACAAAACTCAAACTTGAACTTGAAACCGGTGACGTCGTTATCGAGACTTTTGACGCCAACGCCACTCAGCACGTGGCGCAGATCACAAAATTAGCCGAAGATGGCTTTTATGATGATCTCACCTTCCACCGGGTGATCGAAGGCTTTATGGCCCAAGGCGGCTGCCCCGATGGCACTGGCATGGGCGGTGCCGATGAAAATATCCCGGCTGAGTTCAATGACACTCCTCATGTTGAGGGGGTGGTCTCCATGGCCCGGGCGCAGGATCCGAACTCTGCCTCCAGCCAGTTCTTTATTTGCATCGATGACTCGACGTTCCTCGACAATCAGTACACCGCCTGGGGCCGTGTGGTCGAAGGTATGGATGCGGTCCACGCCATCCAAAAGGGCGAGCCACCCGCAACCCCAACGAAGATTAAAACCTTCCGTAAGCTGGAAGACTAATTTGGTCACCCCGGCCGACCCCGGACTTGTCCCGGGGGAGCGCCGGGGTCTATTTGCCGCCCCAACTATTCTCTACTTCTTTAAGAATGGCGCTGGATCGATGGGCCATCTCTTCAATCATTCTGAATGAGCGCTTCATGAGGCGAGGCCCGTCGCTTCAATCTCACCGAGGCAAGCCCCATGAGCGCTGCCGTGACGAGGCAATAGACGCCCATCACTATAAGCTGAGGCGGCAGCCCCATGCCCGCATCGATGAGACTGCCGGTGATGAATGGCCCAAGGGCAGTCGCCAGCACCATGAACGGAACAATGATTGAGCGGATAGCCCCCAAATGAGCCGTTCCGTACACTTCCGGCCAAAGCGATCCGAACAGGGTCGAGGCAAGACCATAGCTCACCCCCAATAGCGCCATAAACAAGTACAGACTCCCCTCGCTTGTCCCGAGACTGACGGCGAAGCAGGCAAGGCCCAGTGGCACAAGGAAAAACGGCAACACCGATTTGGCGCCAAACCTGTCGATGAGCCCCCCATTGATCAGTGCGATAATCACGGTGGTCGCCGCCATGAGCGAAAATCCGCGGGGGAATAACCCCATTGGCCAATCTCGCAAGGTGGCCAAATAATCCTGGTGGAAGAAAATCGTCGTACCGAT
>ERZ1740067.832-NODE-832-length-23190-cov-6.745537_pt1 | contig 23190 bp, 24 predicted proteins | sample MGYA00581736_ERZ1740067 | MGnify/ENA primary metagenome ERZ1740067 (study PRJEB43018, sample SAMN04849236) | marine metagenome | isolation source: floating plastic debris | place: Pacific Ocean | collected 2008-08-27 | study: EMG produced TPA metagenomics assembly... | reverse complement strand
CCCAACCCTCCGACCGCGTGTGCCGCCCCGAAAACATGGTCGGGCCCAAGTAATGTCCCAACCGGTCAACCTGAACCGGTTTCGCAAAACCAAGGCGCGGGCCAAGAAGAAGGCCCAAGCCGATCAGAACGCAGCTGTGCATGGACGTTCAAAGGCGGAAAAAGAACTGGACCGCGCCCGCGCCGACAAGGCCCACCGCGATCTGGACGGAAAGCGCACCGATCCATGAGCCAGCGCCCCACCAAACGCTCGCTGACCCTCAAGGGTCACCGCACCAGTGTATCGCTCGAAGACCCGTTCTGGGACGCCTTCCGAAAGATCGCAGAAGAAGAAGCCAAGCCCATCAATGCGTTGGCGGCCGAAATTGATGCAGATCGCGGGCTGGAGATCGGTCTCGCCTCAGCGATCCGGCTCTATGTGTTGAAATACTATCAGGACAGGTCCGGGTCTTAGGCGTGAAGGGCCGCGCGTATGGCGCGCAAATCCTCAGCCTCACGTGCCTCTGACAAGGTGAACTGATCCCGCGCAGCCCCGCGCAACTCGCGTTGAAACAGGGCAAGCATTTCACCTTGGCTGACCTGCGGGCGCTGTACGGCCCGATAAGCAAGACGCGATTCCGTCAAACCGAACGCGGGAACGGCAAGCCGTATCGGTGATCCATCCAAAAGTCTCATACGCCGATCCTCCCAGGAAAGCAGCTGAGGATGGCTTACAAGTATCCTGGTGAAATCGGACGGGGAAAAAGCCGCGACAGGCCTCAACTTGAAGGCACGTGTAATCCATTTTTCAATTATTTCAGTGCTTTGCGTTGGTATGGCCAGTGAAGTGACCCTACGTCGCGAACCCCACAGCAATCACCGACGTGTCACGTTCAACCGGATCCCGTCTTTCGACCGCACAGTCAAATGCGCAACCGGCACCGGCACCTCGCCGTTGACCAGCTCAAATCGAAACGCCTTGAGCAACATCGACAGCAGCAGCGGCCCCTCCACCATCGCAAAGCCCGCGCCGGTACACACGCGCGTGCCACTTGAGAACGGCATATACGCCTCCCGAAGACACGTTTTGCCATTTTCGGTCTCGAACCGGTCGGGATCGAACGCATCAGGGTTGTCCCAAAGCCGTTCATGGCGATGTTGATGCCAAGGACTCAGCACGATCTGCGCACCTTTCGGCAGATCCCGATCCCGGAACCGCTCGGGACAGGTCGTCTCGCGCACCATCATCGGGACAGGCGGATAAAGCCGCAGCGCCTCGCGAAAGACGTTCCGGCTGTGCTTCAACTTTGAAACCTCGCTGAACGTGCCCTGTTCCAGCGCAGTGGCTTCGTCAGCAACGCGCTCTTGCCAATCCGGATAAAGCGCCATCAGATAGAGCGTCCAAGCCAAAGCCGATGCGCTGGTTTCGTGGCCTGCCAAAAAGAAAATCGCGACCTGATCGACCATCTCCTCGGTCGTGAAAGTGTCGCCTGTCACCGGATCGGCCGTCGTCATGATCTTTGTGGCCAGATCATCCGGCGCAGTGCCCGCCTTGATTGCAGCCATGCGCGTTTCGGTCAGGCGGGTGATTAACCTTCGAATGGCCCGCGCCGTTTCTTTTGTCCGCCGACGATGCCCGCGCGGCACCCAGCGCGGCAATGGCAGGAACGCGGCAAGGTTCAAAATCGGCTGCGTTCGCTGATAGTCGCGAAACTGGGTGAACACCTCAGACGCAATCTCATGCTCAATCGGGATCGAGAAAAGCGTGCGGAAAATGACGTCTGCGGCGGCATGAGACGTCTCTTCCTCAAGCTCGACAATCCCCTCCGGCATCCGCGCCACAGCCGCCTGCCCCGCTGCCCACATGGCCGGAAACGTATCGCGCAAGCGCCCGCCTTCGAAAGCCGGATCAATGATGCGCCGCTGCCGCTTCCATGTCTCGCCATTCGTTAGAAAGACACTGTTGCCAAGCAAAGGCCGCAACCCTTCCCCAATCCGGTCGCTCTTTGGAAAGTCGTCGGGGCGGTCCTTCAACACCGTTTTCACTAGATCAGGCTGGTTCACCAGATAGCTGCGGAAAAACGGCGTGCGAAACTCGGCCATCCACGCACGATAAAGTTTGGCAGGTTGCGCCGACAGAATGTCCTGTCGGAACAGCCGCAAATACCGCAGCAGCGACACCTTATCTGGCCGCGACGCGGGCTTTGGCGGGATCATGCGGCCATCGAGGTGAATTTTGACGCAGGCGCATCAATCCGTGACCGCGACGCGGGACGGTCGGCATACCGCTCTGCCAGACTGATCGGCCCGGCAGTGATCTGGAAATAGTCATAGTCTTTGGGCCGGTCAAACGCGCACAGATACTGAAAATGCAGCCGAAAAAACCGCCACCGCAGTTCTTTCCACCGCTCGGGACTAAGCGTCTGCGTGAAAGCCGCCGAAAAGACCAGTGGCCAGCGCTTGTCGGCGGGCGCAACCCCGCTGACCGACACCGGATCGCATAGCGCAAATGCGCAGCCATCGCCGGGCGCGGTCACATCGACCCATGTCAGTTCGTCCCGCGCGGACAAATAATGCAGGTCCGCGCGCAGGCGGTGCGCGTCGGGCAGGAATGACACCATCGGCACCACTTGACCGAGGGAAAGAAACGCCAATTTCGGGCCGTCTTTCGGCACCCGCCCTGCGCGGATCAGGTCGGCCAGAATGGAGACGCCCAGATGCGCGCCGGACGAATGGCCGACGATCAAAACCTCATCGACATCGCTTTTCAAAGCAGCCTCGATCAGGTCGCCGAATTCGGCCATGCGCGTCTCCAGCTGTGTCGGGTTCGCCCCGCGCCAGCGCGCGGAATAGGCGTAATCATGCATCAGGTAATAGGCAAAGAAACGATTGTCATGCTTGCGGAACCACCGCAGCACTGCGACCGTTCCGGCGGCCAGGACACCCCATTGCAACGCTGTGCCGAAACCACCCAAATCGCCAAAGGCCCAAGCGAACACAGTGACCAACAGGCTCCCGACAAACGCGCTTAACCCCAGCGCAAGAGCCAGCTGCAAAAGCAACATCCCGATTGGATAAAGCGCGGCAATCACCGGCCCTTTGCGCAACCACATCAACCGCCGCAACGCCCCGGTTGCGATATAGACCCACGCCGTGCGCAACAGTTGAGCATAGGTCGCCACGATACCCTGCGCCATCGACCCGCGCACGATGTCCGACCACACCAACACATCAACATCAGACTGCGTGTCAGCACCTTCAATCTCCGCGCGCACTTTCCAACCGTAAGGCCCGCCATCGGTCTTTGGGGAAATCCCGATCTCGTATCCGCTGATCACGGCCTGAGCGGCGCCTTCTTTCCGGTAAAGCTCACGGTAGCGGCGCGGATGAATGGGATCGTAGCCGGGGATATACATCACCCGGCGTTTGCTGATCCGACCTGCCACACCCGTTACCATGGGCGTTAAGCTAGACTAGAACTTCGACGAAAATAAGCCCTATCCGAAGGCTTGTAGGGCGGGGAACTGTTCATTCAGCCACCACGCCAGATCGGTAAACTGGCCCGTCATCATCATCAGACCCACGGTCCACAACAGCAATCCCATAACACGCTCGATCCGCTCCATATGGCGCTTCATCCAGGCCATCAGCCCGGTCATCGACGGGAAGAACGCTGCGACCAGAAGGAACGGGATGCCCAAACCAATGGCATAGACCCCAAGCAAGGTCGTGCCGCGCGTCACGCTCGCCTCGGACGCGGCCAGCGACAGGATAGAGCCAAGGATCGGACCAATACAGGGCGTCCACCCAAAGGCAAAAGCGAGGCCCAAAACGTACGCGCCAAACGCTGATCCACCCCGATCCCCCGCGTCCACGCGCATTTCTCGGTCCATAAAGCCGATACGGAACACGCCCAGGAAATGCGCGCCGAAGATCATCACGATGGCCCCCGCGATCCCGACAAACCACTCTTGATTCATCAGGAAAAATCGCCCGAAAACAGACGCTGTGAAGCCTAGAAACAGAAAGACTGTCGACAAGCCAAGCACAAAGAAGCTCGCCGAAAACAACGCCTTGCGCCGCGCAGCTGATGTGCCCGACATATCGCTGACCGACACCCCGCTCATGTAGGCAAGGTAAGGCGGTACGATGGGCAGCACACATGGCGACAGGAACGACAGGACACCCGCGAAAAGCGCGATGCTCATGGCGGGCACAAGGCTCGCGTCGATGATGTCAAATCCGAACATATCTTCCCCAATAGGCTATTGCAGCAGCGCCGTCACGGGCCTGCCGCTCACAAGTTAGTGGACAAGCTGTAACACCCGCGCCATATCGCAAGGCATGAGTGATGATTTGACGCTGGACGCGCTGGGGTTACTTTGCCCTCTGCCCGTCCTGAAAGCCCGCAAACGCCTGAAATCCCTTGTAAAAGGCGACGTTCTGACCGTTCTGGCAGATGATCCGGCGGCCATCGTCGACATCCCGCACTTCTGCGTCGAAAGCGGCCATGAACTTGTGCGGCAGGCCGACGCAGAGGGGCATCAGGTCTACGAGATCCGCAAAACCTGACGCGCCTCCGGGCTTTCGCCTTTCAAGGTCCGTTACTGGAAGCCGCTTCGCTTTTTGGGAATCTTTTACTGGAAGCCGCTTCGCTTTTTCCAAGTATCCGCGCCGCTGGCCTATCCCGAGCTCAGCCCATCCTTGAAACGCTGCACGATCTCGCGCACGGAGCTGTCGCCTTCAAAGCCCAACCCATCGGCCAATGCCGTGTCAAACGCGGCAGGCCAGGTTCCGACAATCGCTTCGATTTTCGGATCAGGTTTCATCGTGACCCGCGCACGGGCCCCAGCACCGCCAACGGTCTCCAGCGCGTCCAGCATATCGGCGACCGACGCCGTGATGCCCGGCACATTCAGCGCGCTGAACGCGGGCCAGTCGTTCACGGGAACTTCCGCCGCGCGGATCAACGCGGCGATAGCGGTTTTTGGTGAGGCAAGCCACATCTTCAGGTCCGGCGAGACCGGGCAGACCGAAGACTTCCCCATTAACGGCTCGCGGAAGATGCCCGACGCGAAAGAAGACGCCGCCGCATTGGGTGCACCCGGACGCACGATGATCGTCGGCAAGCGCAAGGTGCGGGCCTCGGCAAAGCCTTTGCGACGATAATCGCTCATCAGCATTTCAGACATCGCCTTGGCCATGCCGTAGGAATTGCCCGGATGGGTCGCGGTGGCTTCCGTCAGCACATCCGGCAGCGCGCCTCCGAAGACCGCCAGCGAGGACGTGCCAATCACCGGGACGTTGCAGCCCAACGCGCGGGCGGCGTCCAGCACGTTGCGAGTGCCGTCGAAATTGACGGTGAGGCCCAGATCAAACTCGGCCTCTGCCTGCCCGCTGACGACGGCGGCAAGGTGGTAGACTAGCGCTGTGTTCGCGTCGATCAAAGCGGCCACTTCCGACGCGTCCGTGATCTCGACCGGGGCAACAGTGACCTGCCCGTCAAGCGCAGGCACAACAGACGCGCCGGGGCGATCTACCAAAACGATGTCAGAGGTCTCGATCGACGTGCCATCTGGCAGATCGAGGTGCCGTTTCGCAAGCAGGGCCAGCGCAAGACGCTGGCCCAAAAATCCACAGCCACCTGTGATGACGATGCGCGCCATCAGCGACCCATCGACCACCAGCCCTTCTTCTTGGGCTTGTCGGATTTCACCGGTTCGGGCGCTGGCTCAGACGCGGCCTCGGCCACGGCGACCTCTGCCACTGGTTCCGGTGCGGGTTCGGGCGCGGGCTCAGACACAGGTTTGGCCGCTTTGGTTTCAGGCGCGGCCTCGGCCATCTCCGGCTCAGGTGCGACGTCCTTTTTGGCGGGTGCCTTGCGTTTGCGCGGCGCGCGCTTCTTGGGAGCTTCTTGCGCCGCAGGTTCTTCTTTAACAACCTCTTCGGCTGGCGCTTCCGCGGCGGCCTCTGCGGCCTCCTCTTTCAGGGCCTCATCCGCTTTCTTGCGTCGCGTGCGCGTGCGCTTCTTCGGCTTCTCTTCGGGCTCGGACGCCTCCTCTTTCGGGGCCTCAGCCTCAGCAGGTTCGTCTACGGCCTTTTTCTCACCCTGGGGCGCACCATCAGGCGACTGGTCCTCGGCGTGCTGCTGCTCACCGTTCTGGCCGTCCCCGTTGCCGCCACCACCGCGCCGGCGACGCCGACGCCGACGGCGTTTGCGAGGCTGTTGATCGCCCTCAGCCGTCTCGTCGGGTGTCGCATCATTTGCGGCGGGCGCTTCGGTCTCGTCGACCTCAACCGCGTCGTCGATGTCATCCATGATAGAAGAATCAACTGACACGACGGGGGCAACACGTTCGGCGACACGGCGCGTCGCGGTCTTGGATTTCTCTATCGAGAAGTCAGGCGACACCATAGTCGGGTCACCTTCAAGGCGGACAGACAAACCATAGCGTGCTTCAATCTGGGCGATATGCTCGCGCTTTTGGTTAAATAGGAAATTGATGATCGCCATCGGCGCACGCACCGCAACCTCTTTGCAGCGGCCGCGCACACCTTCTTCTTCCAGCTGACGCAGGATCGAAAGGGCGAGGTTGTCATCGGATCGAATAAGCCCGGTGCCGTGGCAATGTGGGCAAGGCTGGGTCGTCGCCTCTATCATGCCGGGACGCAGACGCTGGCGCGACATCTCCATCAGGCCGAAGCCAGAGATGCGACCGACCTGAATACGGGCGCGATCCGTCTTGAGCTTGTCTTTCATCCGCTTTTCAACGGCGGTGTTGTTGCGACGCTCATCCATGTCGATGAAATCAATAACGATCAGACCCGCAAGGTCACGCAGACGCAACTGCCGCGCAACTTCTTCGGCCGCTTCAAGGTTGGTCTTGAGCGCTGTTTCCTCGATCGAGCCTTCCTTGGTGGCCCGGCCCGAGTTCACGTCGATCGCCACAAGCGCTTCGGTCACGCCGATCACGATATAGCCACCAGATTTGAGCTGTACGGTCGGGTTGAACATGCCCGCCAGATAGCTTTCCACCTGATAGCGCGCGAAAAGCGGCAGCGGGTCGGTGTAGTGCTTCACGTTCTTGGCGTGGGACGGCATGATCATTTTCATGAAGTCTTTGGCCACGCGGTAGCCCGCCTCACCCTCGACAAACACCTCGTCAATCTCGCGATTATATAAGTCGCGGATCGAGCGTTTAATCAGATCGCCTTCTTCGTAAATCTTCGCAGGCGCGATAGATTTAAGCGTCAGCGCGCGGATCTCTTCCCAGAGCCGTTGCAGATATTCGTAATCGCGCTTGATCTCGGACTTGGTGCGCTTGGCCCCCGCTGTCCGCACGATCAGACCGGCGCCATCGGGCACTTCGATCTCGTTGGCGATTTCCTTGAGCTTCTTGCGGTCTGCAGCGTTGGTGATCTTGCGAGAGATACCACCACCGCGTGCAGTATTTGGCATCAGAACGCAGTAGCGACCAGCGAGCGACAGATATGTGGTCAGTGCGGCACCCTTGTTGCCGCGCTCTTCCTTGACGACCTGGACCAGCAGGATCTGACGCACCTTGATGACTTCCTGGATCTTGTAACGACGCGGGCGAGGCTTGCGCACAGGGCGGATGTCTTCGCTGTCGTCTTCATCGGCAACGGATTCGATGCTGTCATCCTTGGACGCGGCATCGGGCCCCTTGTCGTCGTCCTCGTCGTCTTCGCCCGTTTCAGGCGTCTCGACCGGCGTTTCCGCGACCGTCTCCATCGGAGACAGCCCCTCATCCGCAGTATCAAGATCAATCGTCTCCATGCCTGCGGGGGCGTCTTCGTCGGCGCTGACCTCGGCGGTTTCAACCGCATCGTCGACCTTGACCTCTTCGGCCTTCGCCTTGCCGCCACGGCGACGGCCACGTCCACGCTTGGGTTTGTCTTTTTCTTCCTCGGCATCGGCCTTCAACTGCTCTGCATAGGCTTTTTCTTCGGCCAGCAGGGCTTCGCGGTCCGCGATGGGGATCTGATAATAATCCGGGTGAATTTCCGAGAACGCAAGGAAACCATGCCGATTTCCGCCGTAATCCACGAAAGCCGCCTGAAGCGACGGCTCGACCCGGGTTACTTTTGCGAGATAGATGTTGCCAGCAAGCTGGCGTTTGTTTTCGGATTCAAAGTCGAACTCCTCGACCTTGTTTCCGTCAACCACCACGACGCGGGTCTCTTCCGCGTGGGTGGCGTCGATAAGCATTTTCTTAGCCATGTTTTCTCTGTGCACCGCGGCAAAGACCCCTCCCCTGGGGGAGCGAGCGTTTGCGGGTGGTGTCTGGTGATGGCGATGGCGCGCAAAGGGAGTGCATGGGCGATATCGCCCCCTGCTGCGTCCCTCATATCTGTCGCGCGTTGCATCGCGTTTCTTCTCCGACAGGGGTGTCCCCTGCCCATTTACGACCCGGCGCTGAGCGTCTCGGGCATTTCGGCGGTCCTGACGCACGCGTCAAAACCAGAACTTGCATCCGTCTTGGAGGGCGGGGCTTCAACCTCGCAAAACGCTCCGGACGGCAAAACTGTCTTAAGGTGTGGCGGCTTTCACCGCGACATTACCTATCGCTAACATAAGGGTCTTTACGTGTTCTTTACAATGGGCAATTCCGCTTGGCTTGGAATTGGGTGCCAAAGACCTGCAAAATAGTGGTCTTTGGCTATTCAACCTAAGGCTGTGCGTAAATTGTCGGCAACATCAAAGATAATCCGACCGCTGCAACCCGTATTTGGCCATCTTTTCGTTCAGGGTCCGGCGGGGCAGTTGCAGCTCGTCCATGACGTTCACGATTGAGCCTTTGTGCCGCCGCATCGTGTTGTCGATCAGCATCCGCTCGAACGCCTCGACATATTCCTTCAGCGGCTTGCCTTCGGTTGTCATCGTAGGCGCGGCTTCCTCGTTATCCGCCATCAGCAAGCTCGCGATAGAGCCCGATCCCCGGCGGTTTTGCAGCACCGCGCGCTCGGCCACATTGATCAACTGACGCACGTTACCAGGCCACGGCGCCTGCAACAGCTGCGCGGCCTCCTGTGCGCTGATCTCGGGCGCCTCGCAGCCATAATCATCCGCGTATTGCTCTGACAAACGGGTGAAGAGCGTCAAGATATCCTCACCGCGCTGACGCAACGGCGGCACAGTGATCTTCAACGCGGCCAGCCGGTAGAACAGATCGCCGCGCAACACATCCTCGGATGTTTTCCCGCGCTCTTGCAGGTTGGAGATTGCCACGATCCGCGTCTCGGCGGGTGTGCCCTGATCATTGATCACCGTCAGCAACTTGGCCTGCAACGGATCGGACAATGCTTCGATATCCTCAAGCACAAGCGTGCCGCCGCGAGCTTCTTCAACCGCCGGCATCGGGCTGTCATCCTCGACCGGGCCGAACAGCCGCTGGGCCAGCGCGTCTTCGTCATAGGCACCACAACTGACCAGAACGAATTTCTTTGATGCGCGCGCACCAACCGCGTGCAGCGCATGGGCCACAAGCGTCTTGCCCGTGCCGGTCTCCCCTTCGATCAGGACGTGCCCATCGGCCTGCCCCAGATCAAGAATGTCCTCGCGCAACCGCTCCATCACCGGCGACGAGCCGATCAGCTTGCGCATCAACGCGCCACCATCAGACAGCTCTTTGCGTAAAACACGGCTATCGAGTGTCATCCGGCGCATCTGCGTGGCCTTCTTGGCCAATTCGGTCATGCGATCCGGGTTGAACGGCTTTTCCAGAAAATCGAACGCACCTACGCGCATCGCCTCCACGGCCATCGGCACATCGCCGTGACCGGTGATCATAATGACCGGCAACCCGCTATCAACAGACATCAGCCGTTTCAGAAACTGCATCCCGTCCATGCCGGGCATCTTGATATCGCTGACCACGACGCCGGGATAATCATTGCCCAGCCCTTTCAGCGCATCCTCAGCGCTGGCAAATGTTTCGGTGTCATATCCCGACAGCGCCAGCCACTGGCTGATCGACTGCCGCATATCCTGCTCGTCGTCTACAATCGCAATCTTCATCGGACGTGCCATTCTGCACCTCTCATTCTGCTGCCTCTGCCGAGGCTTCCAATAGCGGCAACTGGACGTCAAAGACGGCCCCTTTGCCTGCGGCATTCCTTGCAGTTAGCCGACCACCCAAGTCCTTGACGATGCCTGATGAGATGGCAAGGCCAAGCCCGACGCCATCCCCGGGGCGTTTGGTGGTGTAGAACGGCTCAAACAACTCATCGAGGTCATCAATCCCCTGCCCGTTGTCGCGCACGGTCAACGTCGCGGTGTCACCCACGGCCAGCAGGATATCTATGCGCGGTTCTGCCTCGGCCTGCGTGGCATCAAGTGCGTTGCGCAGCAGGTTGATGATCACTTGTTCAATACGCAGCGCATCGCCCATGACCATCACGGGTTCCTGCGGCAGCGTCTTGGTAATTTCGACCGTGCGGCGGCGCAATTGCGGCTCCATCATCGTGAGCGCACCTTTCACCGCATCCCTTAAATCCAAGGGCTCCAGCACATCGCCGGACTTGCGGGCATAGGATTTCAGCTGCCGTGTGATCGCCCCCATCCGGCCAATCAGATCGTCGATGCGCTGAAACGAACTGAGCGCTTCATCCGGGCGCTTGCGTTGCAGCAGCAACTTGGCCCCCGCCAGGTGGGTTTTCATCGCCGCAAGCGGTTGATTCAATTCGTGACTCACGGCCGCTGACATCTCTCCCAAGGCGGCCAATTTCGAACTTTGCGCCAACGTCTGTTCTGCGCTTTGGAGGTTCTTTTCCACCCTCTCGCGTTCGGCAATTTCCCGCTGTAGACGGGCGTTTAACTGGCGAAGTTCAGCCGATTCCTGCCGCACGGTGAGCAGCCGCGACGTGGCCTTCCGGCTGACCGCATAGAAGGCCAGCGCCAGCAGAATCGCAAAGCCCATGATCTCAAGCGCAAGCACGCCGTTCACCCGCTCGCGCACCGACGCATAGGTTGTAAACGACGCGATTTTCCAGCCTTGGAACGGCAACCGGTTCTCAAGCCGCATCACCGCGCGACCGCTGATATAGGCGTCAACTGATTGGTTGGTCCAATCGCCCGCCGCCCAGATCGCGCGCTCGATGGCAGACGGGGCTGATTGCAGCGCCAAGGCGTCTTCTTCGGTCCGCCCGCGCCAGCGCGGCTCAGTTGCGAGGATCACTGTACCTTCGGAATTCGTCACGATCACCGCGTCCGAAATTCCGGCCCAACCAATTTCAAACTGCCGCAAGTCGACCTCGACCACGATCACACCGAGGGTCAGCGCGTTGAATTCGATCTTGCGCGAATAAGTGAAGCGGTAGGCACCAGTATCCGTCTGAATGATGCTGAAAACCGTCCCGTTCGAGCGTAGCGCATTCACAAAGTACGACTCGCCCCGATGGGTCGATCCAAGCTGTTCACGTTCGGTTACAGCGACCGCGCGACCGTCGCCATCCAGCAACATCAGCGACTTTGCCTCGATCTCTTCGACGAAAGATAAAAGCCGTTGCGTGGACTGCGAATAGTCGGATGAGGCCAGCGCACCGATCAATGCCGGGTCGCGCGCCAGCAGTTGCGGCACAATGGAATTGCGCCGAATTTCAGACATCAGGTTGCCTGCATAAAGTGCCAGACGCAATTCAGCGCGGTTCTTGGTGCTTTCGGTAAACCGTTCTGTTAAAAGGGAATTTGTCAGCCACACGGTCGTGCAGGCAAAAACCGCAAGCACCAAAAGCGCCAAGCGCGCACGCCATGACAGCGGGCGTGTCAGATCGCCGTCCTTAGAGCGGGCTTTGGGGGTGGCTGGCAGGCTCATCGGGGCAGATTACGCGTCCTGCCCGCCACGCTCAAGTCACGCGTTTTCGAGCTGTCCGACCAATGTGCGGAAAAGCGCCTGTCCGTCTGTGCCGCCGTGGGCCGCGTCAACGGCGCGCTCGGGATGTGGCATCATGCCAAGCACACGCCGGTTTTCTGACAGGATGCCTGCGATGTTTGCGGTCGATCCGTTCGGGTTCTGGCTGTAGCGGAACGCGACGCGGTCCTGGTCGCGCAACTGGTCCAGCGTTGCTTCATCAGCCACGTAGTTGCCGTCGTGATGGGCCACCGGATAAGTCACGACATCGCCCGCATTATATCCTTCGGTAAAGGCGGAATTCGACGTGACGACCTCTAACCCGATGGATTTACACACAAACTTCAGTCCCGCATTGCGCATCAACGCGCCCGGCAGAAGCCCAGTTTCGGCCAGAACCTGAAATCCGTTGCACACGCCCAACGCATAGCCTCCGCGCTTTACGTGGGCGACCAGCGCCTTGCAAATGGGCGATTGCGCCGCAATGGCCCCGCAACGCAGGTAATCGCCAAAGGAAAATCCGCCGGGCACGGCCACAATATCAACGCCGCCGGGCAGATCGGCATCCTTGTGCCAGACCATCTCGACCTCGGCGCCCGCCGCACGCAAAGCCACCGCCATATCGCGGTCGCAGTTGGAGCCGGGAAAGACCAGAACCGCCGCGCGCATCAGACCAGCTCGACCGAGTAGCTTTCGATCACCGTGTTCGCGAGCAGCTTTTCACACATCTCGGTCACCGTTGCCTCTGACGTGCCATCGGCCAGATCAAGCTCGATCACCTTGCCCTGGCGCACGCCGTCAACGCCTTCGAACCCCAATGTGCCAAGCGCGTGCTTTACCGCCTCGCCCTGCGGGTCCAGAACCCCGTTTTTCAGCATCACATGAACCCGTGCTTTCATGGTTCTGTCCTTTTAATTGATCAGCGTCGGTTTCGGCATATGCGTCGCGTTAGAGGGCAGAACCCCCAGGCGGCGCGCCACTTCCGTATAGGCATCCGACAGCGACCCACGGTCCCGCCGGAACACGTCCTTATCGAGCTTCTGACCCGTATCAATATCCCACAGACGGCAGCTATCCGGGCTGATCTCATCGGCCACGACAAGGCGCTGGAAATCGTTGTCCCAAAGGCGCCCAATCTCGATCTTGAAATCAACCAGCTTGATGCCGACGCCATACATCAGACCGGACATGAAATCGTTCACCCGCAACGCAAGTGCGACCATGTCGTCAAGATCCTGCTGGGTGGCCCAGTTGAACGCGATGATATGCTCTTCGGACACCAGTGGATCGCCAAGACTGTCGTCTTTGTAGCAAAACTCGACGATGGGCCGCGGCAGGCGCGTGCCTTCTTCCAGACCCAGCCGTTTGCTCATGGTGCCGGCCGCGTAGTTGCGTACGATCACTTCAAGCGGGATAATCTCGACCTGACGGATCAGTTGCTCACGCATGTTGATCCGTTTCAGGAAATGCGTCGGCACGCCAAGGTTCTCAAGACCGATCATAAAGAACTCGGACAGGCGGTTGTTAAGCACGCCCTTACCTTCGATCACATCTTTCTTTTCGGCGTTGAAGGCCGTGGCATCATCCTTGAAATACTGCACGAACGTGCCCGGCTCGGGGCCATCATACAGGATCTTCGCCTTGCCCTCGTAGATCTTCTTGCGACGCGCCATGGAAACTCCGTTCTCGCGCGGGCTCAACATGGTCCACACGCGTGGCGCCCGTATAAGACAAGGGCGCGACCCCCGCAACTGCGGATCATCATGGCTAACAAAGCCTTGCCGCACCCAGTCAAATCCTTCGCATTTCGAGGGCGGGGCGAAACAGTTTGTTAAGCCTGCCCGTCGTAGCCCTGCACCATCACAGAGTGAGAAGGGGTTCCGACCAATGACGATGTTTGACAGCCGCGACCACGCGTTTCAGACCAAACATGCCCGAGATGCCGAAAATCAGTTCCGCGCCAAAATACGCCGCGCCCGGCTTTTGGGCCAATGGGCCGCGAAGATGCAAGGCATGACAGGGACGGACGCGTCGGCTTATGCCAAAGACATCGTTTGGGCTTATCTGGGCGATGCGGGCGGGCAAACACTTTCGACGAAACTAACCGAAGATCTGGCCGGTTTGGTCGATCTGCCGGTGATCAAAGCCAAAATTTCGGACCACATGAAGGAATCGCGCGCCCGCCCCCGCGCCACGGATTAACCGCCGCATATACAAATCCCATATTCGTGCCTACATAGTCACCGACCCACACACCTTAAGAGGATGGACCCGATGACAACGTTCGATGATCGTGAAAATGCGTTTGAAAACAAATTCGCCCATGACGCCGAAATGCAATTCAAAGCCGAAGCCCGCCGCAACAAGTTGCTGGGCCTTTGGGCGGCTGAATTGATGGGCAAATCCGGCGAAGACGCGGCGGAATATGCCAAAGAGGTTATCAAGGCGGATTTTGAGGAAGCCGGCCACGAAGATGTCGTGCGCAAAGTGGCTGGTGATCTGGGTGACAAGTCCGATCCCGACACCATCCGTGCCAAAATGGCCGAACTGCTCGCTGAGGCGAAAGCCCAGTTGATGGCCGAGATTTAGGGCAACGCGGCCTGCTCTGTTTGCCTTGATCCGTTAATCCCAAAGTAACAGCGACCCGTTAACCAAGGCGGGTCGTTAAAGGGATGTGTTTTTGCTGCCACGTTTGATTTTGACCCCCCGCAATCTGCTGCCGCTTGTGGCGCTTGCTGTCTGCCTTTGGCTGCTCAGTCATCGACTGGACGCGGTTGATCTGCCCCGCGTCTGGCAGGCGGTTGCCGATCTAAGCCCACTGCAATGGGCGCTGGGTGGCTTGGCCACGATCAGCAGTCTTGCCGCGGTCGGTCAATATGATGTCGTGATCCACCGCGCCCTTGGCACCGGGATTGTCCCGAAGGCCGCGCGTCGCGGCGGCATTGTGGCGATTGCATTGTCGCAAACCATCGGCTTTGGCATGATCAGCGGCGCGCTTGTGCGGTGGCGCATGTTGCCCGAGCTGTCGTTGTGGCGGGCCACCAAACTCACCGCGATTGTGGCGACGTCCTTCATGGGCGCACTGGCTGCGTTCGGCGCGTTGGTGATATGGGTTCTGCGTCCCGGCTTTCTGAGTTTTGAGGGCACGCTTTCCGCCACAGTGCTTTTGACACTGGCGACCGTCCTGGTCCTTGGGATGAAAGGCGTCAAAATCGGACGGGTGGCACTGCGAAGCCCGAACATCCTTGTGATAGGATCGCTTTTGGGTTGGGTCGCTCTTGACACGGTGCTGGCCGCCCTCGCGCTTTACTGGCTGCTGCCTGCCGGAACCGATGTCAGCTTTTTTCTGCTTTTCCCTGCTTTTCTGATCGCCTTGGCCGTCGGCATGATCTCGGGCAGCCCCGCGGGACTTGGCGCGTTTGAGCTGACGTTGCTTGCCCTGATCCCGTCATCGGTCATGGCCGAATGCCTTGCCGCAACCCTTGCCTTCCGGCTGATCTATTACGCGGTGCCTGCGGTGCTGGCCTTGGGCCCGCTAGCCCTTGCCGACCGATTTTCGCCGCGAAACATACAGCCGTTTTCTGTCCGGCGCGCGCAGGCCGGGCTGCGCACAGGCCCCAACACTGAAGCCGCCGTCTTGCGGCAAGATGACGGGCTTGTGCTGTCGGGACCCCGTGCCCGCTGGGGCATACGCGCGACCCAGCACGCACTGGTCGCGCTGGGTCAGCCGCTTTCCGGCACGCCGCGCGCAGCACTTCCATTGCTAAGCGCCGCAGCCACAAGCACTGCACGCCTGCCCGCGCTTTACAAGGTGCCCGCGCGAACGGCCGCACAATCCCGGTCCCTGGGCTGGGCCGCGACCCGCGTCGCCCACGAAGCGGTGCTGGACCCGCAAACGTTTACCACCGGCGGCTCTGCCCGCCGTCAACTACGCCGCGCACTGCGCAAGGCGGAAGAGGCAGGTATTAAGACGTCCCTGGCACGAGGCAGTCTGCCCGGTGCGGACATGACCAAAATCCATACGGAATGGCGCATGCGAAACGGCCCCGAACGTGGCTTTTCCATGGGCCGGTTCGACTTGACATACCTTCGCGGCCAACGCGTCTACCTCGCCTATGACGACAAGGCTTTGGTTGGTTTCGTCAGCTTTCACGCAAACGCCCGCGAATGGGTTCTTGATCTGATGCGCCAAAGCGATGACGCCGCGTCAGGTACGATGCATGCGCTGATCCATCACGCCTTGAAAGACGCAAAACAGGCCGGGCTGCACCGGCTGTCCCTCGCCGCTGTGCCGGATGACTCAAAAGCCCAAAACACACTTGAGCGTTTCATCCGCACTCATGTTCAAAGCGCCAGCGGGGCCAGCGGCTTGCGCCGCTTCAAAGCCAGCTTTGCGCCGCGATGGGAGCCGCGATACCTTGTGACGCGGCGCAAATGGCACGCGGCACTTGCCGCTTTTGAGATCGCCCAAGCGATCAAAAATCCGCGCCGCGGCCCGACAGAGCAGCTTTTGAACGCAAACGACGCAAATCTGCCGCATAACCATTATGAAAATTATGAAATTGATTCATATTCGCGCGCGTGCCAAACGAGCCGATAATACCAGGCCCACCATTGCGTCGGCCGCCAAAAACGGATCCGAGCATGACAAACGCCTTCACCACCCTTCTTGAAACACGCGACTGGTTGTTGGCCGATGGTGCCACGGGAACCAATCTGTTCAACATGGGCTTATCGTCCGGCGATGCGCCGGAGCTTTGGAATATCGACGAAACCGCCAAGATCAGTGCGCTTTACAAAGGCGCAGTTGACGCCGGGTCTGATCTGTTTCTGACCAACACATTCGGCGGCAACGCGTCACGGCTCAAACTGCACGACGCGCAATCGCGTGTACACGAGTTGAACGAAGCCGGGGCCGCCCTTGGCCGCGAGGTCGCGGATGCCTCCGGGCGCACCGTAATCGTGGCAGGCTCGGTCGGCCCCACCGGCGATATCATGGCACCTATGGGCAGCCTGACCCACGAATTGGCGGTCGAGATGTTTCACGAACAGGCCGAAGGGCTGAAAGCCGGCGGGGCCGATGTGCTTTGGCTCGAAACAATCTCTGCCCCCGAGGAATACGCCGCCGCAGCCCAAGCCTTTGCACTGGCCGATATGCCCTGGTGCGGCACGATGAGCTTTGATACCGCAGGCCGCACGATGATGGGCGTGACGTCCGCCGCGATGGTCAAGATGGTGGGCAAACTGGACAATGCGCCTCTCGCCTTTGGTGCCAATTGCGGTGTAGGGGCGTCTGACTTGCTGCGCACAGTGCTTGGCTTTGCCGCGCAAGGTACCGATACGCCACTGATCGCAAAGGGAAATGCGGGCATCCCAAAATACCACGACGGCCACATCCACTATGATGGGACACCCGACCTGATGGCAGACTACGCCTGCCTGGCCCGCGACTGTGGTGCCACGATCATTGGCGGGTGTTGCGGCACGACCCCTGATCATCTTGCAAAAATGCGTGCAGCCCTTGAAACGCGCCCCAAAGGCGCCCGCCCCGGCCTTGAGCAGATCGAGGCGGCGTTGGGTGGATTTTCTTCGGCCCAGGACGGCACCGAAGAAGGCGCTGCCCCGCCCCGCCGTCCGCGACGCCGCAGGCGGTCCGGCTAAAGTCAGCCGCCCGGTGGGTCGGTCACAAAGCAACTGATGTCGCAATTAAACCACTCGGACTGCGACAAAAACGGCATGTTTGCAGAAGAAACACGCCGCCCACCCGGTTGGGGCGGCCACTTTAAGGATCGCCACGATGTCTGACGAAGACGATATCATCCTGTCCGAACTGAACGACGAAGAGCTCGTCGCGCAGATGTTTGACGACCTTTACGATGGTCTCAAGGAAGAGATCGAGGAGGGTGTGAACATCCTGCTCGAACGTGGCTGGGCACCTTACCGTATTTTGACCGAAGCGCTTGTCGGCGGCATGACGATTGTCGGAAATGATTTCCGTGACGGGATTTTGTTTGTTCCCGAAGTGCTTTTGGCCGCCAACGCCATGAAAGGCGGCATGTTCATCCTGAAACCGCTTCTGGCGGAGACAGGCGCGCCGCGCGTCGGCAAGATGGTGATCGGCACGGTAAAGGGCGACATCCACGACATCGGCAAGAACCTTGTGTCGATGATGATGGAAGGCGCGGGTTTCGAGGTTGTGGACCTTGGGATCAACAACGCGGTTGAAGCGTATCTTGAGGCGCTAGAAGAAGAAAAGCCTGACATTTTGGGCATGTCCGCCCTGCTCACAACGACGATGCCCTACATGAAGGTCGTGATCGACACGATGGTCGAGAAGGGCCTGCGCGATGACTATATCGTGCTGGTCGGTGGCGCACCGTTGAATGAAGAGTTCGGCAAGGCGATCGGTGCCGATGCCTATTGTCGGGATGCCGCCGTCGCAGTTGAAACCGCAAAGACATTCGTGGCGCGCAAGCACAACCAGATGGCTGCGGGCTAACGGTCAGACGCCTCCGGCAGGCGTTTTGCGGCCAAGATGAAGCCCTGAGCCGTGCGTTCAGGGCTTTTTCGTAAAGGAAGACCATGCAGCTGAATGATCAGGCTTTGACGCAGGACGGTTTGCAAGCAGACACACCGCGCGGGCAGGTGCTGCTGTTGGCCTGTGGCGCGTTGGCCCACGAGATTGTCGCGCTGATCAAGGCCAATCGCTGGGATCACATGACGCTGGCCTGCCTACCTGCGATCCTGCACAATCATCCCGAACGCATCGCGCCCGCTGTGCAAGACGCCGTCGCCAAGCATCGCGCAGACTTTGATGACATCTTCGTGGTCTATGCCGATTGCGGCACCGGCGGGCAGCTGCAAGCCGTCTGTGACCAGCTTGGCGTGAGAATGATCGAAGGACCGCATTGCTATTCTTTTTTCGAGGGCAATCAAGAGTTTGCAGAGCGGTCTGAAAGTGAGTTCACCGCCTTCTACTTGACCGATTTCCTTGTACGCCAGTTCGATGCATTCGTGTGGAAGCCGCTGGGTCTTGATCGGCATCCAGACCTGCGGGATATGTATTTCGGCCATTACGAAAAGCTCGTCTATCAGGCGCAGACGGATGATGCAGATCTGACGGCGAAGGCCGAAGACTGCGCCAACCGGCTTGGGCTGGCCTTCGAGCGGCGCTTTACAGGCTACGGTGATCTGGAAACGGCGTTGGCAGCGAAAGCCTAGGCTGCGGCGGCTTGGGCTGCGACGCTGCGGATACGCTCGACCATGGCGTGCACCCCGTTTGAGCGTTGCGCGGATAGGTGATCGTTCAAACCCAAACGGCCAAGCTCGGCAACGGCGTCGATCTTGCTGACCTCACCCACGCTGACCCCGCTGTAAAGTGCATGCAGCACGGCAATCAGCCCACGCACGATCATCGCATCGCTTTCACCTTTGAAATCGAACCGTGCGGACGGCCCCTGCCCGTCAATCTCGGGCATGATCCACACTTGCGACGCGCAGCCGTCGACCTTTGTCGCGGGGACCTGCAACGCCGGGTCCAACCCCTCCATCGCGCGGCCCATGTCGATCACATGACGATAGCGATATTCCCAATCATCCAGAAAATCAAAGGTTTCAGCCAGCTCTTCAAAGGTCTCGGTTGCCATCACATGCTCCTTGATGTGCCCATCAGGTAAGTCGCATCCCCCCAAAGGTCCAGACCCGCGTGCGGCCTGATCATGTCGGTCCCGCTTGTCGGCGCGCGCGGATTGGGCTACCGATCAGAAAAAGGGAGCTGAACCATGTCCTCACGCTTGATCGCGACTGTTTTGATTGCCTCATTTCTGGCCGGCTGCGGGACTGTGCGCGAGTCGCGGTTGAACCCGTTCAACTGGTTCGGCGGATCGCAAGAAGAGGTGGGCTTTGCCCCTGAAGACATCGTTGAACGGCTCGACAACCGACCGCTGATTGATCAGGTGACATCCTTGCGGATCGAGCGCGTCCAAGGCGGTGCGATTGTCCATGCGGTCGGCTTGCCCCCGACCCAAGGTCATTGGGAGGCTGATCTGGTCGCCGAGAACCGTGGGCGCCCCGATGAAAACGGCGCGTTGGTTTTGCAGTTCAAATCATTTCCCGCAGTGACGCGGACGCGGCGAGGCAGCCAAGCCTCCCGCGAGGTTGTGGCGGGCACGTTCCTGTCGGATCAGACGCTTGCATCGGTCAACCAGATCACCGTGCGGGCCGAACGCAACGCGCGCAGCAGCCGCCGGTAGCGCTCAAAGATCGATGATCTGTATTTGGTGACCTTTGACCGTCAGAGCAATCTCGCCCTGACACAGCCGCAGCGCATCGGCGCCAAATACCTCGTGCCGCCAGCCGTTCAAGGCCAGCAAGTCACGCATCCCGGCCGAGATTGCGTCCAGATCAGCCGCCGACGCGATCAGCTTTTGCGCCACTCCGGCGGTTTCGGATTTTGTCTTCAACAAAACCCGCAGCAAATCAGCCAGCGCAGGATTCACCTGTAATTTCTCGCGTGACGTGTCCGGTTTCGGATAGTCGTCGGGTGGGCAGTTCACACCCGCCTCGATCGCGGCCAGAATGCCCTCTGCAATCTCGCCTTTGCGCGCATCCCGAAGCAACAAGCGCGAGCGCCCCAGATCATTCAAAGTCTTGGGCTTGTTTGAGGCCAGTTCAAGCAGCGCGTCGTCCTTATAGACCCGGCTACGCGGCACATCATGGCTTTGCGCATATGTTTCCCGAAACCGTGCCAGTTCCCGTGCAACCGCCAGAAACTTTCCAGAATTTGTACGGGTTTTCAATCGCTTCCATGCGTCATCGGGCTGGACGACATATGTATCGGGGGTCGTCAGAACCTGCATTTCTTCCTGAACCCACTGCACGCGTTTGCTTTTCTCAAGCTGTTCGGCAAGGAATTCGTAGATCCCGCGCAGATGGGTCACATCGGCCAGCGCATAGGTTTTCTGCGCATCTGACAGCGGGCGGCGCGACCAATCGGTGAACCGCGAGGACTTGTCCAGCGGCTGCTTTGCGATCTTGCGCACAAGCGTCTCGTAACCCGCCTGTTCCCCAAATCCACAGACCATCGCCGCAACCTGCGTGTCAAAAAGCGGCGTCGGGATCAGGCCCGCATCGGTATAGAAAATCTCAAGATCCTGCCGGGCCGCGTGAAAAACCTTCACGATGCCTTCGTCTTTGAAGATCGTATACAGCGGCTCAAGCGATAGCCCTTCAGACAAAGGGTCCACCAGCACCGCATCACGCACTCCATCGCCAGGAACTGCAAGCTGCACGAGGCACAGCTTTGAATAATAGGTCCGTTCGCGCAGGAATTCGGTATCTACGGTGATATAATCGAATTGAGCGGCATAGGCGCAAAATTCGGCCAGTTCAGAAGTCGTCGTCAGTGTTCTCATTGGGTCTTATCGTTTGTTTTAGGGTGCGACCCTCGCTGGGGTCAGGATACCGATTTAGGGTCTTCTGGAAAGCGAAATCGTCAGGCTGTGCAGACAGTATGCCGTTAATTTTTATTTACATTACGCAAGTTTAGGCAGGATTTTTCACCCTGCACAAACCGTTCAAGCACCTGCGGATAAAGCGCATGTTCCAAAGGCAGCACGCGTGCAGCCAACGTTTCGGGCGTATCATCCGCCCTGATTTGAAGGGCAGCCTGCCCCAAAATCGGGCCATCATCCAGTGCCGGCGTTACCTCATGCACCGTGCAGCCATGATCGGCATCCCCGGCCTCAAGCGCGCGCGCATGAGTGTGTAAGCCTTTGTATTTAGGAAGTAATGACGGATGAATATTCAGCATCCGTCCTTCCCAATGCTGCACGAACCCTTCAGTCAGCACGCGCATGAACCCGGCAAGGCAAAGGATATCCGGCTTGGCCGCAGACAACGCCTCCATCAAGGCGGCTTCAAACGCGGGGCGGTCGCCTTTGAACGCCATGTGATCCACCGCGGCCGTCGCGACACCCGTCTCGCGCGCTTTGATCAGGCCGCCTGCATCCGGGTCATTTGACAGAACCAGCACCGGCTCTGCCCAACCGCCCGCCTGCATGGCCCGCACCAACGCCACCATGTTCGAGCCAGACCCCGAGATAAGCACCGCGATTCGTGTCACGAAAGCGTCCCGGAATAGCGCACACCTGCGCCGCCTGTGACGGTTCCAAGCCGCGCGACGGTCTCGCCGTGTTCGGCCAGAACGGCACTTATGGCATCCGCCTGCGTGGCCTCGACAACCAGCACCATCCCGATGCCCGCATTGAAGGTCTTGAGCATCTCGGCCGTTTCAATCCCGCCGGTTTCTGCAAGCCAGCCGAAGACCGGCGGCAGGTGCCAGGCGTTCAGATCAATGTCAGCGCCCAGACCGTCAGGCATCACGCGCGGCAGGTTTTCTGTCAGACCACCCCCCGTGATATGCGCCAGACCATGCACCCCGCCTGCGCGGATCGCAGCGAGCGTGGATTTCACATAAAGACGCGTCGGGGCCAAAAGCGCCTCGCCCAATGACGTGTCGGCAAAAGGCGCGGCCTCGTCCCAGCCCAGGCCAGACAGCTCGACGATCTTGCGCACCAGCGAGTAACCGTTTGAATGTACCCCGTCCGATGTCAGGCCCAGCAAAACGTCACCTTCAACCACACCATCCGGCAACGCCGTACCACGCTCCATCGCGCCTACGGCAAACCCTGCCAGATCGAAATCGCCCGCATGATACATGCCCGGCATTTCCGCCGTTTCCCCACCGATCAGCGCACAGCCCGAGCGCGCACAGCCTTCTGCGATCCCTTCGATGATCCGTGCCGCCTGATCCAGCTCCAGCTTGCCGGTCGCAAAATAATCAAGGAAAAACAAAGGCTCGGCCCCTTGGCAGACCAGATCGTTGACGCACATGGCGACCAGATCAATACCGATCGTGTCCACCTTTCCGGTATCAATCGCGATCCGCAGCTTTGTGCCAACGCCGTCAGTTGCCGCCACCAGAACCGGATCTTCATAACCCGCTGCTTTCAGATCAAACAGCCCGCCAAAGCCACCCAGCCCTGCCATCACACCGCGGCGATTTGTGCGTTTCGCCGCAGGCTTGATCCGGTCGATCAGCGCGTTGCCGGCGTCGATATCCACGCCCGCATCTGCATAGGTCAGGCCGTTCTTTTTGGTGCTCATGTCGGTCTCCGCATCTGTTGGCGGCCTGCTATCACCGCGCAGCGCCCGAGTCACGTCGCTTGTCTAGGCCGCGCGTGCCAAACCGTCTTGACGGTCCACATCCCTGTGCTACTCACATCTGACGATTGGGGGCCTGTAGCTCAATTGGTTAGAGCAGAGCGCTCATAACGCTTTGG